>Ga0182021_10006296_pt1 | contig 14096 bp, 7 predicted proteins | sample 612E3MmetaG_FD_120493 | JGI IMG/M metagenome (GOLD analysis project Ga0182021, IMG submission 120493) | Permafrost microbial communities from Stordalen Mire, Sweden - 612E3M metaG (Illumina Assembly) | ecosystem: Environmental > Terrestrial > Soil > Wetlands > Permafrost | place: Sweden...
AGTTTCACGAGATCGTATTGGTCTCCTGCGGCGAGAATGGTTTTCCCCATAGTGAGACGAATTGCTTCAGCCAGCGCAGTGTTGCCGCTCTGTACAGTAATACCATTGATTCTGTATGGTGATCGAATTGCAATGTTGTATTGAATGTCTGCGGTGGATTCCTCTTCACGCACCGAGTACTGTACGTCCGCCAGGAAATATCCCTTGCCTTCCAACAGGTTGCGCATTCTCGCGGCAACCCGATCTGGTACAACGGATTGCAACAACACCGGCGGTTCGCCCAGACTCTGCTTGAAGAACCCGATGTTGTACAACCATAACTTAAGATGGAAGAGCCAGAGGAATTTTCCATTCGGCTCCGGTTTGGCAAGCAGGTCCAATTGTCCTTTCAGATTACTCTTGTCCGGAATGTTCTCCTTCTCTTCGATATTCACATGAGCGCCTGTATACAGCTTCTCTCCTTTAGACAAATACGCTGTGTTGCTGCAGCCCGTGACGAACGATGCAAGGAGACCTGCAACTGCAACAAGAACGAGAGAATCAGTCAGGGAGATTCCTTTTCGCATTTATTTCTTTTCCTTATCAGGAACCGGCTTAAGTGTAATGCCGAAGAGCTTTTCGAAATCGATCATGAACACGGCGCCAACTCCTGTCTTGGTGATATCTCCGTCAATGGCACCCTCGTATGAGTTTTGTCTGAATACTTGCAACTGCCATCGGCCATCTTCGGTGAGTTTGTACATCACTTTGAGATCTCCCGCAAAATTGTTAAGCGAATTCTCCTGACTTCGACGTCCCTCAAGATCCACATTCCCTCCCACCTGAACGGTCACACGTTCGTCGAAGAGTTGTTTCGACAGAGCCAGTTTCAATTGTGTGCGTCCTTCGGCATTACCGGAAGAGTAATCTTGGTATGAGTCTAAACCCACATTGAGGTTCGCGCCTGCAAGGTATTGTTCAGACAAACGGTTTAACTGCGCGGAGAGAATTTGGCTGGCACTTGAACGGGCAAAATCGGAAAGGTCCCCGCTCCCACCCACAGAGGCAAGCGGATTTTCCGCAATGAACTTGCCGAGGACTAAAAGTGCAAATACCTGCTTGTTGAGTTCGGATTCCTGACCATTCAACTCATTCAGTTTCGCGTACACAGTTCCATTCATCACACCTTGTTGGTCTGGAGGAAGATCGAGTTTGAAGTGAATATCCGGCTTCAGGAGTTTTCCCTTCATTAAAAGATAGACCTGAATAGGCAGCACCTGTTTGTATTTATTACGTTCTTCCTGACTTATGCCGGATAGTTGATCCTGAATCAAATCCAGAACCGAAGCTTTCACGGTGTACATCGCAGTGATATCGACGTCAGCTTCAATCGGCGATCCGAACCATGTGAGGCTGCTTCCTTTTTCGATAGTGAATTCTTTTTTGATAAAATCCCCGAATGAAAGTTGGTACGACCCTCCGGCGATGTCGTAACGTCCTGTGAGAGTGAGTTTTCCGCTCGGGTCAATGGTGAGGCTCAACGTCGCTTCGCCCTGGATCACCAGTGAATCGCCCGCAATAGGATCGATCAATATCCGAAGTTTGGAATCTTTGTTCACTGTGATATTTGATGTGAGGTCTATAGATGAAAGCTTTTCTTCTGTAGTGTCTCTGTTTAATCCGGTATTCTCTCGAGACATAATAGAGTTTGCAGGAGTGTTGGAATCGACGAATAGTACAATTCCACGGCGCTCCTCTACAGCGAGCTCTGATTCCGGCAGGACTATTGCGAGATTGGTTCCCTTGTCCAACTCTGCCTGCATATTGACTACCGGTCTGCTCTGATCTCCTTTTACAGAAATGTCACTGTCGAAGATTACGGTGCCATAGTAAAGAGCGTCGCGATTTGTAGGTTTGTTCAAAAGAAGAAACTTGTCAGTGTGCACTCGAAAATCGTAACTGAAGCTGCGAAAGTCCTCTGTAAACAAATGACCGCTCAATGAAGCCATGTTGCCGAGAGTATCGATAAGATCAAAGGACTTGAATTCGACTCCTTGAGCATCAATCTTTATCTTGCCATCGTTGAGACGCAGGTAGGTATTCAGGAATATCGGAGTGAATGCAGCATTGCTGAAATTCAACTCCCCTCTTATGGATGGTTTCTTAATGGTACCGGTCATATATAATCCGCCGGTCATCGTTCCTGAGAGACGCTGCACACTGCCGAATGTAAAAGGTTCAATACTGGCAAGATTCACTTTCGTGAAATCAAATTTCAGGTCCAGCTCACTTCCGCCCACTACACTCCGGTATTTTCCTTGCATGGCAAGCTGGTTTCCATTACCGGAAATGTCCAAGTTTACATCGTATACATTTTCCGTTTGGTTGTTTGCATGCAGTGCGATATCACCCACGTGCCTTTGATAGAAACTGAAGTCTTTGACATTGAGATCAGAAGTGAATGCCATCTGTTTTTCCAGATTCTGCAAAATGACATTTCCATTGAGCGTTCCACCGAGCAATCCGTTCTCACGCTCAACCGCTTGTGAGAGAGTGGCAAGATCAAAATCGTTGAATTCAATCTTCAACGGTGAGCGCTGGTTCTTCTCGTCAGTACTATTCAAAGAGAGGGATTGTCCCGAGCCTTGCAACACGACATTGTGTGCAATAAACTGGTTCTTGCCAAAGAGCAGCTCATTGTCAGAAGGAACATTCCACGGTAGATTTTGAAACACAATTCCATCGGTTTTGAATCGAAACTTGTATTCATGCGGAAGGCTATTGAATACTCCTGCAAGAAAAATTTTTGTAAAGCCGTCATTGCGGGTACTCTGTAATGCAACATCCATGCTGTCGTGTCCAACCTTAGCTGTAAGTTGAAGATTCGTTATCCGAAACGTCGAATCAGATATCGATCCCACTCTCAATATTGCCTGCAGCAGATCGGGATCTGATGTGACCCTAACAGTAAGGCTATCGACCGTAATATCGTTATAGTCAATTCCGGGGATGTTAATATTCGCATTCAAGTTCTTTTTGCCACTATCGAAATTGCCTTCAATGGTTCCTGCCGAAAGCCGTTGGAGTTCCGGAAAGAATACTTCGGTGAGAGTGGATGGATCGCGGATGGAGATGTGAAACGAAAAAGCCTGATCTTTAAGATTATTCTTGCGTTGCATTCCCTGCAGTGCAAAATAATGATCAAAATGTTCTTTCAACATTTCCGGCAATTGACCGGGAACGATCGTGCCGTCGAATTGCCCTGCGAAGATTGTGGACGCTACACTGATATGGGTTTGTTTATCTATGATTATTGATACATAGACAAGGGAATCTATAGTATACCGTTTGTTGTTTTTGACGATCACGATATGACGAATATCGATGTTGCCGTTGATATCGTTTATGTCCCCTCCTATAAAATCGGATGTCATGATGCCCGATACGCGAATGTCATCGGAAGTGAAGTTGAGCCGTTGCAGGTCAGCGCCTTTCAGGTCGAGTGTGAATTTGTACGTCGGTTTCTCTTTGTTTGTGTTGACGGTGCCGTTGAATATGAGCGCAAGGTTCGAATCCTGAATATCTACCTTTCCTTCGAACATTTTCGGGCTGGCAGTTCCATCAATCGAGAGGTGCCTGTAGGGATACCCGTTCACAACTGCTTTTTCCACTTGTACATTCAGCTTCGCTTTTATGTCATCTTTGTTTAATCCCGTTCCGGCGGCTGAGGCCTTCAACGACATAGGGCCGAATGTTTCCGTATCATTGAGAAACGAACCGACATCGAACTCCTCAACGATGACATCTGTTTTCCATTGACTGGCTTTTGAACCGAGTCCTTCACCTGTATTCAATACTGCATTTCCCTTCAAGCTTCCGATGCTGGTCGCGATAACAGTTGATGCGGCAAAATTCTTCAATGTGCCTTTGAAGATTCCGCTCATGTTTATGGAAGTAGGCAAAGCTATATTCTTTGGCAATAACGTATCCGCGATAAGCGCTTGAATGTCATTCCGGCCGGAAGAAAATGAACGGAGGTTCACATCATAGTTCGCAATCTCTGCTTCCGGTAATCCGCGTATTGAACCGGTGAGATCAATGGTAGTGGAATCGCCCACTGCAGCTCTGAATTCGTCCACTTGCAAGTCACCTATAAGCCCTGAGAGTCGGGAAGAAAATCGTATCGATGCACCTGAGGTGTTCTTGATTGGGAGAGAAGGCTGGAAAAAAAGCAAATCAGAAATGACGAGGTGAGAATCACCGATTGTTGCATCCACCTTCACAGTACCAGGGAAGTTTTTGAGCGCGGAGAGTGAAGAATAATTGAGAAGAATATTCTGATGAATATGGCTGGCCGCAGTCTCCACGGTGAAGTCCCTAAGTTGTATATGCAACGAGTCAAATGTGAATCCGCCTGATAGCTGACGCAACTCAAAACCCGAATGCTCCCGAAAGGAGGAATGACTGATGTCTGCCCTCATGCGGTTTTTGCTGTAGTATAAGTTTTCTGCCCGCATTGTCAGGTCATCAAACCGGAGATGATTTGGATCCAAACCTTTCGTTTTAGCTGTATCTTGAATATCATATTGAAACCTATTGTTGCTAAGGTTTAGATGATCAAGGCTGATAATCCAAGGCAATACAATGGCACTGGAATTTTCTGATTTGCTCTCATTCCTTTTTGACGGTACAATAACAACGTTCGTGTTTTCGAGCAGGAAATTCTTTACCGCGATATGATGCGATGGCAAATCGACCTTCTCTGCAAGGAGTGTCGAAGCTCCAAGATCGACGCCGTAGCGTTCTCCCGTTACGTTGTTTTGATAATCAAAATAAATCTTTGCCAACGATAGAGATCCGACCCCGATGTCGACATCTGCAGACTTCGATTCATCGGGCTTGGATTCTTTTGTCAGTGTGACGCTCGCGGTAGTATTCGCAAGAGATAATTCGTCAATGTGGAATTGCTTTTTACCGATGTCAAACTTGTTGAGCGAAGCCTTCAGAGTGCCGAGCTGGAGTCGCAGTTTTAATCCGCTCACTTCGTCATCGTAGGTACCATGGAATCCATTGAAACTCACACCGCCGAACCGGATTGTCCAACCGGGACTTGATGTTGTATCGGGATTACTATCAGCAGTGGTCGGATGGGGGCTGATTGCATTGAGGATGAAATCAAAATTAAAGCTGCTGTCCGGTAAAGTACGGGTGATGTGGACGGTGAGCGAATCAACCCGGACGTTATTCAGCATGATGTTGTGCGAGAAAAATTTGAGCAGGTTCACATCCACTGCCAGAGTTTGAATAAACAACAACGTATCATGCTGAATGCTTTCAACGAATAGATCATGCAAAACGACCGAGTTCGTGAAAGCTATGGAGACCGAACCAACCTCGATGCGGGTATGTGTCTTTTCCGAAATCGATGACATGGCCTTCTGCGCAATATAACGCTGCACCCCGTGGAACTGCAGCGCCACCACAGCGAGGATGATCAACCCCAGTACGCCGGCGAGGATCCACGCAACAGTTTTTAAGGCGCGGCGGACGTACGTTTTGATCTTATACTCTATTATAAAGGTGTTAGGTATTTTTTCCTCCCTATTTAGTGTGTACGGAGATGACTTTCTATTTCCTCTTATGAACCCAATTCATAGTACCCTCTTTTGCGGTGTCATATCCTTCAGTTAAGGCATCGATAGACTTGTCGAACTTTTCCTTTACATCTTCAGCGAAGTCTCCACCCCTACGGGCTATTCTCTTTCTCGTTACGGAGCCTTTTGCCGGAGCAAATAACACTCCTAATATCCCCCCAACGACGGCACCGACGACAATACCAATTGTTACTTTTCCTGAAATCATACTTGTATCCTTCCATGAATAATAATCAATATTTTGACAACTATGTACCGAACGCTGCGATATCGAAAATCTGACAAACGCAGAACGTCACGTTCCTGACATTCCAACATCCATACAATAATAGTATGTACTTACTCCCTACTTATATGTGATTCTTTGATTTCATCTCATTGTTTACCGACGCGAACTGCATTATCATTAGGATGAATGTTGGCACCAAATCTCATTGCATACAAGCGAGTAAATTCAGCACCGAAGAGAACAATTTGCGAAGAATAGAACGCCCACAGCATGATGAGGACAAGCGAACTCGCTGCACCGAATGTTGAATCTATGGTGCCATTTCCCAGATACAACTCAATAACAAACTTGCCTATTGAAAATAAAAGCGAGGTTACTGCGGATCCTACCCACACATCCCTCCATTTCAGAGCTGCGTCTGGTATGAACATAAACATAAGTGCGAACACGACAGTGATGCCAGCAATTGATAATATAAAATCAAGAAGCCTCAGTAGGGACGTCATGATGCCTAAATGGTTGCTCAGATAGTTGGTCATTGCTGCCAGAACTGCACTGATAATAAGAGATACAATCAGAAGGAAACCGATTGCCAGTGTCATGGCAAATGAAAGGAGTCGGACCCGAAGGAATGCGAGAACAGTGCCTATCGGTTTTTGCTGAACACGCCATATGGTATTAAGCGAATTACGCAATTGCATAAATACCGCCGATGCACCCAGCAGAAGCATGACAACACTGAAAATCGTCACGAGAACATTAGAGTCAGATTTGTATGCGTTGTTAATCAGGCTTTGAATAAAACTTGATCCTTTCATTCCAATGAAATCGGTGATTTGGGACACGAGATGTCCGCTCGCCGCCTGCTGACCGAATGCGAAACTTGAGAGCACGATCATAATAATAAGCAGCGGCGGCAGTGAGAATACTGTAAAAAACGAAAGTGCAGCACCTTGCGCCCCAATGTTGTCATTATCCCAGGCAATTGCAGAATCCTTCAGTAACAACCAGATACTTTTAAGGCGAAGAGTTTTCATAACGATACAGGCGATTGACGATAATTTTCCATACATGTCCCAACCGTAATAACGGAGAGATGTTTTTTTCGCATAGAACGATTACGAACTCACATCCTTTTGACGTGTAGTCTTGACACCTGTTAAAATCGCGATGCCCAGCAATATAACTGAACCCACCACAATCCACTGTGTGGGTATATGCAACAGGAAGGCGCCGTAAATTAATCCACCGATTATGATCAAAAATCCAACAACGTAAAGTGTGTATGACATAACATTTATCCTTTTTCAATGCTCTATGTGTAATTTTCATCTACTTTCAATAATGAAATTCTACTCTCTCTCTCCTCTAACCCTGAAAAAGAATACTAATGATTCATATAAACGGTAATCGCCCGAAAGAATGAATAAGTAGTTAATTCTTTTTGAAAGCAAAATTCTATAAATGGACGACATCTACCATAATTTAGGGTATAACGATATGAAAACTAAGAGTTAAGAATTTAAAGAGATTCAGTCTACCCTTTTCGCTAAATCAATCTTTTCAATAAAATATCGAAATGTGCACGAAATTCGCGCATGAGTTCTGGAATGCAAGCTGGGGATTATAAGTGAAATGTATAAAGGATAAATAGGAGAGTATAATGAGGATGATAAGGCCAGCTTATTCAAGGCTATGATACTTATTTGATGACACAAATTATCAATACATGGTTCAGGAAAATAAATCGTTTCCGAAGAAGCTTCAATTGAAAAACTTCCGAACGTTGTTCAAGGTTCAAATAAATATGCTCTTCGTAAGAGATTATTACATGTTGTCTAATCTTCTGGATTACGATATTCCCATCTGCATTTTTGAGAGATCGCTCATGACGCGGGATTGATTTCCCCAATCGCTCCAGCCAACACCTTCGGCACGAATAACACGGAGGTGTTTTGTGTTTGGTTCCAGGATGGTTTTTGAAAAACCACATGACGGTAAACTCGTAAATTGACCATCAAGTTTTTCAATTCCACCCGGTGATATTAGCAATTGTCTCATTGATTCTACTTGACGATACACTTTCGGTATCGATTTTCGATAGAGGTGCAGCATTGTTTCTGCATGCGCTGCAAATACCATTGAATTCCAGAGACATTTTTTCGCATGTAACATATCGGCAAGTCCTGCCGGCGGTTTTTCGACAAATCGTTCAACAGAATAGAACCGATTTCCCTGATAGTGTAAGAATGATGAAGATGGTACAATCCATCCGTAATTCGTATCCGCATCTTTTGAAGGGATGCCAAGCAGTACTATTGTCTCGGGAGAGCGATGTATAAAATCCACCGCTTGTTCAACAAAATTTATGAAACGCTGTTCTTCCAGCACAAAATGATCCGAAGGGAATACGGTGATGCATGCAGAAGGATCCTGCGCGATGATCTGCACAACTGGAAGCAGAACACCCACTGCAGTTTCGCGATTGCACGGCAATACGATAAGTGATTTTCTTTCCGTCTCTCGAATCTCCACATGAACATATTTCAAATGCTGATTATTTACAACGATGCGAATGCGTTGGAGTGGAACAATGCCTTTCACGCGCTCAATGGTATGCCTAAGCATAGACCGCGTTCCAATGATATTCGCAAATTGCTTTGGACGATCTATATTTCGCTGCGTTTTAAGATACTCGCGCATGCGAACACCATCACCACCTGCCAGGATGATAGCCCACACATGATCGTAATGCTTTCTCAAAACTGTGTTCTCCGATAAGTATGGATGAATTCTATAACTTCGTCATACAGTATATCCGGTGTTTTTTGGGGTTCTGGATTATATTACCTCAATAAAATTCGGATATAGCCACTGGTGCAGAGAAATGATATATCGTCCCCCTGTGAGCATAAAATATTCCACTCTGAACCTCGATAGAATAATACAAACGATTTTGCGAATTGGGAATCGCTCGAAAGGATGAAAAAGGAATTAATTCTTTTTAGAAGAGATTAAATAAAATCTGATACTTTACTCTTGAGCGAAATATTTTGATTCGAAAATTTAAAAAAACATCGCCCGGTTTCAAGGATATAAAGTAATCAATGAAGTGAAGTAATATCTGGAAATGAATATTTCATAGAGTCGCTGAATGTATACCATAACAGAATAGGCCTGCGCAGTGATACGCGTTTCGCTTTAAAGAGTTTTGAGATTGGTTATGTTTTTAACGTCTACGTCAGCAGCAAATTCGATTTTTATTTCTTGGCAATGGTTTCCTTTCCTTCATATAATTTTCTTCTTCAAAATTTCACTTTTTTATAGAATACTTTCTTCGTTATTTCAGCAGCGATAACGTATAACAATATGATGAGCCCGATGAGCAGCAGAAACGATATCGGTAGCGGGCTCAATCCGAGAATTCCAGCGAATGGTGTGAAGGGTACAATCAACGTAACGACTGCAATTGACAACGTTGCCATGAACAAATATTTCCCAGGACGACTCTTGAAGGATGGCCGCCGGCTTCGAATAACGAGAACAATCAATGAAGCTGAGATGACGGATTCCAAAAACCAACCCGTTCTAAATTGAACCTGAGTCGCATGAAGGATGAGCAGAAGCACGCCAAATGTGAGATAATCAAATACCGAACTCACAACGCCAAATGTAATCATAAATTTACGAATAGCCTTTATATCCCATCGACGCGGATAGTCGATCATTTCCTTATCCACACTATCGGTTGCAATAGTCATCTCCGGTATATCCGTCATGAGATTCATCAACAGAATCTGCTTCGGTAGTAATGGAAGAAACGGCAGAAAGAGAGATACCCCGGCCATACTGAACATGTTTCCAAAATTGGCGCTGGTTGCCATAAACACATACTTGAGTGTGTTGGCAAAAGTTGCTCGTCCTTCGCGCACCCCCTGAACTAAAACTGCCAGGTCCTTTTCAAGTAAAACGATATCCGCAGCATCCTTGGCAACATCCGCAGCACCATCAACGGAAATTCCAACATCGGCCGCATGCAATGCCGATGCATCGTTGATGCCATCGCCCATATACCCGACGACGTTTCCAGCTTTTCGGAAAGCGAGAATAATGCGCTCTTTTTGATTGGGTTCGATTTCAGCAAAGACATTCACAACTGTAACACGTTTGAGTAAGGCTGCATCGCTCAATTGTTGGAGGTCATTGCCTGTGAGAATATTTGTATCCGATAATCCCATTTGTTGACTAATGTTTGCTGCAACGAGGCGATTATCGCCCGTGATGATTTTGAGAGTGACGCCGAGGTTTTTGAGGCTAGTAATCGTGTCAACGATATCGGGTTTAGGGGGATCGAATAGGACGAGGAATCCAGAAAACGTCATGCCCATTTCGTGTTCTTTGCTAATGCGTGATTCCGATCCAATATTCTTGTAAGCAATACCCAGCGTACGAAAACCCTTGCTGCTGAATTCCTCAAACTGCCGTTCAATTTGATCCTTCTCAGTATTCATTTCAACAACAGTTCCATCTCCAGTTTCCACTGATGTGCAAACGGCAAGCACATTTAATAACGCTCCTTTGGTCACCATCAGATGCGTATTTTCATGTGAAACCAGGATACTCAAACGCTTGCGAAGAAAATCATATGGAATTTCGTCCTGTTTGTCATAACCGGATAGATCGAACTTACGATGTACGCGGATGGCTTCATCAATCGGATTCGTAAATCCTGTTTCAAAAAAAGCATTGAGATAAGCATGAAAAAGGACTTTATCACTTGAAGTGCCTTCGACATCATAGGCAGATTGGACATGCACAATTCCTTTGGTCAGCGTTCCAGTTTTATCGGAGCAGAGCACATTCATACTGCCGAAGTTTTCAATGGAAGCGAGCCGCTTGACGATGACCTTTTTCTCAGCCATCCGTTTGGCGCCATGGGAAAGATTAATGCTGATAATTGCCGGAAGCAGCTGCGGTGTTAATCCGACAGCGAGTGCGAGCGAGAAAAGAAATGAATCCAAAACCGGACGCGCCAAATAAACATTGAAAGCAAAAATTGCGACCACCAGTACGAGTGTGACTTCCATAAGAAAATAGCCGAAATGTCGAATGCCGCGTTCAAATTCTGTTTCTTGCGGCCTGAGTTTTAGCCGCTCGGATATTTTACCGAATTCGGTGTCCTTGCCAGTCCGGACAATGACAACCGTTGCACTGCCGCTTACCACATGGGTTCCCATCCAAAGTGCATTTATCCGCTGAGCCATTGGTGTTTCTACTGGCAGGACTGTCGCCGTTTTTTCTGCAGGAAACGTTTCACCAGTGAGCATAGCTTCATCAACGAACAGATCTTTAGATTCCTGAACCAGTCCATCACCGGGAACAACGTCTCCGGCATTCAGGTTGACGATATCGCCCGGAACAATTTCTTCGACCGGAATTTCTTTGGAACTTCCATCGCGCATCACCGCTGCTTTAATCTGCACTATGGAAAGTAATTTTGCTACAGCGTTCGACGCCCCGCGCTCCTGCCAAAATCCGAGCAAACCACTAACGATAACGATAGAAAGAATTATAAAAGCATCAACTGAGTCATGGAGAAAAAATGACAACCCCGTTGCAAAGAAAAGGATGAGAATGATCGGACTTTTAAATTGGTTAAGCAGAAGTGTTAACGCATCCGATCGCTTTGAGGATTTAAGTCGATTGGCGCCATAGCGGGCGAGCCGCTGTCTGGCTTCATCACTTGTCAATCCGTCCTTTGATGTATCAAGTTTTTGAAGCATCTCTGTTATTGAGACATTCCAAAATAGAGGAGGGAGTTGGTTCATTTCACTATTCTTCATTTAATTTTTTTGTACCCCACTTTATTTTATTCCAAATTCTTTCATGAAAAAAATAACCTACTGTAGTATAGACATTGCTCACAATCATAAAGCCCAATGCAATTTTTATTTGTCCGGTAAATAGATAAATTGCGGTGAAATCAAGAATTAATATAATAACTCTGTAACTAATGGTCTTTACGATAGACCTGCGAAGTGTATCTTTTGTATGATGGGTGTTTGGAAAGATGTTTTCAATCATAGTAATTGTTTGTTTAATTGAATTGTGTCGTTCGTTCACTTACCGCTTGTTGGCTGCATTGGTTTTTATAGGTATCGCCGAATATCCTGGAAAACGAGGAGCGACCAATGTGCGATGACTGCACAACAAGAATGTTTCAAGAATATACTCCTCCTTTATGTTGTTGTACCAATTCTTTGAATCTATTGCAGTATTTCTCCACCCACAATGAATAGACAATTGATAACATCTACTGTTTCCAGAAGTCCACAGCCAGCGCCACATCCAACGCATCCATGAACTCGTTGATTTTGATCGGCTTGGTGAGATAGCGTAAAAATCCTGACTCCAAGCCTTTTTTGATATCGCGCGGCATGGCATTGGCACTGATGGCAAGCACCGGGATGTGCGCTGTTACGGGATCTTCACGCAGGATTTTCAGCGCTTGGATACCGCTGATGTCGGGCAGATTGATGTCCATAAGGATCACATCCGGCTGGTTGTCGTGTGCAAGTTCGATACCGAGATTTCCTGTCACTGCGCTCAGCATGCGGATGTCGGGACGACGCGCGATAATTTGCTCAACCAGATTCAGGTTAGCCGGGTTGTCCTCTACATAGAGCAGTGTGCGTAACGCGTCATGGTGAACTTGCGATTTGACCAGTGCCGTAGGTTCGGTTCTGTCAACTGCAAGTTGTGGTGCAGCAACCGAACTCAGTTCGAACCAGAACACGCTTCCCACCCCGACAATGCTCTCTACACCAATCACGCCTCCCATCAGTTCGACTAAACGCTTGCTCATCAAAAGGCCGATGCCTGTGCCCTCCTCGGCACTACTTTCTTGTCCGAGACGGTTGAACGGCTGAAAGAGCTGCATTAGTTTTTCCGGAGGTAATCCCGCACCGCTGTCTTTGATGCTGATGCGTATGCGTTCCAGAGTGCTCGTGGTACAATTCACGGCGACCGGTCCTCCCGGCTTGCTGTATTTAATCGCGTTGGAAAGGAGATTGATGAGAACCTGCTTCAACCTGGTCCGATCAGCATTGACAAAGTAAGGGATATCGAATTGGGGAAAGGTCAGTGTGATGCCACGCTTTCGCCCTTGCGGCTCCATCATAGCTTGGCATTCGGATATGACCTCGGATAACGACACTGGTTCCGGCGACAGTGACACCTTCCCGGATTCGACCACTGCGAGATCAAGGACTTCATTGATCAACATGAGCAGGTGCCATCCCGCCTTCAGAATCTGGGCAATGCTTTCCTTCTGAGATGCTGTCGGCAACGGAGAGGTTGACTCCAGCAGTTGAGCGAAACCGAGGATTGCATTGAGCGGAGTGCGAAGCTCATGGCTCATGCTAGAAAGGAAATCCGATTTGGCAAGGTTGGCTTCCTCCGCCACAGACCTAGCGCTTTCCAGCTCAACGTTCTTTTCCTGCAGTACCTGATTTAGGCGTTTGCGCTCCGTAACATCGCGTGCAGCGGCGAATACGCCTTGCAACTTCCTATCCCGGTCGTAGAAGGTGGTCGCGTTGTAGGACACCACGGTTTCCTTGCCGTCACTGGCCCGCACGGTGAGTTCATAGTCGGTGAGCTTTTTGTTGCTCAGCGCAAGTTTGATACTCATTTCAGCCCGATCCGGATCGGTGAAATAGTTCTTGAATGGTGCACCGATTAGTTCATCGCGTGTGCAGCCGGTGAGCGCCTCCGTCTGTTTGTTGACATCAGTGATGAAGCCGGACGGATCGGTGGTCATGATCGCGTCGATGTTGGACTCGATAAACGAGCGTGTGTAGAACTGCTGATCGCGCAACCGTTGGTCGAGCAGTTTCTGCTCTGCTTCGACCTGCTTGCGGGCGGTGTTGTCTGTACCGATCAACAGATAACCAATAATTGCATTTTGCTCGTCGCGCAACGCGGTGACTGAAACAACCGCTGGAAAGCGGCTGCCATCTTTTCGGATGTAAGTCAATTCGTAAATATCCTCGATGCCGCGTGAGGCTTTGAACACCAGCGCCTCGAAGCCCGGTGTGATCGGCGTGGAGAGCTCGACACTCAACGCCTTGGCACGCACAATTACTTCCTGTGGATCGGAAATATCGGCCGGTGTGATCTTGTTCATCACATCGGCAGCCGCGTAGCCCAGCATCCGTTCCGCACCTACATTGAAA
>Ga0182021_10006297_pt1 | contig 14095 bp, 13 predicted proteins | sample 612E3MmetaG_FD_120493 | JGI IMG/M metagenome (GOLD analysis project Ga0182021, IMG submission 120493) | Permafrost microbial communities from Stordalen Mire, Sweden - 612E3M metaG (Illumina Assembly) | ecosystem: Environmental > Terrestrial > Soil > Wetlands > Permafrost | place: Sweden...
CACCGGTCGCACCCGAGATGTCCGTGCCACTGCGACGCCACTGATAGGCGACGACCACGCCGGACGGTTGCCAGTTGCTGGAGCTGGCGGTCAAGGTGGAACCCACCCCGGCCGTACCCGAGATCGAGACCGACCCGGCCGTCACCGCTGGCTTGGCGACCACCTTGGCCGTGGACGCCGAGACACCCGTGTCCGATATGTAACCGGCCAGCGTTCCCGTGGCCGCCACGCTCAGTGCATGATCGATGTCGGCGGTGATTGGAACGTACGTGGCACCGTTCGCACCCAAGATGTCCGAGCCATCGCTACGCCACTGGTACGTGTAGGACAGACCATCAGGCGACCAGCCTGCGGTGCCCGCCGTCAGGGTCGAACCCACCGTTGCTGAGCCCGTGATCGACACGGTCCCGACCGTCACCTTCGGCTGCGGCAGATCCGCAGTGATCGGGATCACAACGGTCGCTGGGACCCATCCGTCCCGGCTTCCAGTCACGGCCACCGCAAGGGGGAGGCCGACGTCAGCGAGCGTGGGGACGTACGTTGACCACGTCGCCTGGTCGATCGCTGAGCCATTGCGCCGCCACTCGAACGACAGGACCACGTCGTCCGGAGCCCAGCCGCTGGGAGTTGCTGTCACGGTAGAACCAACCGCAACGGTTCCCGAGATGGCGACTTGCCCGGCCGTGACCGCCGGCTCACCGTTGTAGGCCTCCAGTTCAGCCAAGCCCACATTGCTCGTTGTCGCCGACACACTCGTCACTGTGAACCGCAACGTCGTCACCGAACGCGGCGCGAACGTCACAATCGTCGCTGACCCATCATTGTTCAACGGCGGCACCGTCACCGACGACCCGTCCGAGAACGTCAACGTCCCACCAGTGACCTGATCAGCCGCATTCGGCCGGTCATACAGATACACCCGATCAATAGTCTGAGCGGCCGACCAGTACAACTGGATCCACGCCCCACTGCCCTGCCCATCACTCGACCACTCAGCAGCAGCATTCACCGGATACCCGGACACCACCGAATCAATCGCCTTCGTGGCCTCCTGGCCCGGCAGCTGCGACGTAGCCACCACACTCGCATTCCTCGCCACATCCGGCCCCGCGTACGGCGCCGGCCCAGCCACCGGGGTGAGGCTAAACGGCAATGGCGCGTTGTACTGGCGCTCGTTCCACTGGGCAGTTAAGCCAGTCGGGCAGTTCGACAGGTCGTTGCACAGGAGCGGGTCGTGGGCCGCGTCGCTCAGCAGAGCGTTCGTCTTGAGGGTCAGGTCGGTGCCTGAAACGTTCGCGACCTCGTCGGTCACCCCGTAGCCGCGGTAAGCGGTCACCGTGCTTGTGTATCCGATAAGCGCGTCAAGCGTGAACAGCGCTGCCATCTGGTGGTCCGGGTGATCGTTCTGGCCGACCCGGCCGTCCTGCACCCGGATGACGGACGGCCCCGTCGCGGTGACGATCGCGGCAATGGTCGCGATGAGATCAGCGCGGCTGTAGGCGGGTGTCCCGTCAACGGGTGTCATCGAACTGATGGACCCACCATAGAGTTGCGACAGCGATTGGTTGCCCGTCGCGGAGAATCCTTCTCCGCCCTGGCCACCATCCGGGAGGCGGAGGTAGATGAGATCGGCTAAGCCGTCAGATCTGGTTGCGGTATGCACGGAATGGCCTGCGAACGAGCGCGGCGAAACCGTCCAGGTCGAGGGTCCCTTTGCCGCCAGCATGGTGTCGTAGGCGCTCTGGGAACCCATTTCCCTTTCCAGCCAGTAGGCACTGGGCTGGCCGTCGTCGCCCGCGGTCAGGAACACCGTCGTGGCGCAGGCCCCGGCGCTGAGGTCGTGCTGGATGTCGGGATTCATGAAGAGCAGGTCGTCGTCCTCGTGCGCGACCACGGTCAGGATCCGCTCGCTGCACGGGACCGCGGCGGCGGCCGACGGAATGCTGAAGACCGCCGAGGCGGCGATCACCGACAAGCTGACGAATGTACGAAGTAGTCCACCGATATTGATCTTGCCGGTCACGGTAACCCCCGCTTGTCCGCAGGCCTTGGCCCACTAGGACGCACGCACCCCAATGCGGACTGTCCCTTAACCCCGCATTGTGGCCTTTCCCACCCATCCGGGCAAGGGCCAACGCAACCCCGATCTCCGGCCCACTCCTCAGGCACTGATCCGACGTTGTAGCTCGGAGGGCAATGAGTCTGTCCACCCCGCAGGCCTGGGGCGGGGATCGCCGATGGCAGACACGCGTAGCACGAATACCGCGGGCTCGACTCCCTGGGCCTCGGGTGAGGACGTGGGGGGCCGGTACGTGGTCTCGCTGACGAACCAGTCGTACCGGTGAGCGCTGGCGGGCGCGGCGTCACTCCCCGCGACGGATCACCAGACCCACCGAGGTAGTGGTGAATCCCGCCACCTTGAGGCGCAAGTGGATCGGCGTATACGGCGCGGTGTCGACGTGCAGGTCGATCGCACTGCTCGGCGGTCCGACGGTGATCGGCGCGACGTGATGCCCGCGTGCCGTGAGCCTGTCGGACAACCTCTGCAGGTCGCTCATGCGGAACAGGACGGTTCCACCCTCGGTGACCGTCTCCGTGGCGGACTGTACGTTCAGCTCGGTCGTGTGGACCCCGATCCCGCCAGGCTTCAGCGTCATCTCGATCGCGTTGACGACGAAGTCCAGACCCTTCTCGATCGAGCCCAGGTGTTCGAACGAGCAGGACGACCAGTTGAAGTCGAACCCCGTGAGGGTGGGATCGATGTTGTTCATGTCGCATGCCTGGTGCGTGACGTGGCGACGCACCACGGCGTCCGGAGCAACCTCGGGGTGCAGGAGCTGATCGACCGATCCGGAATGCTGGTTGCCGACCACCCAGGTCCCCGGGTCGGGCGCATCCGTAGCGACAACGTCGATCCCGGAAGCGGCGAAGACTGCGGGCAATGCTTCGGTACCGACCCCGAAGCCGAGACCGCGGGCCCCCTCGGTGATGACGCCGGCCTCGATGAGCTCGTGGAGGATGAACGTCCATTCCCACAGCTTGCGGTGGTACTTCGGCGGGAGCCCCATCAGCCTGCACATCTCGAGGAATCGCGGCTGCGAGAAGTCGCTGGCCACCGGCGTCGAGTACGCCGGGAACGGAGGCCCGTCGCCCAATCGATAGGGGGACAGCTTCTCATCCAGGTAAGGATTGCCAAGCGCCCAGGAGTCGCCCGTCTTCTGTTCCCACTCGGATCGTGCGACATCGGTCGTCAGGAGCTGCAGGTGCGCTGCGAGCGCGTCGACCTCGGTGCGAAGACGGGCGGCCTGCGTCCCGACGCGTTCGAGCTGGCTGCGAGTCTCCTCGTACAAGGCGACCTGCGATGAATCGTCGCCGAATGCCCTGAGAGCCCTGCGCACCCTGCCGAGCTTTCTGCGCACGCGGACGGCCCCTCGCCGCAATCCCGCAATCTGCTGTTGCCAACCTGCTGCCGCGTTCGGTTGTCCATGGCGTGTTTCGGTCATCCGGGCTCCTACCGCGCGTGGTCCGGATCACTGTATCCGGAGACGCCTTTCACTCGTTCCAAGACCTAGATCCAGCAGACCTGTATCGTGCGTCAGCTCTTCAATCGCGACCAACGACCCTCCGAGTCCCGTGGGCCCGATCAGCGCAGTCTTGGCCCATGCGGCCGATGCCCCCTAAGCGCTGTTCCAGGCCCGACTCAGAGGAAGTAGACACGCGAAGCGCACAACCGCCTCCTCTTGCACGACGAGAACAGCCCTCGCTGCCGAACGCGCAGCCGCCTGGAGTTTCGGCCGCTGCGGACCTGCAGGGTGTGACGCCCGGGTTCGACCAGTAACTCGATGGTCTCGTTCAGTTCCAGTGTGCCGGCATGCTCCCCGTCGACCACCGCTTCATGTGTGCCGCGGCGAACCTCCACTCCGATCGTCCCGTGCGTCGGCTTCAGCGACGCGGACAGTGTCGATCTCCTCCGGGTTCCTGAAGTGTCTCGGTAGGTGATGGGCGATAGACGCCACGCAGCGGCAAGGTTCACCGGCGCCCGGCGTCATAGGACGTTCGAGACCGAAGATCGGGGGCGGCTCCCCTTGACCGCTACTGTTTCAGCGGCGCGAGCTGAATTTGCTTCGCAAGCGCGTACGCGGCGGGAAGGTCGCTGTCGCCCTCTACGAATACACGGCCGATGACGAGGGCGGAATCAGTTGGCGAAGAAATCTGCGTCATGCCGTTCGGTATGGTTCCCTTCCAGCCTGGCCCGCTGAGAACATAGTCACCGGCCTTGGTCCCCGTCGTACGTTTGCCGACATAGGCGAAATTGGAGCTCTTCGATGGATCGGTGAACTGGACGCTGTAGTAGCGGCCGGCCATGTCCGGTACGTGCAGGACGAGTGGCCCTTGGCCCACGTCGAGCCATCCGCCGATGTAGAGCACATCGTCGGTTCCGGTTCCCATCAGGCTCCCGTTGGACGCCGACGCGGACGAGATGGTTGGCTCGGCGTAGAGGGTGTTGACGGGGATCGGGCCACCGCTGAAACCGCGCTGGACAATCGCCCTCTTGAAGCCCGTGACCGTGATACGCGGCCAGAAGTAGATGAAAGCCGGCGTGCCGAGCGCCCACACGATGATCGCCGCCAAAGCGAGGGTGACCATATCGCTCCCGCGGGATATCCGCGTGTAGATGACCCATGCGAAAATCACCAGTATTACGGCTGTAACGGGGTATCCGTACTTCAGAATAAGGCGATTCATCTCACTGTGCCTTCACGACTTGCGGTACGCGATAAGTGCCAGCGAGGATTGCCGGGCCGGGCAGATACGCGCGGAGCATCAGCTTGAAGCTCCCGGCGGGAGTTGGCAGCCAGTTCTGCTCGTGACCGGTGGGAGCCCCTCTCTGGAGATAGAGATCGATCGAACCGTCCGCGCCTTGTGCGAGACTCGAACGATCGTTGAAGCTGGATCGGCCCTGTGAATCGTTTACCATGTACCCGCCCACATCGGTCACAGTGAGCGACCAGAAGGCGTCATTCGGCGGGAGTTGCCCGGCCGGAAAATGCAGCACGTAGTCATTCTGGCCGCTAAGCCTGTGCCCTGAACCATCCCGCGTGGTCGTCCAGTACGCCGCCTCTTCGAACACATTGACGACGGGCAGAGCCTTCGCGCAGGCAGCCCGCACGAGGATCCCGTTGCCAGGCTGGCCGCACGTGCGGATGCTGCTCCATCCGTTGACCGTCGTTGTGATCGTCCTACCGACGGCGTTCATGATGAGGACTGCCGTCAAGTACGCGAACGTGGCGCCCATGATCAGCCCTTGAACGACACCTGAGCCTGAGACCCACGAGAGGACATTTCCCACGTTCGCACGCTAGCACTGTTCTAGTTGTTGTACAATAAGTGTGTGTTGTTCCGTTTCGATCCCGCGAGCGATGCGCCGCTGTTCGAGCAGCTGGCCGCATCGGTGCGGACGGATGCCGCCGCCGGCAGATTGCAGCCGGGAGATCGGCTTCCGTCGGCGAGGGAAGTGGCGGCGTCCCTGGGCGTCAACCTGCATACGGTGCTTCACGCCTACCAGGATCTGCGCGACGAGGGGCTGGTCGATATGCGGCGTGGTCGCGGTGCGGTGGTGACTGACGCCGCCGAGCCGTTGGCGTCCCTTCACTCCGAGATCCTCGCGCTCGCCCGCTCCGCTCGAGGGCTGGGCCTTTCGCCCGATGCGATCGCATCCCTCGTGAAGGAGGCCGCCCGTGAGCAGTGAACGCTCCGATCGGGTCGTGCAGCGATTCGCGCTGGTCACGCTCGTACTGCCCGCCGCCGTCACGACGGTCGGGCTGTTGGTTCAGCTGGCAGCGCTGCCGTACGCGCCGGCTCGGATCCCGCTGTACTGGGTCGGTTCGGGCGCGCCGACCGGCTGGGGACCCTCGTGGCTGTCGCTGGTTCTCACAGTGGTGCTCGGGTTCGGGCTGCCCGCGGTTTTCGGGCTGAGCTCGCTGCCGAGCCTGCGCCGCGGCGATCGAGGCCCCGGTTTCCGGCTCTTCGGTGCTCAAGCCCTCGGGATCTCCGTGTTGCTGACCATCGTTGTGACGTCCCTTTTGCTGCGGAGCGTGGGAGCGACATCATTCGACCAGAGTCGCGCATGGCCCCCGGTCATCGCCGGCCTCGCCGCGGGCGTCGCAGCCGCTCTGGTCGGGTGGTTCCTGCAGCCGAGAAGTACGCGGCTGGAGCCCGCACGCGGCGTCAACCCGCTCGAGCTGGCGTCGAGCGAGCGTGCGGCGTGGTTGCACACGGCGTCCCTACCCGTACCCGCCGTGGCGGTGATCACCGCCGCGGCGACGATCGTGGCGCTCAGAGCGGGCTTCGGATGGGCGGGCGGCGATCGCGACGGAATCGCGGCGATCCTCACGGCCGTCTCGCTGCTGCTCATCGCACTGCTGGTGACGACCGTTGTCTTCCACGTACGTGTCGATGCGCGCGGCCTCAGCGTCCGGTCGATGTTGGGCGTGCCGCACTTTCGCGTGGCGCCGCAGGAGGTGGGCTCGGTTGCGGTCGTCGACGCCCGGTCCCTGGGCGTGGCCGGCAGTTGGGGCATCCGTGTCCTTCCCGGCCGGGTGACGATCGTCATGCGGTCCACGTCGGGGATCCAGGTCACGCGCCGCGACGGGCGCATGTTCTTCGTCACTGTGGACGATGCCGCCACGGGCGCTGCGCTGCTGGAAGCACTCGCAGCGCGTGCGGAGGACGCGGGCGGCCAGCAGACCCTTCAATAGCGCGGATACCGTCGCTCGCCGCTTCCGTACAGCGACCGCGCGCTTACCTCCTGGGCCCAGACCCGGGCGCCACCAGGCGGCTCCGCCGCGCTGCCTGGGGACGACGCTCTACGGCCGGTTGCTTGCTCAGTCCAGCGCAGCCACTGGCGTGGCAGGGGCGAACTCGTCAAGAGCTTCGAGCGCCTCACAGGCGTAGACGACGGACGGGCCGCCACCCATCAGCACGGCGACACCGAGCACCTCCTGGATCTCCTCCCGGGTTGCCCCCATGGTGAGCGAGTCCTGGACATGGCAGACGATGCAGCCTTCACACCGGATGGTCACCCCAATGCCGAGGGCGATGAGCTCTTTGGTCTTTCCGTCCAAGGCACCGTCTGCTGATGTGGCCTCGTGCAACTGGCTGAATGCGGTCATTGGCTCCGGAATCGCCTTGCCGAGGGCGCCCATGTCGGCCATGAGTTTCGTGTAGCGGTCGTGGTAACTGGTCATCGTGACTCACCTTTGTCTCGTCACAACGTGGAACAGCGGGTACTGCTGTTTCAGGCTATACCTCCCCGTCGGCCGGTCCGCGACGCCGGCTCTGCCGGACCACGATGCCGCCGACGGGCGCGTCGACGTCATACGCGATGACCGGGCACTTGACCTGCAACAGGCAGAACACGCGTGGTCCGGCCTCGCTCAGCGTCTCGTAGTTGGCTTGCCCCTTCGCGATGATCAGCGGGGCTTTCGCGAAGGCATCGCGAAACTCCGCTGAGCAGAGGTCGAGGATGGTGCCGGGGGCTTCGGATCCGTTGTCGACCACGGTCGCGCACGTCCCGAGGCCCGCGGCGAGCGCGTCCTCTCGGGTCGCGTCATTGAGCACGGGACCGCCCTTGACGGCGTAGACAACCCGCGGTTCCAGCTGTTCGACCAGCACCCGGTCGAAGACGGTCTCGCCCGCGTTGTCGGCGAGGTTGATTGCTACGCGTGCTTCCTCCGGCAGGCGCTCAGCGCGGCACGAGGTTACTGAGGCTCGATGCCGCCGATGGAGTCGAAGGTCCCGGTGCGGCGCTGAACGACGTGCATCACGGGATGGCAGCCTCTGGAGTCGGGCACCTGCCTTCCAGACCTCGACGTACGTTGCACGGCAACAGAACCACCCTCAGTCCTGCGGGGCCTCCTTGACCCTCGCCACAAGCTGGGTCGGGTTCACGAACTTCAGGGCTACAAGAAGAATGATCAGCATCATCAGCATGTACATGACCGCCATGGCGTCCACCGACTGCTGGGCCCGGATGCCGGCCGCGTTCATGGAGTTGAACAACGCCACCACGATGGTCTGGGAGCTGTTGCCGCTGGTCAGGAATGTCAGTTCGAACATGCCCACGGTGCGGACCAGGACCAGGATGCCGGCCGCCAGCATGCCGGGGACGAGCAGCGGCATCAGGATGCGTCGGAAGATGGTGCCGGTACCGGCGCCGCACATGCGGGCCGAGTTCTCCAGCGAGGGATCCAGCTGTTCCACGAACGGGGTCATCGTCATGATGACGAACGGCACCGACGGTACGAGGTTCGCCAGGATGACGCCCGACATGTTGCCGGCCAGGCCGAAGCGGTACAGGGCGGTGGCAAGCGGGATGCCGTACGTGATGGGCGGAACCATGATCGGCATCAGGAACAACAGGTTCAACAAACCCTTGCCGGGGAAGTTCTTCCTGGCCAGCACATAGCTTGCGGGCACGCCGATCAACAGTGAGATGAGCAGAACCGCTCCGGTCACCTCCAGGGTCACCATGAACACCTGGCTGAGGTCGAACTGCGTCCAGGCCTGGCCGTACCACTGGGTGGTGAAGCCCTGCGGCCACCACGAGTCGAACCAGGTGCTGCCGAAGGAGTTGACCAGGACCGAGCCGACCGTCCCCAACAGGAAGATCATGAAGGCGATCACCCCGCCCCATACGATCCACTGGGTCGGTGTGGCCACAATCCTCGGAGTGCGGCGGCCCCGATTGACGCTGTCGACCGCGGGGTCGTTGACTGAAACGCTACTCATCAGCCCTTGCCTCCTGTCGTTCCGATGTAGAACGTGCGCCGCAAGGCCTGCACCGCCGCGATGACCAGCAACTCCACAACACCCATCACCATCGCGATAGCGGAGGAGTAGTTGTAGTTGTAGTACGTGTAGGCCTGTTCGTATGCCGCGATCGCGATCACGTGTTCCTCGCCCTGGGGATTGCCCAACATCAGCGCCGAGGGGAAGACACTGAACGCCATCACGAACGCAAGGCTGAATGTGGTGGCCAGGCCTGGAGCCAGCAGCGGCAGGGTGATGCGCATGAACCGCTGCCACGGTGATGCCCCCAACGTGGACGCCGCTCGCTCCAACGTCGGATCGATGCCCGACGTGTAGCTCAGGATCAGCAGGAACGCGAAGGGGAATCCACTCAGGATCAGGGAGAGGAAGACGCCCCAATAGTTGTAGGTGAGCTTGAGCGGGGCGTTGATCACGTGAATCAGCATGAGGAAGCGGTTCAGCCAGCCGGCGTTGCCCAGGAAGTTGAGCAGGCCTTCTGCGGTCAACACCGTGCCCAGGGTGATCGGCACGACCAGCATTGTCGTGACGGCCCGCTTACCCGGGAACCGGCCCCTCATCCAGTACGCAAAAGGCACCGCTGCCAATGTGTTGAACAACGTCGCCGGAATGGCCAGCCGCAGCGTCAGCCAGATCGTGCTGCTGTAATACGGATCGGCGAAGAACTTGACGTAGTTGCCGAAGATCCCCGTGGTGCCCTTGCCCGGCGTGAGGGAGAGACTCAAGCCGTAGAGGAACGGGTAGACGAACAGGGCCACCACGAAGATGACCGCGGGCAGCAGCAGCCACAGCGTCCGGTCGATACCCCGGTCGGCCATCCGGTGCCGCCAGGCGCCCCGCGGGTCTGCCGGGATGACCGAGGCCGGCAGCGTGCCCACCGACATCAGGAGTCGCCTCCCGCGACCGCTTCTGCCGGCACTCCGAGGTCAGGGACGCGTGTCACCGTGTTGTCGTCAGCGAAGGCCAGCGTTCTGTCGGCCTCGGCCGCGATGCTGATCCGCGTACCGGGACGGAGATCTTCGTCGGTGCGTACCGTGAGAGTGAGCCTGTTGGGAAGGCGTACTTCGGCCACTATCTCGCGGCCCTGGTACTCGACCACCTCGACCATGCCGTCGACCTGCAACCCATCCGAGGTGGCGCCGGGCTCCATCACCTTGAGGTCATCGGGACGGACGCCGACGATGATGGCGTCACCGACCGCGAGATCGCTCATGCCGGTGGCGTGCACCTCGAGCCCGGACACGTTGGCGATGACCCGCTTGCCGTCGATGCCGGTGACCTGTGCCTTCAGCAGGTTGCGGTAACCCATGAAGTCGGCAACGAACGCGTTGGCAGGCCGGCTGTACAGCTCGCGCGGCGTTCCGATCTGTTGCACCCTGCCCAGTCGCAGGACGACCAAGCGGTCGGCCAGGCTCAACGCTTCTTCCTGATCATGGGTCACATAGACCGTTGTCAGGTCGAGTGCCTGGTGCAGCCGGCGGATCTGGGTGCGCATCTCCAGACGCAGCTTGGCGTCAAGGTTGCTCAACGGTTCGTCCATCAGCACCAACGGCGGATGCAGGACGACTGCACGGGCGATCGCGACCCGCTGCTGCTGACCACCTGACAGCTGGCCCGGAAGCTTGTCCGCCTGATCCTCCAGGTGAACCAGCTCGATCGCCTCCGCCACCCGCTGCTTGATCTCGGCCGAGGGGGTCTTGCGCATCTCCAGGCCGAACGCCACGTTCCTTCGGACGCTCATGTGCGGGAACAGGGCGTAGTTCTGGAAGACCATCCCGAACCCGCGCTTCTCGGGTCGGGTCATGTCGATGCGCTTGTCGTCCTGCCAGATGGAGCCGTGCGTCAGGGGCAGCAGGCCGGCGAGGCAGTTCAGGGCTGTTGACTTCCCGCAGCCGGACGGCCCAAGCAGGGCGATGAACTCGCCCTGCTTGATCGTCAGGCTCAGGTCGGTGAGAGCGTTTGCCTCGCCGAAGCTGCGTCCGACACCGTCGAGCCGCAGTTCACCGAACTGTTTGGCCGGGGCGACGGTGTCGGTCACTTGGCTGCCTTGGATCCGGCGATGTTGCGGTTCCACAGGTCGAACGCGGTCACCATGGCCGCGTACGGCAGGGGAACGACGGTCGGGTTGTTGGCGATCAGGCTGTCGTACTCAGGGCGTCCGTACTTGGTGATGACGTCCTGGCTCGCCTGCGGCGCCATGGCGAGCGTGACGTCCTTGATCGCCGGACCGGGGTAGAAGTAGCCCTTGTCGTACGCCTTGGCCTGCTGGTCGGGCTTGAGCATCCAGGCGATGAGCCGGACGACAGCGGTCAGCTGGTCCTGCGAGACGCCGTTCGGCACGCACACGTAGTGAGCATCGGTGACCCACTTGAAGCCTGCCAGGGTGCTGATCTTGGCTTCGGTGGGTACGGTGCCCAGCGCGCGGGGGTTGATGTCCCACCCGGTGGTGGACACGATGATGTCGACCGCACCCGAGGCGAGGTCCTTCATCGTCTGCGTCGTCCCGGACGGGTAGACGCTGATGTACGAACCGAGGTCCTTGAGGTAGGCCCAGGTCTTGTCCCAGCCGTTCGTGGGATCCATCGGGTCCTTGTCGCCCAGGATGTACGGCAAGCCCATGAGGAACGTACGACCGGGGCCCGAGTTGGCCGGCTGAGCGTATTCGAGCTTGTTCGGGTGGGCTTTCGCCCACGTCAGCAGCTCGTCCGCACTGGTCGGTGGGGTGGAGACCCTGTTCGGCATGTACTCGATCAGCGGGCCGGAGGGGTAGTAGGTGACGCACACGCCGTAGTTCCCCGCCAGTGCCTCCATCTTCGCAGCCGGATCGAGGTAGTTGGCCATGCCGGTGAGGACGCTGGCATTCGCCGGCAGCAGGGACTGCCAGATGTTCTGCGAAAGTCCACCGGCCAGGCCGTCGGTGCCGGTCAGCACCATGGCGATGTCGACCCTGCCGGCGTCCTGCTGTGCCTTGATCTTGCCGACCAGGTTGGGCGCGGTGGCCGTGGACGTCGTGACCGAGCTCACGATGTCGGGGTTGTTGGTCTTGAAGTCGTCGATCATGCCCTGGGTGAGCTGCAGGTTGCCGGCAACGTCCAAGATGTTCAGCGTGACGGGCTTGCTCGGCTTGAGCGGGACGGCGCTGCCGACATCGGCGGTCGGGCCAGCGCTGGGCGCGGCGGGCGCCCCACAGGCGTCGAGCGCGGCAACCCCGACGACAGCCGATGCCCCGATGAGAACGGAACGGCGGGCAATTTTCATGTTTGTCCCTTCTGCTGCTCTGGCCCAACAGTTGGGCCTGAGTCCTTTGGCTCGACAGTGAGCCCCTCGCGGCGTCCGAGCCCAGGCCTGATCGCAGGTCGACCGGGTGTCCGTTCGCTCGTGATCCTGCTCGCCTCGGCCCGCGGATGCATCGGGTTGCAGGCCCTTGTCATGGTTTCTGCAAAAGTGACCATCCTTTCTTGCGTTATCGAGCGGCGTTCCATAGCGGTGTTCACCGCCACCGCGCGGCGCGACGCCCGCAGCGCTTCAGCGCCAACCGGAGCAGGCAGGCGCGGGTGCCTGTCGGCAGGGCTGCTACGGTCGGCCGAGCGGACCTTCGAGTCCTCGCTGAGGAGCAAGCAATGTCGGATCGAATCGTCAAGGCCGAGGTGCTCGTCTCGAGCCCGACGCGGAACTTCATCACCCTGCGGGTCACGACCGCCGACGGCATCGTCGGACTCGGTGACGCCACCGTCAACGGTCGCGAGCTCGCCGTGGCGTCCTACCTGGCCGATCACATCGCGCCGCTGCTGATCGACCTCGACCCGGGGCGCATCGAGGACATCTGGCAATACCTGTACCGCGGTGCCTACTGGCGCCGTGGGCCGGTCACGATGGCGGCGATCGGCGCCATCGACATGGCCCTGTGGGACATCCTCGGCAAACGGGCCAACCTCCCCGTCTACCAGCTGCTCGGCGGCCGCGTCCGGGACGCAGTCCCCACGTACGGCCACGCCTTCGGCTGGGACATCCCGGCCCTCCTCGACGCCGTGGACGCCCACTTGGCCAAGGGCGCCAAGCACATCCGCGTACAGTCCGGCGTGCCCGGCCTCGACAAGGTGTACGGCGTGTCCAAGGACCCGAACTACGAGCCGGCCGGACGCGCGGCCCGGCCGTCGGAGGAGCACTTCGACGCGGACGCGTACATCCGCCACGTGCCCAAGGTGCTCGCCGCCGTCCGCGAGAGGGTGGGCGACGACATCCAGATCCTGCACGACGCGCACCACCGGCTCACGCCCACCCAGGGTGCCCGGCTGGCCAAGTCGGTCGAGCCCTTCAACCTCTTCTGGCTGGAGGACGTCACGCCCGCGGAGGACCAGGAGGCGATGCGCTTCGTCCGCAATGCCTCGACCACGCCGCTGGCGATCGGCGAAGTGTTCAACAGCATCTGGGACTGCCAGTACCTGATCGAGAACCGGCTCATCGACTACATCCGGACGGCGGTGGTCCACGCGGGCGGCATCAGCCACTCGCGCAAGATCTACGCGCTCGCCGAGGTCCACGGGGTCAAGGCGGGCCCGCACGGCCCGTCCGACATCTCGCCCATCGCGCTCGCAGCGAGCATCCACATGGGCGCCTCGACCCACAACTTCGGCGTCCAGGAGTACATGGGCTACGCCGACCTCGTCCACGAGGCCTTCCCCCACGCGTGGAGCTACACGGATGGCGTCCTACAGCCCGGGGACGCTCCCGGCCTCGGAGTCGACATCAACGAGGAACTCCTCAACGCCCACCCCTATGCGACGGCCTACCTTCCCGTGGCTCGCCGCATGGACGGCTCCGTCCTGGATTGGTGACGAACCTGACCCGCTTGTACCGCTCTGGCTTCAGGTACGTGCCCCGGGCAGAGTCCGGACAAGCGCGTGCCCGTGGACTCGGCCAGCGCATCGAGAAGTTGGTCCTGGAAGTGCTCGTCCCGTACAGACGGGTGGGGATCGGCGCGGCGCTGGTGGTGCCAGTAGCCGCCGCTCGTCAGAGCGTCGGGGTCGTCGCTGGTCGCGAGCCATTCCTGCGTGAGGTGGCCGAGGCGGAGGTCGTCGGCCGCGCTCGTGTACAGCTCCGCGAGCGATCCGGGTTTTTGCCGCTCAGACTGCGACTTCCGCCTCCCGATGGGGGCGGGCTCAGGTCGTCGTCGCAACGCCTTGAGGCAGGGGTGGTGCGATGTATCGGGTGCAGGTGCGGGACGAGGCGTTGGTGTTGGTCCGGCAGGGGTTGTCGGGGCAGCAGG
>Ga0182021_10006300_pt1 | contig 14088 bp, 11 predicted proteins | sample 612E3MmetaG_FD_120493 | JGI IMG/M metagenome (GOLD analysis project Ga0182021, IMG submission 120493) | Permafrost microbial communities from Stordalen Mire, Sweden - 612E3M metaG (Illumina Assembly) | ecosystem: Environmental > Terrestrial > Soil > Wetlands > Permafrost | place: Sweden...
CCCCAAAAACTCCTTCACCGCCGCGGCGAACTGGGCGGGCTGGTCGGCGAAGACGAAGTGGCCGGCGCCCGCGATCTCGACCATGCGATGGTTCGGGAACAACTCGGCAAAGCTGCCGCTCCAGGCGGCGGGCTGCAAATCGTCCTGGCCGTGGATCACCAACACCGGCACCGTGACCTTGCGGAACGCATCGCGGTAATCGTGGCGCCGCCCCATGCTCAGGAAAACCGCGAGCGACATGAATCCGCCGTTCCCCTCCATGTTGCCGCCGCCGGGAGGCATTGCCTCGACCGGCGAGGCTGCCATGTAGAACTGCCCGAAGCGCCGGTACAGCGCGGCGAGCTGGTCGTCGGTCTTCTGCACCCCGCCGTGAAAGTCGAAGTACTCGGCCAGGAAGCGCCGATACTCGGGCAGCTTCTCGGCGGGCAGCCGCTGGCGGATCAGCTCGAAGAGATCGCCGTCGGGGTTCGGAAGGACTGCCACGCTGGCCGGCGCCACGGCTATCAGGGCGCGAACGTGTTCGGGAAACTCGGCCGCATAGAGCGCGGCCAGGAAGGCCCCAAAGGAATGCCCGGCCAGAATCAGCTTGTCGTGCCCCAGGATGCGGCGGATGCGCTCGATGTCGGAGACCTGCGCCGGCAGGCCCAGCGTGCCGTTCAGAGCCTGCATCGAGTGGTAGAAGTCCTGCCCGGCCAGAGAGCGGATGGGCCGCGTCGAGGAGCCGCAGCCGCGCTGGTGGTAGTACACCAGCCGGTAGCCGGGCGCCAACGCCGCGCCCGCCGGCCACGGCGTGGAGGGCGGGAAGCCCGGGCCTCCGTGGATGGTGAGGATGTCTTCGCCCGAGCCTTCTTCGAAATGGAACAGCTCGATGTCTTCGGCGACGCGCCAGTATCCGGGCCTCGCGCCAGCCTGCGCGGGCGGGGCCAGAGGTTCGCGGAGGTTCTTGCCGGCCCGCACGTCTCCGGGCTGGTAGAGCGGAGCGTTGAACCAGCGCCAGGCTGCGGCGGCCAGAAGTGCGATGACGATCGCTACGGCAATCAGGACGGTGAGTTTCATGCCTCGATAGTATTCTGGAACCGCCCGCCGCGCTTGACGGTCTTTGCGGATTTCGGGGCCGGCGGAGGGGGCCGGCGGAGGGGGCCGCGCGGCGGATCAGTTCCCTCGCCCCAGCCGCCGCGCCTGCTTCTGCGCCTGGCGGCTCCACCTGGCGACGATGTGCCGCCGGTAATGTGGCGCGGTGCGAGCCGCCTCCATGGCGCGGGCGTACATCTCGCGCGCGCCCGCCGCGTCCCCCGCGTGCTCGAGCGCCAACCCGCAGTAGTATAGTCCTTCGGGATCGTACGGACGCCGCTCGACATACTCCGCCAATTCCCGCCGCGCATCCTGATACTGCCCCGCGGCGCAATACACTTCGCCGATCTCGCGGAGAGTCTCGTTCGAGCTGTGCCGCTCGTCCTGGTTCAGCACCATCTGGAAAGACTCCAGCGCGTCTTTGAGGCGGCCCTGATCGCGCGCGATGCGGCCCAACTGGAAATGTGCGTCGGTTTCTCCGGGATCGATTGCCACGGCGTTCTTGAAACGCTGAATGGCTTCCGTGTACTGGCGGCGCTGCTGGCAGATCAGGCCAAGCTGGTACTGCGCTCCGGCATCGTGCGGGTTCAGCGTGGCCGCCTCCAGCATCCGGCGGAAGTTCTGGCGGCTGCGCAGGCCCGTGCCCAGGTTGCGCAGCTCGCCGCCCAGATAGTAATAGGCAAACAACAGAAAGAAGGGCGAGGCGGCCCAGCCCAGCATGGAGACGAGCGACTCGGCAACGCCAAGCCCCACCGCGGCCGGAATCGCCGATAGACAAACCACTCCCGCAGCGGCTGCATTCCCGGCGCCCGAGACCGTCCGCACCGCGAAGAACATCAATACGGCGAAGTACAGGTACGAGGCCACGGCCACCGCGCCGAATACCGCGAGCGGCGCCAGCCATGCCGCCAGAACGAGCGGAATGTTGGCGGCCGCCCAAGCCAGTGACGCGCAGGTCAGCAAGGGCGAGTAGTCACGCCGGAACACCGTCCCGAATCCACCCTGGCGGACAATCAGGTTACTCAACAACAGCACCCCCGGAACGTAGAAGACGGCCAGCAGGAGCAGAGGAGTGTAGAAACGGAACGGGAATCCGGGATGCGCGTGGGTTTGCGCGTGCGGCAAAGGCAGAACCGCGTCCTCTGGCGGGACGGCGCCCGGCTTCGCCGCCGCGGCGCTTTCCGCCTCCGCTTGCGCCCGCAGCAACACCGGCAGTACGCTGGCCTGGACGAGCAGCGAGACCGCCAGAACCGCCACGCACGCCCACAGCAGGCTGCCGCGGTCCAGGATCTCGCCCATGGCCGCCGCCGGCCGCCAGAACAGACGAAAAAGTATCTTCAAGGTGTATGCCAACATCCGAACAGAGGCTATCACACATGTCCGAAAGTCGTGGAACCGATCTGAAGGTGGCCTGGGCGATGGCCGCGCTGGCGGTGCTCGTTCAAGTGCTCACCAATTCGCGCTACGGCTACTTCCGCGACGAGCTCTACTACCTGGCGGCCGGCGATCATCTGGCCTTCGGCTACGTCGATTTCGCTCCGCTCATCGCATGGCTGGCGCGCGGGAGCCGTCTGCTGTTCGGGGACTCCCTGCACGCCATCCGCCTCCTGCCGGCGCTGGCTTTCGGCGGCGAGGTTCTGATTACCGGCGCCATCGCGCGGGAACTCGGCGGCAAGCGCTGGGCCATGCTGCTGGCGTGCCTCTCGGTGCTGGTGTGCCCGGTGGTCCTCGCTAACGGCGGGCGCCTGGCGATGAACGCTCTCGAACCGCTGTTTTGGATGGGATGCATCTGGGTATTGCTGCTGGCGCTGAACCGGGAGCAACCCAGGCTGCTCCTCGGCTGCGGCGTGCTGCTCGGCCTGGGGATAGAGAACAAGCACTCGACGGTATTCTTCCTGGGCGCGCTGGTGGCTGGCCTGCTGGCAACGGCCTCCGGCCGCCGCCTGATCGCGACCCGATGGTTCTGGATGGCCGCCGCCGTCGCCCTCCTTTTAGCCCTTCCAAACGCCATCTGGCAATACCAGAATCACTTCCCCACGCTCGAGGACCTGAGAAATGTCAAGGCGCTCCACAAGAACGTCGAGCTGCCGCCGCTGCCGTTTCTCTGGCAGCAGGTCATGATGCTCCTCCCCGTGACCGCCCTGGTGTGGATTCCCGGACTTGGGTTTCTGCTGTTCGGGCGCTACCGTGCCCTGGGCGTCACCTATCTCGTCTTCCTGGCGGTAATCATGGCGCTCAAGGGGAAGGACTACTATCTGGCCCCGATTTACCCCATGTTATTCGCCGCGGGCGGCGTTCTCTGGGAACAATGGACGGAATCGCGCCGCGGGCTCCGTTGGGTGCGCTTTGCGGTTCCAGCGGTGGTCGCCGCCCTGGGGGTTGTCGCGGCGCCCCTGGTTCTCCCCATCCTTCCGCCGGAGAGGATAGCGCCATACATGGAAGCCCTGGGCATCAAGCTGGCCCGTACCGAGAACGGCATGACCGGACGGCTGCCCCAGCACTTCAGCGATGAGTTCGGATGGCCGGAGATGGTCGAGACCGTGGCCGGCGTCTACAACTCGCTGCCCGCCGCCGAGCGCGCCAAAACGGCCATCCTCGCAGGCAACTATGGCGAGGCCGGCGCCATCGACTTCTTCGGCCCGCGCTACGGATTGCCGAAGGCCATCAGCGCGCATCAGAATTACTACCTTTGGGGACCGAGGCAATACACGGGCGAGAGCATCATCCTGCTCGAGTGGGGCCCCAAGAGCTCCCAGCGTTGGTGCCGCAGCGTGGACGTCGGCCCGGCTATCGCCCCCTACTACGGCATGGGCTCGGAGTATTACAACGTCAGGATCTGCCACGGCCTCAAGAAACCGCTGGCGGAGGCCTGGCCGGAGTTCAAGTTCTGGAACTGAGCCGTCGAGGGCCGCCCCGGCCGCAGTCCGGCGGAGCGGAACCGGACGGCTCGTTCCCAAAAGCGGACACTCTCGGCCCACCATCGCGATCCCGCGGCCCCGCGTTTCCAATGCTTTGCGAAATGGCGCCGGAAATGCCATAAAAGACCTCTATGCTCACCGACCTCCGCTTCACCCTGAGGACTTTCCGGCGCAGCCCGGGCTTCGTGCTGGTCGCCATCGCGTCGCTCGCCCTGGGCATCGGCGCCAACACGGCGATCTTCTCCCTCTTCGATCAGGTGCTGCTGCGGTCGCTGCCGGTGGCCGATCCCGCCCGGCTGGTCCTGTTTCACAGCGAGGGCCAGGACCCCGGCTGGGCCACGGCCGACAACTTCGACACCGTTTATTCCTACCCGATGTACAAGGACTTCCGCGACCGCACGCCCGTCTTCGATGGCGTGATCGCTCGCGCCGGCGCCTCGGCCACGGTGGTTGAACCGGCCGGAGCGGCCAACGCCAGGGTCGAGATGGTCTCCGGCAACTTCTTCCAGGTGCTGGGAGTCCGCGCCGCCATGGGCCGCACCATCCTGCCCTCGGAGGACGCTGCGCCCGGGGCCAACCCCGTCGTCATGCTCAGCTACGGCTACTGGAGCCGCCATTTCGGCTCCAATCCGAAGGCACTCAACAGCCGGGTCCTGGTGAACGGGAATCCCATGACGGTGGTCGGCATCCTCGAACGCGGGTTCCTCGGCGTGCAGAGCGGACAGATGCCCGATCTTTATGCGCCCCTCTCGATGAAGCAGCAGATCAGCCCGGGCTTCGACGCCTTCGGCGATATCAGCGGGCGCTGGCTGAACCTGATGGCGCGCCTCAAGCCCGGCGTCTCGATCGAGAAGGCGCAGGCCGCGACGCGAGTCTTGTACAAAGCCGTCCGCGCCGCGAACCTGCCGCACATCCGGCAAATGGACCCCGGCGAGATCGCCGATTACGCCCGCCGCACGGTGGATCTCCGGCCCGCGGCGGAAGGCATCAACCTGCTGGGCTTCTTCCTGCGCACGCCGCTGCGGGTGCTCATGGCGATGGTCGGACTGGTGCTTCTGATTGCCTGCGGCAATCTGGCCAACCTGTTGATCGCCCGTGCGGCCGCACGCGAGCGGGAAATGGCCGTGCGGACCGCCATCGGCGCCAGCCGCGCGGCGATCCTCCGCCAGTTGCTGACCGAGAGCCTGACACTCACCATTGCCGCCGGGTTTGTGGGACTGCTGCTCGCGTACTGGGCGGTGGCGGGACTGGTGTGGCTCATCTCCGAAGGAGACGATCCCGGCTGGATCGGCGCTCACCTCGACCTCAGGCTGTTCGCCTTCACCATGGCCCTCTCCACGCTCGCCGGCCTCGTATTCGGCTGCGCACCCCTGCTCCAGACCTGGAAACTCGACCTTGTTGCCGCGCTCAAAGAGCAGGCCGGGACCTCTTCACCCGCGCGGCAACGGATGCGGAAGGCGCTGGTGGCGGTGCAGGTGGCGCTCGCGCTCATCCTGCTCACGGGCGCGGCCCTGTTCGCCCGTACGCTCGCCAACCTGAAGCACACCGCGCCCGGCTTCCAGGCCGCCAACGTGCTCCGGTTCGCCATCGAGCCGCGGCTCAATGGCTACGATAAAGTCCGCTCGGCCGCGCTTCTGCACACGGTGCGGGAACGCCTGGCCGCTCTTCCCGGCGTCGAATCCGTTGCCTACGCCGCCCTGGGACCGTTCGCTGACGGCGAGATGGGCACCAGCATGTTCGTCGAAGGCTACCACGCCGGGGCCAACGAGGATGTCGGCGCCAGCAAGGACGACCTCAGCGCCGCGTATTTCCGCACCCTGAGGATTCCGCTTGTAGCCGGCCGCGAGTTCACCGAGCGCGACAACGCTATTGGGCCCAAGGTGGCGATCGTCAGCCAGGCGCTTGCGAAGAAGTACTTTCAAGGGCGCAACCCGCTGGGCCTGCATGTCGGCACCGAACGGAAGGACGTCAGCTTCGAGGTGGTTGGCGTCGCTCGCGACATTCTCCACGGTTCCTTCCGCGACGCTCCCAAACCGTTCCTCTATCTTCCGTACGAACAGGACCAGCCCGACCGCGCTGTGTTCTACGTGCGCGGCTACGGACAGCAGCTCGGCCCGGCCGTGCGCGCCGCTCTGCGCCAGACGGATGCCAACCTGCCGGTCATGGACATGGCGACCATGCAGGCGCGTCTCGACGACTCCGTCCGCATCGAACGTTCCATCGCCACGCTGTCCGCCGGGTTCGGCCTGCTGGCCACGTTGCTCGCCGCGGTGGGACTTTACGGGGTCATTGCCTACTCGGTAGCCCGCCGCACCATCGAAATCGGTGTGCGGATGGCGCTCGGAGCAAGGCGCGCCGATGTCTATGGCATGGTCCTCAAAGAAGTCGGCGCTCTGCTGCTGGCGGGAGCCGCGGTGGGTCTGGCGGGGGCGCTGGTGCTGGGCCGGGTGGTCGAATCTCAGCTCTACGGCGTGAAGCCGCACGACCCGGTTCTGATCGCCGCCGCGCTGATGGTCCTGGCGCTGGTGGCGCTCGGAGCGGCATTTGTCCCGGCGCGCCGCGCCGCCCAGATCGATCCGTTCCCCGCCCTGCATGGCGGGTAGACCGGGGGGCGCGGGCGGGCCGTGCGGCGGGGGCGCGGGCGGGCCACGAGAAGATCCGCGGCAAGCCAGACGCGGACGCGCCCCGGACCGGCTTCTCCGCTACCGTGCGCTGGGCTGGCGCGTGTAGGCTCTGCGCAGGCTGCCGCCGGGAACCGGGCCTGGGCTCTGCGGGGGGACGGGCGGCACCTCTTCGGGCACGGGCTTCTTGGGACGGGCGTTCAGCTTGGCCGCGATCACCTCTTCCTTCGCCTTCTCCCATTTCGGCGTGCCTGGTTCGACGCCCTTGGCGGCGCGCACCTCGTCGTCGGTCACCTCCTGGGCCATCGGCAGATACTTCTGCAGGTAGTTCCGGATGCGGTCCTGTACCAGCCGGAGCTGCGACCGCAGCAGCAGGAACAACACCTGGTCTCCGGGCGCCTTCGACAGCACGTTGTACAGGTTCGAAGGGCGGGTCAGCTTCGTGGATTTCAGATCCCGCTCGAGCTTCTTGCCGCGGGCGTCCAGCTTGTGCCAGGCGTCCTGATCCGCCTTCTGCATGGCCAGGGCCGTGACCAGCGCCGCCCTCTCCTTGGGAGTGAACTTCTCGGTGAGGAGGTTGAGGAACAGGCCGAAGTTCTCCACGGGGAAACGGACGCCGTCCGGAATCAACTGCCGCAGTTTGTGCAGTTTCGCGAAACCGGCCAGGTTGACCTTCGGGCCGGCCAGCGCCGGCGAGAACAGGGGCAGCAGCTTCTCCTCCTCGAAGGCGCGGAGCACCGCCCCGGGATCCGGATCCTCCGCGATGTGGCGCAACTCCCGGAGCAGCCGGCGGGGCGGGACCAGGTTCTCCAGCCGCTCGGTGCGGACGTTCTCGTACTGCCCGGCCGTCCGCTCGTCGATCATAAAGCCCAGGCGCACGCGCAGGCGGATGAGCCGCAGGATCCGGACCGGGTCGTCGTAGAGGGCATAGTTATAAGCCGTGCGGAGTTCTTTTCGCTCCAGGTCGCCCAGCCCGTTGGTGGGGTCGATGAGCAGGCCGCGCGAGGCCCGGTTGAGCGAAAGCGCCACGGCATTCACGGTCAGGTCCCGGCCGCGCAGGTCCTCGTGGATCGTGGCCGGCTCGACCACCGGCTTGCCCCCCGGCTTGGCGTAGCGCTCGCGGCGCGCCATGGAGATCTCGGCCGTAACCCCGCCCGGAAAGCGCAACTCGACCGATTTCCGGTGCTCGTCTTCTTCAAGCACCTCGGCCTGGGCCGCCTTGGCAACGGCCCTGGCGATCTTCGTGGAGTTGCCTTCGACCGTGAAATCCAGGTCCCGGATGGGGAAGCCACCCAGCATATCCCGCATGGCTCCGCCGGTGAGAAAGAGGCTGACATTGGCCTCCGCCGCCGCGGCCTGGAACTCGCCGACCACTCGTTTCTGGTCCGCGCTCAGGCGGCTCTCCAACATGAACATGTAGTCGCTCATAGGCTCGTCGCTCGCACCCTGCCGCCGGCAGGAAAACTACGCACGCGGATGGTGGCGGTCCACGATTTCGCGAAGCCGCGACCTCATGACGTGCGTGTAAATCTGAGTAGTCGAGATGTCGGCATGGCCCAACATCGTCTGAACGCTGCGCAGGTCGGCTCCCCCTTCGAGCAGGTGAGTCGCAAAGCTGTGCCGCAAGACGTGAGGCGTCAGGCGCCGCAGGATGCCCGCTTTGGTCCCGCACTTGCGAAGCAGCGTCCAGAAGCACTGGCGCGTCAACCTGGTGCCGCGGGCCGTCACGAACAAGTACTTGCTGCCGCGGCCCTTCAGCAGGGCCACCCGTGCCGTCCGCTTGTACTCCTCGAGCGCCCTCAGTGCGGAACTCCCCACCGGCACCAGGCGCTGCTTGTTGCCCTTGCCGAGTACCCGAACCACTCCCAACTCCTCATTCAGATCGGATAATTGCAGTTCACACAGCTCGCTGACCCTGAGACCGCTCGAGTAGAGCAACTCGACCATGGCGCGGTTGCGGAGGCCGGTGGGCTGGGCCGGATCCGGAGCCTCGAGAAGGCGGTCTATTTCATTATGATTCAGGAACTTAGGAAGGTTCTTCCACTGCCGCGGGAGCGCTAGCATGGCAGTGGGATCGCCTGACATCCTACCCTCCCGGAGCAGAAACGCCACAAAATTCCGCAGCGTGGTGAGGTGGCGCGCCACCGAGCGGCCATCGAGCCCGTCCCGGTAGAGCGACTGGAGGTAAAGCCCTATAGCTTCGGCACTGGGAAAATCCTCCCCCAAATGGGGGGGGCAACCGGCGGCGAACCGGTCCAGGTCGCTCCGGTAGGCGGCCAGGGAATTCTCCGCCAAGCCCTTCTCGATGCGGCAGAAGTCGAGAAACGCCTGAATCTCCGCAGAGATGGAAACCACGCCGGGCATTCGTGCCAATGATACAATACTTCCGAAATTGTTTGGAAGGAAAGCAGGGCCGGGTGGCGGGATCTACTAGCAAAAAGGTGGTCGTGCGGCGGTTCGACCGGGAGTCTCTGCCGGGGTTCGTCAACCCGCAGAGCTATCTCCAGGCGGCAGGCATCGAGCTTTTGACGGCCTCTGGCAGCCTCCTCGCGATTCCGTACGGGGACGTAAAAGCCCTTTATTTTGTTAAGGATTTCGACATATCGGAGCCGCCCGCCGAGAGCCGCCTGTTCCAGAACCGGCCCAAGATGAATGGGGTCTGGATACGGATGCGCTTCCGCGACGGGGAGGTCATGGACGGGCTGATGCCCAACAACCTGCTGCAGTTGGAGCCCTACGGGTTCACGTTCATCCCGCCCAACGCCGGCGCGAACAGCCAGAAGGTGTTCGTGCCCAGAGCGGCCCTGGCCGAAATCCAGATCGTGGGTGTGGTGGGCAGTCCCCTCCGTCCCCGCAAGGCGCGTCCCAAGGCCGAGGGGCAGATCGAGCTATTCGAATAGAGGGTAGCGGAGGGGGGAACGGTCTGTCCTGGCACGCCCGCCAGATCTCACTGGCTATAGACGGTTGCCAGGGCATCGCTCTGGAAGACATCTTGAGGAGAAATCACCGTTTCTTCAAGGGGGACCCCGTTGGGGTAGCGTTCCTCAAGCTTCATCTGCACCTCCCTGGATGACAGGTCGAAGTCTTTCATCTTTCGGAGGCCGCCTACCTCAATGCCGAGGGCCCGGTCGTAGATCTTCCAGACCAGTTCAGAACAGTAGATCTTCTCGTCAGACCAGTTGAACGCAAAATCGTATGGTCTGCCTTTGAAGGACGCTGCCACGCGCTCCAGTTTCTCGAGATTCTCCTTGGTCAGAATGTTCTCTGCGTTCTTGAGTCTCTTCACGACGAAATGTTCGCCTGGGTCCCTGTCGATCCAATCGCTTATCGAGGTGAACTTCACCGGACCGACAGCCTCATAGACCATCAGCGTATCGTCGTGGCGAAGAATAATCCCCATATGGCTGAACCGGGACTTGGTGGCCAACTGGATTGCTCTGGTTTGGGGCGAAGAGAAGCTTTGGAAGACCAGGTCACCCTCCCGCAGGGGGAAGTTGTGGCTTTGGCACGATGCAGCACAGAATGTCAGGAAGACGACTGCGGCTATCGGTGGGCGTCTCATAATGACTCTTCGGGCTACCGTCCGGCCGGTCGAGGAGCTCAATGCGCCACACTCCGCTACCCGGCGGTGGGAACGGTTCCGAGGGTCCAGTGCGCCAGATCCACCCAGCGGTTATCGCTCGTATTCTGGACGAACGTAATGGTCTCGGCCGCGAAGGTGCGGGGGCCCTTGAACTCCGCCCAGCGCTTTTTCGCCTCTTCCCGGGCACGCGCAACCTGCTCCGGGACGATCTCCTGCGCCAGGGTGATATGCGGATGATAGGGGAACGGCTCGGCGAAGGCCAGCAAGCCCGCATTGAGCTGATCGTGAATCCGTTTGATCCGCTCCCGGCCGCCGCCCAGGCCGATGTAAATCACCGAGGTGCTGTCGAAGATCTCCACTTGCCGCGTCTCGATTTCGAAAGGAGGGACGGCGGCGATCCACTCGTTCAACTGCCCGATGGCAGCCTCGGTGGGCGCCGAAACCGGCCGCGGCGGCAGGATGGTGACGTGCGCCCGGGGCAGGCAGGTGGGGACAAGCTCGCGGCGCAACTGGTCCAGAAACTCGCCCAGGGGACCGGGGATGTAGGTGACCAATGCGAAGCAATTGATCGGCACGGCGCCGTTGTTGCCGCCAGACATCAACTCCCATCCTACCGGTTTTGCATTGTTTGCGGAACAGCCCATGGCTTGCTTATGGTTCCATGACCTTCGACGGCTCACTGTCTGGTACCAATGGCCCAGAGGTGTCAGGAGCCGCCTCCGGCACGATCCACTGCGCCTCCTCGAGGCCGACGTACTTGTAGATCCGCAGCACGCCGTGCTCGTCTTCGAGAATGTCGCCGACGCGCAGCGCCTGTTCGGAGTCGCGCAGCGCCGACCAGGCGGCATAGGCACCCGGCGCCTCGATCTGACCCTCCTCGTGGTAGTCTTTCCGCTTCACCTGGCTGGCCCCAGCCGTGTGCGGCGCCCAGCGGAACTGCTGTAGCAGCGCATCCCGGAGCCGGTGGATCTTGAACAGGGGCATCAGAGATATTCTACGGCCAGTCGCGGGCGGTTTGCCGGGAATGAGAGGCGGGGCGGGAGCGAGGCGGCAAAGCGCGGCTCGGAATCGCGAGCGTGAGATGGCCGGTTTCCGGGGTCGGTGGGCCGGGGCCGGGCGCGCCGGGGAGGGGGAAACGCATGCCTCAGCCGGAGATGGCGCTCGGGTTGTCTCATTTGGGACAATGTGGTGTCCGCAACATGTCCCGAACGACGGTAGTGCTGATCGTAGTTATCCTCGCCCTGGTCGGCGCGGTGGTCTGGGTTCGCCAGCGCAGCGCGGCTGCGCCGCCGGTCCCCTTCGCCAAGATCCGGCGCGAAACCCTGGTCAGCAGTTTCACCACCAACGCCAGGGTCGAGCCTACCGTTTGGGCGCCGGTGCGCGCGGAGAGGGCCGGAACCGTCGTGCGGCTCGCAGTCGAAAAGGGGCAGGTGGTGCGGAAAGGGGCGCTGCTGGCCGAACTGGCGTCGCAGGACGCCCAGGCGGAGGCCGCCTCAGCCGAGGCGTCGCTGGCCGCGGCACGCGCGCAGCTCGATACGATCCTCGGCGGCGGCGCGGCTCAGGCGCAGGTCGATATCGCCAACGAGATTGCGCGCGAGCGCCTGGACCTGGACGCCGCCCAGCGCGACTCCGACATCCTGAAGCGGCTGGCGGAAAAGCAGGCTGCCACCCGCCAGGACGCGACCGAAGCTGCCCAGCGTGTCGAGCGGCTGCGGACGGCAATCGCGGGTCTGGAGAAGAAGCGCGCCGCGCTGGTCGATCCAACCGACCGGGCCGCGGCCGAAGCCAAGGTCAGGGAAGCGCAAGCCGCCCTCGACCAGGCGCACGTCCAGTTGGACCGCAGCTCGATCCATTCGCCGCTCGATGGCACGGTGTACGACCTGCCGGTGCGCAAGGGCGCGTTTCTGAACGCCGGCGACCCGGTGGCGGATGTCGGCGACCTTGGCAGGATGCAGGTCCGCATCCAGGTGGATGAACCCGAACTGGGCCGCATCGGCCTGGGGATGCCCGTTGCGGTGACGTGGGACGCGGCGCCGGGCCGGCGCTGGGATGGAACGGTAGAGAAGATGCCCACCGAGGTGGCCCCCCTCGGCACCCGGCAAATCGGCGTGGCCCTTGCGACCATCGAGAATGCGGACCGGGTGCTGGTTCCGGGGACCAACGTGAACGTGGAGGTCACCTCCCAGGTGGTAGCCAACGGCCTGACCATCGCCAAGGAAGCGGTCCGCACCGAGAAAGGCCAGACCGGCGTCTACGTGCTGCGGGACGGCCATGTGGAGTGGCGGCCCGTCAAACTGGGCGCTTCGAGCATCACCCGGGTCGTCGTCGTTTCCGGTCTGGATGACGGGGCTGAGGTGGCGCTCCGCACCGAGCGGGTGCTGCACAACGGCCAGACCGTCAGTCCGATGGAACCTTGACGGGCAGAGCGGGATTGGCCGCGGCCGGCGGGTAGCGTGCAGTGCGCGCCAGCCGCGCCACATGAGCCGCGTGATACACTTCTCCCGAAGCTCGATGCGACTGCTGAACACAACTCCCGTGGGCGCCAGGCTGGTCTCGGCCGCTTCCGGGCCGGAACGCACCATAGCCGCCGTGGTCGCCCGGCCCACATTCGCGATCGACCGCGGCCGCCTGGTCCTTACGCCCGAGTACCCGTGGCCCGCCGGACCGAAACCCGCGGAGACGCCCTGGGGCGTATTCCAGCCGGATGTCCCGGTCCTGAAGAACGGAATCGACGTCTTCGTTCTGGGCAGCGCCTGGCAGCCTCACGGCGAGCCGGCTACCGAACTGACCATGGCAATCCATGTGGGTGCGTCGCTCGACCGGCGCATGGCCGTCATCGGCGATCGCGTCTGGGTGCGGAGGGATGGAGTTCTAGCGCCCGGCGAGCCGCGGCAGTTCGTCTCGATGGCGCTGATCCCGCAGAACGCTTACGGCGGCCCCGGCGCGGCGAATCCGCTCGGAAAAGGTTGCTATGCCAGCGAAGAGGACGCGCTGGGCCAGCCGCTGCCGAATCTGGAGGACCCCGACTTTCGCATACGGTCTTTCGCGGACCGTCCGGAGCCGGTGGGGACGGGGCCGCGTCCCGAGGGCGGTGCATATCCGCGCATGACGATCGATCCCGCGCGGGCGCCCAATCCCGGCAGCACGGTCGAGGTCACGCACGCCTCGCCCGAGGGCGCGCTGCGCTTCGCGCTGCCGGAGCTCCGCATGAGTGTCGAAGTGCGGCTCGACGGCCGCGAGCAGGTTCTTCCGCTTCACTTGGACGAGATCGCGGTCTTCACCGAACCCCGCCGCGTCTTCCTCGCCCATCGCGCCGTGTTCGAATTCCGAAATGCGGACGGCGATCACGGCCAGGCCACGCTGCGGATGGGCTGAGCGGAGGCGGGCGGAACCGGACGCCCCGCCGGACTATTTGGGCGGCTCGTACTGGATTGTCGCCGTCGCCCCGAAGCGCTTGTACTCCGCGTAGCGGATGTCCATGCGGATGCGTTGCGGACCCACCCGGAAGTCCAGCGTGTCGTCGGCATAAGTGTGAACCGGGAACCGGTTGCCATCGACCTCGGCCCAGACGGTGGTAAAGCGGGGGAACAGGTTCTCGTTCTTCATGCTGCGGATGTCCGGTACGGCTTTGCCAACGGTCCGCAGGATGGAGTAGTCCCCCTTGCTGGCCCATAGCAGGCCGTCGAACAGGCGCTGGCCGGCCAGGATCTGGCGCGGGCGCACCTGGAGCACGTAGCACTCGACGCCGTCCACGGTCTCCTCGCCCTTAAAACGCGTCTCGTAGGCCCACAACTGTTCGGTCGAGAACAGAAACGGCTGCACCTCGCGAATGTCCTCGAAGTCCTCTTCGGTGAGCTTCAGATTGCGCAGCCGGTCGAACGGTTTGCCAACCAGC
>Ga0182021_10006301_pt1 | contig 14088 bp, 10 predicted proteins | sample 612E3MmetaG_FD_120493 | JGI IMG/M metagenome (GOLD analysis project Ga0182021, IMG submission 120493) | Permafrost microbial communities from Stordalen Mire, Sweden - 612E3M metaG (Illumina Assembly) | ecosystem: Environmental > Terrestrial > Soil > Wetlands > Permafrost | place: Sweden...
CAGGACTCCGCCCTCGACATAGCCCCGGGCTTCCTTATAGGCGTCCAGCAGCGTCTTGTCCGTTGCCCGGTTGAGCGCTTCCAGCCCGACGACCAGGGAATGACCGAGGCGGCGGGCCGCGTTGCTGGCGATCTCGCCGGCGATCTTGACGGCCATATTGTCGTCGGCGTTGGCCACGGTGTAGGCGCCGGCCGCGCCGATGGCCACGACCCGTTTCAACTGGGTCGGATCGGATTTGTCCGGCAGATCGCCAGAGGTGTGGTACCAGCGATCCGGCCAGACGATCATCATGATCCCCGGAACTCGCACGCCCCAGTCGTTGAAGTCCTCGTGATCGGAGGCCCCATAATGGGTCTCGATGGAATACCAGAAGGGCTCGTCCGCCCCGAACGGCGCGACGACCCGCAGGGGGACTTTGTAGGCGTCGGAGCGATTCTGGATCCGCTCCCGGTTGCCCTCGCCCACGTAGCGGTAATAGTTCTCCATGACGTCGTTGATGAAGTGGGCGTTCCCGAACGTCGTCCGCATCAGGCACATGAAGCCCTGGTTCTTGCTCAGCCATTCGCCGACCATGTCCATGTTGATGTTGGCCAGAGTCTTGTCCATGACCGGCTTGTTGGCCTTGATCCACATTCCAGTGCCGCCGATTTCCGGCCCCCATAGGAAGCGAATGCTCCTTTTCGGCTTGGGCAGGCGGCCCTCGCCGATGAGCGTGTTCAGGACGCGGGCGACTTCCAGGATGGCCGCGCTGCCCGAGGTGTTGTCGTTGGCCCCAAACTTGGTGATGCCCTCGAAGAGATGGGCGGAGAAAATAATCTCGCCGGCGGCGGGATCGGTCCCGGGGATGACGGCGACAATATCCTCATTGTTGTATTTTTCCTGCTTCGAATCGACGATCGCGTGGACCGTGATCTTTTCGTTGGCCATCAGCCGCTGCTTCAGGAAATCGCCTTCCCGGACGGGAAGCTGAAACCCGAACTTGGGCTTGGGCGCAGGCGCCGGGGCCGCGGGAGGCGTGGCGGGCTGGGTCGGCGGCTGTTGGCCGCGGGCGCCGCCGGGCGCTCCACCAGGACCGCCGGGGCCGCCCCTTTGTCCGCGCATCCCGCCGACGCTGGCCCAGGGCATCTGGAGCGGATCCAGGTACGGCCGCGACTGGCTGATGGCGATGACGCCCAGGGCGCCCTTCTGCTGGCAGGCGTAATTATGGACCTGTCCGATCGAGCCTTCGGTGACGACGATCTTGCCTTCGACCTTGGCCGCGTCGATCTCCGCGGGCGTGCCCCGGCCGACCCAGGCCAATTCGGCCGTGACGTCGGTCGGCTGGCTGCCCGAAGCCAGCATGGGGACCATGTCGTGCATGGAGGCCAGCTTCTGGTGCTTGGGCTTCATCTCCCAGAGCTCGCCCTTCACGCCGTCCCAGATCTCGCCGCCCGGGAATTTCACCAGCTCGGCCTGGATTCCATATTGTTTCAGGCGTTTGAGGACGACCTGGGTTTCCACGAACGGTCCGGCGTACTCCTCGGACAGCCGGTCCCGGTTGTAGCCGTTGATGTCGATGATCGTATCCAGGGCCGTCTCGCCGGACGCCTCGCCGACGATCTCGTCCATGTGTTCCTTGGGCAGCAGCGTCCAGTACAGCCAGGGCGTGTATTGGGCCGCCGCGCCGCCGGGGAGAATGACCAGGGCCGCCCCGCCGACGAGAGCAAAGATGGTCCAGCCGATGATGATGCGTTTTTTCATTGAGTCTCCTCCGTCGATGAGACGCCGCGGGCGTCCCTCTTTTTCCGATTCCGCTCCGCGCCGCCGGACGCTGATCCGGTCAGCGGGCGGCAAAGGGCTCGTCGATCGAAACGGCCTCCAGGCCGCCCAGTATCCGCCCGCCGTCTTCGGTGACCACCATGCAGTCCTCGGTGCGGATGCCGAACTCACCATAAATATAGATCCCGGGCTCGTTGGAAAAGGTCATGCCCGGCTCCATCATAAGCATGTTGCCGCGGACGAGGTACGGATACTCGTGACCTTCCAAGCCGATGCCGTGTCCGAGACGGTGGGCGAAATACTTATAGTCCGGTCCGAACCCGCCGTCTTCGATCACCTTGCGGGCGGCGATATCGACGTCCTGGCAAGCCGCCCCGGGCCGAGCCGCCTTCAGGGCAGCGGCCTGGGATTTCCGGACGATGTCCCAAACTTTTCTCATCCTGTCCGTAGCCTTGCCGAAGACGATCGTCCGGGTCACATCCGAGCTGTAGCCTTGCACGGAGCACCCGCCATCAACCATGATGACCGTGCCGTCCTGGACGGTCCGCGGCGTCCGAGACCCGTGGGGGAAGGCCGTGTTGGTCCCGAACTGCGGCCCTCCTCCGCCGTTGGCCCCCATCTTCTGGTGGGCCTCGGCGACGGCCCCCGCGAGCTCGCGGGGGGTCATCCCCTCCTTGATGTGCTTGAAGGCCTCCCGGTAAGCCAGCTTGGTGATGCGGTTGGCCAGGTCCATAAAGGCGATCTCCTTGGCCGTCTTGGTCCCCCGGCAGCCCTCCGTGACGACGGCGCCATCGGCCAACTCCAGGCTCGGCGCGTCGCGCTTCAAGCCGAAGATCTGGAAGGCGACGACATTGGGCGCGATGCCCAGGCGCGAACCGCCGAGCTCCTTGACGATTCCGGCGATTATTTTATAAGGGCTCTCGTGCTCGTCCCAGGTGCGGACCTCCTGTCCGGCCGGGATGGATTCCTTGGCCCGTTCAAGTTCAAAGGACGGGCAAACCCAGACGGGGCGGCCTTTCTTGTTGAGGACTGCGCCGAACGTCCGCTCGCTTAGGCCCCAGTTGACGGTGGTGAAATAAGAGAGATTGACGCCGCCGTTGAGAAAAACTGCGTCCAAACGATGGGCGGCCATCAGCCCCCTGGCCCGCTCCTGGCGGGCTTCGTAGTCCTCGGGTCCCAGGGGCTGGACGCCCTTGACCAGGTTCTCAAGCGGGGGAGCACCGCCGGAGTTTTGAGCGGCCAATCCATTTGCGAATCCGGAAAGAGAGAGCGACAGGCCGCCGATTTTAAGGAATTCACGCCGATTGACCATGGAAGACTCCTTGAAAAGAATGGGAAGTCCGGGGAAACCCGCTTGCATGGGAAAGGTGGGACGGTCGATGGGAAGGCACGAGGGACTCACGTTATCACCGAGCCAGGGTGATGTCAAATGTATCAGACCGAATGCGTTCGGAGTCCGTCTGCGTTGACATTTCCCCGAGGGTCGGGTATGTTACCGGTTGGTGTTCTTCCGTCCAAAATCGAGAATTCGTATAGGAGGCATAAATGTTTGGATCTTTAGGACCTCAGGAACTGTTGATCATCCTGCTCATCGTGATCATCATCTTCGGAGCCAAAAAGCTCCCCGATCTGGGGAAGTCGTTGGGTGAGGGCATTAAAAATTTCAAGGGCTCCATCAGCGGCAAAGACAAGGACCAGGACAAGAAAGACGAGACCAAAACCAACCCTCCCACCAAGGATTAATGCAACGGACCATCGAAAAGCTGGCCCACGAGCGGGGCGTGCTCGAAGAGACGCTCCAGCGGCAGATGGAAGGATTGACGTCCATTGCCGGCGAGCTCGAAGGGCTGGACGCGCGGCTGAAACCCTCTCCGGAGTCCGCGCCTAGAAAGGGATTATTCTCCGGCGCCCCGCCTGCTTTTGAGATCCGCGATCTTCTCAGCCAGACGATCGGACAAACCCGAACCTTAGCCGAAACCTGTCGCGTCCTTCTTGACACGGTTTCTCACCTGGCCCAAGCCCGTGACCGGGAATGGGACGCTCTGGGCAACAACCACCTGGCCATGATCTTCAAGAGCATGGAGTGGCGCGTCGACGGGCTGGCCGCCGCCTATAACGACGTGGCCTCAATGGCCCGGACGTTCACCCTCCTGCAGGACCAGCTGGGCCGCCTTTCAGCCGCCCTGGCCGAGAAACACAATCCCTCTCCCGTTGACGTAGCCGGCTTGTTGGAGCCGCTCCGGGACTGGCGATATGAACGTTTCGAGAACCGCCATCGCGGCCCTGGCGAGGAGATCCGCCGCAAGCAGGAGGCTTTTCTTGCGTTTTTCCGCTCCGGCGGCGCCATCCTCGACTTGGGCTGCGGCCGCGGCGAATTCCTCGAGCTTTTACGCGACCGGGGGTTCCGGGGCGAAGGTGTCGATCTCAATGCCCAGATGATCCGCCTCTGCCGGGACAAAGGTCTGGAAGCCCGCAAGGCCGACATCCTGGAAGCCCTGGCCGGGACTTCGGACGGTTCGCTCGACGGGATATTCTCCTCCCAGGTCATCGAACACGTTTCCGCCGCTCACCTCGAGCGCCTCATCGAGCTGGCCTTCGCCAAATTGGCTCCGGGCGGCACCGTGGTCCTGGAAACGATCAACCCGGCCTCGGTCTTCGCCCTGGTCCAGGTCTATTTTCTGGACCTCTCCCATCGCCTTCCCGTCCATCCGCTGGCCCTCCGCTTCCTCCTTGAATCGGCGGGTTTCTCCGACGTTCGCATCATCTACGGAAACGGGCTGGACGAGGAAATGTTGAGGCCGCTGCCTCCGGCCGACGAACGGACCGCCATCCTGAACGACGACATCGACCGGCTGAACCGGCTTCTCTATGCCTCGCCCGAATACGCGGCCGTGGGCCGGAAGAATTGACCATGTCCGTCAGCGCCGGCTTCGATCTCGGAGGCACCCAGCTTAAATACGGGCTCGTCGACCAGGACGGGTCCGTCCTCTACAAGGCCAGAATCCCGACGCCCTCCACGGTGATCGATTTGATCGACCGGCTGCCGGCCATTTGGGCGGACCTGAAAGGCCGCTCTCCCGAACCCGTCGGGGCGGCCGGCTTGGGCTTGCCCGGCATTTACGACGTCCGCCTCGGGCGCATCCGGCAGTCCCCCCACTGCGCCGGTCTGGACGAATTCGATCTCGCTCCGGCCCTGGCCGGCATCCTGGACGTCCCTTTCGTAATCGACAACGACGCCAACCTGGCCGCCCTGGGCGAATGGACCCACGGCGCCGGACGGGGGACATCCAGCCTCATTGTGATGACGATCGGCACCGGCATAGGCGCCGGGATCATCCTCGAAGGACGAATCTGGGGGGGGGTCCGCGGCTTCGCCGGCGAAATCGGCCACGTCTCCATCCGTCCGGACGGCCTGGAATGCCCCTGCGGCAACCGCGGATGCCTGGAGACCGAAGTCTCCGCCCGGGCCATCCTGCGCCGCTACCGGGATTTTTCGGCCGCCGCCGAGGATTTGACTCCGGAGGATGTTCACCGGCGCGCTGAGGCCGGCGATAAAGGGGCCCGTCGCGCTTTCCTGGAGGCCGGGACGTTCTTGGGACTCGGGCTGAGCCTGCTCATCAACGTCCTCAATCCCGAGATGATCCTGATCGGCGGGGGGATCATGACCGCGGGAGACCTCCTGCTTGGTCCGGCCGTCGCGGAAGCGGGCCGGCGTTCGTATCGGGCCTCCTTCGAGGCCTGCACGATCCGTCGGGCCGCCTTGGGCAACGACGCCGGACTGATCGGCGCCGCCGCCCTGGCGGCCGGAAGGATGGATCCTGAATCATGAATATTTTGCCTGCCCGGCAACGAACAATCGACGAATCGCGTATCAAGAAAGACGAGGAGCTCTCATGAATAGACGAATTATGCGCACCGCCTTGTTCCTGGCCCTGTCGATCGCCGCCATCGGCCCGCTTCCGGGTCAGGCGACCAAAGGCACCATCCAAGGATTGCTGCGCGATAAAGACCATAAACCGCTGGCCGGAGCCGTCGTCTCGATCGCCGGGTCTTCGCTCCAGGGCCAGCGCGTCTACCTGACCCCGGCCAGCGGCGTTTTCTACTTCCCGGAGCTTCCCCAGGGAGTCTACGAGCTGCGGGCGGAGATGCCCGGACACAAAACCGAAGTCCGGCCCGGAATCCGGATAGGCGTCGGGCAGACGATCGAACTCCTCGTCGGGCTTGAGACCTCGGCCCTGGAGGAGGACACCGTCAATGCCGTCCCCTCCCCCACGGTCAACGTCCATGCCTCCAAATTCAGCATCGATTACGGGCGCAAGCTCCTGACCGCCCTCCCCCTTCAACGCGATTTCGGCGATATCCTGCGGCTTTTCCCCGGATCGATCGGCGAAGGCCTCGTTTTCGACCGCGCCGCCTCCATTCTCGGCGGAACCGTTCGCGGCCAGCGCGTCCTCCTGGACGGCGTCTATGTGGGCGATACCGATTCGTCTCTGCCGATGCTCAATATCAACGTCGATGCCATCGAGGAAATCGAGTTTATCGGCGCCGGCCTGCCCGCCGAGATCGGCCAGGCCGACGGCAGCCTCATCAACATCGTCACCCGCACCGGCGGCAACTCCTTCGAGGGCGGGATCACGGCCTACTATACGGACGGCCGCCTGGCCCAGGACATGTTTTCGGCCGCCGCGTTGAAGGGCCTGAGCATCGTCCCCGCGGAAAAATACAGCGGATACCGTGATTTCTCCCTCGACCTCGGGGGCATGCTCTGGGAGAACCGGGCCTGGGCTTATCTCAGCGGCCGCATCCAGTCCTGGGAAAAGTCCAATCCCTACGCCCCGGAATCGCGCATGGCCCAGATGGACATTTTTGACAGCCCTCACTTCGATTGGTCCCGCCGCGAATGGATGACCTTCTTCCACCTCACGGTCGAGCCCATCAAGCAGGTCCGCTACATGGCCACGGTCCAGATCGGCCATCTTTTCGAGCCTTATGACGGAGCCTCCATCGCCCCCAACGCCTCGTCTGATTACGTCCCGGTCCGGGACGGCGAAAGCAGTTTCTCCACGGCTCACCAGATCGATTATATTCTCAGCCAGGACGCCTCCCTCCAGGTCCGCGGGACATACTCCCACCGGGGTATTCCGCTGCTCTCCCGGACGTCCGGCTTGTATACCTATTTCGATTATCTACACCAGGTCTATTGGGGCGCCTCGGCCTACGACGAGAATGACTCCCGCACGCTCTTCGGCGGAACGGCATCGGTGACGGCATTCTCCGACCGTTTGCTCGGGGGGGCTCACGAGTTTAAGGCCGGCGTCGAGTACGAACAGGGTGAATCCCATATCGACTGGTACCGGCTGAACCCTTATTACTCCCTGTGGTACGATTACGCCGCCGGCAATCCCTACATCGTCGATCCCTTGAACTCGGTCGGGCGCCTGGCCCTCACGCCCGCGCCCGGGGCGTCTGGCATTTGGGACGTCCAGGACAATTTCCGGCGTTTTTCCGCCTTCGTCCGCGACGATCTGAAAACCGGGCGGCTGGCCTTCAACCTCGGCCTGCGGCTCGATTATTCATTCGTTTTCGAACCCGAGGAGGCCCGTACCGCCCTGGCCTACAACTATGGGCCGGAAAACCTGGCCTCGGGGCTGGCCGTCGGGGATCTCCTGACCGCCCTCGAAGATCGCATCCATACGACGACGGGTAAATACACGCCTTTCGATTCCTACTCCACAACGTATAAAAAGATGGCCAATTTTCTGACCCTCTCGCCCCGCCTCGGCGGCGTCCTCGACCTCTTCGGCGACGGCCGGACCGCCCTCAAGGCCTCCTATTCCCGCTATTTCGAATCGGTCTGGACGGCCAAATACAACGCCGGCCAGCTCTATGCCCCCCAGACGGTCCAATGGGACTGGTACGATCTCAACAAAAACAAGATGATGGATCTGCCCGGAACGGACGAATACGTCCTGGTTTCCTCCGTGACCCAGAACCCCAATTCGAACTATTACGAATACACCGACGCGGCCGGCGTCCTGCACTCCCTGAAAGCGCCTTATACGGACGAGATCACAGCCGGCATGGAGCGCGAGCTCTTCAGGGATTTCAATCTCGGCGTGCGCTTCGTCTACCGCAAGACCAAAAACATCGTCGAGGATATCGACGCCGCGAACGGCTACGACCCGACGGCCCGGGACGAGAAGGGGCTCATCTGGCTGCCCCTGAACGTCAACGATCCGGTCACCGGGCAGCCGATCACCGTGTACGGCTTGCGGGCCGACCGGCCCGCACCCGACCTGCGGGGGACGAACCCGGCCGAGGCCGAGCGCAAATACTGGGCCTTCGTCCTGACGTTCGACAAGCGGCTGGCCGACAAATGGCAGCTGCGCGGCTCGGTCACCTACAGCTCGTTCCAGGGCAATGTCGGGGCCGGGACGTTCGGCACCCTCGGCCGGACGGCGATGTTCAACGATCCCAACAGCCTGACCAACGCCTACGGGCCGCTTTCTTTCGACCGGCCCCTGCAGATCCAGCTGATGGCCGGCTGGTCCCTTCCCCTCGGCTTCGTCCTGAGCGCCCATTATCAATACCTATCGGGCGCGCCTTATTCCCGGACGCTGCGCGTTTATTTTCCGGCCGATTACATGGGTTTCGGAACGCGTTCTCCCTACTACGATGTCGTGGCCGAAAACGGCGTCGGCAGGTACCCGGCCATGAGCAACCTGGACCTGCGTTTGGAAGCGACCATCCCCGTCGGCCGGCGAAACAAGATCGGCCTTTGCCTGGACGTCTTCAACGCGTTGGGCGACAATGCCATTTACTACAATCTGGATCCGGCGGGCACCCTGCGGGCCGATCTGCCGGCGATGACATACACGACCGGTCCGACCTACAATCAGATCAACTCGGTCTACGGCGTCCGGACCATCCGGCTCGGGGTCAAGTACATTTTTTAACCCGCCGACCTTTTATTTGAAGTCGAGCGTCTTCTTCTGCGTTTCCTTGCCCGTGGTGTTGACCACGGTCACCACAACCTGATCCTTGCCCTGGCCGAGCAGGGCGATCTTGGCTTCGTCTTCCAGGATCAGCGGGACTTCCATGATGAAATTCCGGCCGGCTTTGGAGGGCAGCTCGTCTTCGCCTAGATCGACGCCGAAGGACATCTTGCCCTGTCCGACCACGCTTTTCTTGGCCTCCCGGATTTCCCAGGAGACCTCGAAGGCCGTCTTCATCCGATGCCCGACAGACTTGAACCAGATCTTCTCGTAGGGCATCTGCAGCCGCAGGGTCGCGGCGACCCGTTTCGGCCCCCGCTCGGTAACGGCCAGCTCGGTCTCATAATCGAACGGACGGCCGCTTTCCCGAAGCGCGACTGGCGGCTGGGCCTGGTCCAGGGCCCGGCTGAGCGCGCCGGCATAAGTCAGGTTGAGTTCGCGCAGAGGGGTCAGGTCGTAAGTGGCCAGCCGGAACGTCCCGCTGCAGGTCTGATCGATAAAGACGACCGGGAAATCCCCGTAATACCAAAGCTCGGAGCAGCGGCCCAAAGTGGAGTTGCCCATCGGTGAGGTGCTCCGGTTGGTGGGAGGCCCGAAGAGGACATGAATCCGGCCGCGATCGGTCAGCCAGCCGGGGATCCCCTCGCCCAGAAAGAGCTGGTTGGCCCGTTGGATGCGGGCGAGATATTCGGTCTTGAATTCGTTTTCCTCGGTCGACGGGTCGGGATCGCGCCGCTTCCAGAAGGATTCCATGAAAGCGGGCTTGTCCGCATCGGGCGTCTCGAGGAAGACCTTGCGCTCTTCGGAAGTGATGATATAGCGGACCTGGCTGAGGAACTCGGCGAAGGGCGGGCCGAGCTTCTGCTCCAATTTATAGAGGGTGCAGGCGGCGGACCCCAGGACGGCCGCCAGAACGAGCAAGGCCGGAAGAAAACGCGCGCCGGAATTATTTTTCATGCTATAAAAATAAGCGCAGCGGGCTGGAAAAGCAAGCGGCCGGCCGGGGCAGATCAGCCGGCCGGGTGGGCCAGGGCATAGTAGCGGACGATGAATTTTTCCTGGACGGCGAATGACCAGTGGACGTCGCGGATCTGCTCGACGGCCTCGCGCACATTTCCCCGGCGGAGGCAATCGATGAGGGCGGAGTGCTCCCCGATGGAGGCCTGTTCCCATTCCCTGACGAACCCCTGCTGCCGGGGAAAATCATACAGCCGCTTCTTCAGGGTGTTGACTGTCTTCTTGAGGTACACGTTTCCCGACAAGCTGAGGAAGATGTTGTGGAAGGCCAGATTCTTTTCATAGTAGAGGTCAAAATCGTTGAGGTCAATGGCCTGCTTCATTTCGGCATTAAGCGCCTCCATGAGGGTCAACTCGGCGGCGCCAAGGCGGCCCCGGGCTGCAATCAGGGCCGTGGCCTCCAAAGCGCCCAGGATCTCATAAAAATCCTTTATGTTCTGGAGCGTCAGCGGATTGACGATAATCTTGCGACGGGGCAGGATGGAGACGAAGCCCTCGGTTTCCAGGAGCAGGAGGGCGTCGCGCAGGGGGGTCTTGCTGACGCCCAGCCGGCTCGAGGTTTCCTCCATGTCGATGACCGAGCCGGGGCGCAGGACGCCCGTCCGCATCTGCTCGCGGAGATATTCGTAGACCTGCTCCTTCAACGATTTGACGTTGAGAAGGGGACGCTTGTCCATTGCTGAAGACCCTCCTTAAATCGTAAAAACCGGCGGGAATGAGTCTCAAGAATAGGAAATCAGATCAGCGAAGTCAAGATGAGTTCGGCATGGGAGATTAAAAGGTCGGCGGGTCCTTGCCAGGCGAAGGACTGCAAAGCCCGCCCTGGCTGCCGCGTAGGACTGGCAAGGCCTGCCCTGCCTGCTCGGGCGCCCCGCTCTATTCCTATTGGTATCACCTCCCCGGCCCTCCTGCACAGGAGGGGATCTGTCCGCGGTCTCATAGCGGAGGCGCGGGGTAGGCCGGGGAAAACGAGCGTGTTTTAAGCGGCCTGCCACGAGCCCGATCGACCGCTATTCTGATCAATCGGTCTGTGGTATAAAAGCGAGACAAGGAGCTTTCGATGATCGATATCCGCAACGTGTCCAAAAGCTACAACAAAGGCCAGATCAAGGCCGTCGACGATTTGACCCTGACTGTTCGACCCGGCGAGATCTTCGGTTTTCTCGGCCCCAACGGAGCCGGCAAGACCACTACGATCAAGCTCATCGTCGGCCTGCTCAAGCCCGACGCCGGGACCATCGCCGTGGCCGGCTGGGACACCCAAAGCGAGCCCCTGCGGGCCAAGGCGGTGACCACGTACGTTCCCGACACTCCCGCCATCTACGAGCGGCTGACCGGCCTCGAATACCTCAATTTCATCGGCGACGTCTACGGAGTGCCCAAAAAGGCCCGCCTGGAGCGCATCGAGAAATGGCTGGATATTTTCGAGCTGGCCTCCGCCGTCTCCTCGCCCATCCAGAGCTATTCCCACGGCATGAAGCAGAAGATCGTCCTCATCGCCGCCCTCCTGCCCGGCCCCAAGGTCATGGTCCTGGACGAGCCGATGGTCGGCCTGGACGCCCGGGCCGCCCATCACATGAAAGAGATGATGCGCGAACACTGCGACGCGGGCGGGACGCTCTTCTTCTCCACCCATATCATGGAAGTGGCCGAGAAGCTCTGTGACCGTATCGGCATCATCCACAAAGGCCGCCTCATCGCCTGCGGAACGATGGAGGAGCTGCAGACCCGCAACCGCGAGGAACAGTCGCTGGAGAGCATCTTCCTGGAGCTGACGGACAAATGAAAAAGTTCCTCCTCCTCGTCCGTACCGGGCTTCGGGTCAACTTCAGCCTCTCCCTGCTCAAGCCGAAATACCTCTTCCGCAACAAGAAGGACCTCTGGATGGTTCCCCTGATCGGGCTCGGCCTGGTCGGCCTCATCCCCGTGATGTTCTTTTATGTCCGCCTGGTCGTCCGGATGTACGGCTGGCTTTCCCCCCTGGGCCAGCAGGCGGCCCTGCTGACGTTCGCCCTCCTCATGGGCCAGTTCCTGGTCCTCGTTTTCGGTTTCTATTATGTCATCTCGGCCTTCTATTTCTCCCGCGACCTGGAGATCCTGGTGCCGCTTCCCTTGGCCCCCTCGCAGGTCCTGATGTCCAAGTTCACGGTCATCCTGGTCAACGAGTACCTGACCGTTTCGCCGATCGTGCTGCCCGTCCTGGTGACCTACGGAGTACTCTCCCGGGGCGGCGGAGTGTACTGGACGCGGGCGCTTTTAACGTACCTCCTCCTCCCGGTGATCCCCCTGGCCGTCGTGTCCATCCTCGTCGTCGGATTGATGCGGCTGGTCAATTTCGGCCGCAAGAAGGACGCCCTCATCCTGGCCGGGAGCCTTTTCCTGATGACCCTGGCCATCGGCGGCCAGTTCATGCTCAACCGCTCCGTCGGAGCGGCCCCCGACCGGGCCGCCGCGATCCGCTTCCTGAGCGCGCCGGACGGCCTCGTCCAGCAGATCGGGTCCAAATTCCCGCCCAGCATCTGGGCTTCCAAGGCCCTGGCCTGGGGGCCGTCGGGGTCCGGGCCGCTTAACGCCCTTTTTTCCATAGGCGCATCCCTGCTGTTGTTCGCCGGGCTGTTCCTGGCCGCGCGCCGCTTTTTCTATCGCGGGCTCATCGGGCTGGGCGAACAGACGGCCCGCCGCCGGACCCTCTCGCGCGTCCGTTTGGAGCGCGGGGTCGGCTCCGGATCACGGCCGGTCCGCGCCATTTTCCGGCGCGAGCTCCTCATCATGAACCGTACGCCCATTTTTCTTCTCAACGGCGTGCTCTCGGTCATCCTCATCCCCATCCTCTTCGTCGTCATGTGGAACACCGGCAAGCGGGCCTCCGACGCCGCGGCCCTGATGGCCCTGGTCCGCTCGGCCGACGCTACGATCGCGGTCATCGCCGCGGCCCTGTTCATGACCATCAGCGGGAGCCTCAACGGGACGTCTTCCTCGACCTTTTCCCGGGAAGGCGGGCAGTTCTGGATGTCCAAGGTCATCCCCGTCTCCCCCGCCGACCAGGTCCGGGGCAAGTTCCTACATTCCTACGCCATCGCCCTGCTGGGGATCGCCGCGTCGGCCCTGGTCGTCCTGTTGGTCTTCCACCTGAACCTCGCGGTTGCCCTGGCCGCCGTGGCCTTGTCTATGGCCGCATCCTTCGTTCTGACGGCGGTAGGCATGATCATCGATCTGGCCCGGCCGCTCCTGAACTGGACGAATCCCCAGAAGGCCATCAAGCAGAACTTCAACGTCCTGCTGGCCATCTTCGCCGACTTCGGCGTGCTTTTTCTGCTCTATCTGGCCGTCCGCTTCCTCGGCCGGCTGGGGTGGACCGGGTGGCGGACGCCGGCGGCCCTCTTCGTCCTGCTGGCGGCCCTGTCCGCCGCCGTCTTCAAGGCCCTGAAAGCCTTCGCCGCCCGGCGCTACCGGGACATCGAAGTCTGAATAAAGGAAATGCCCATGGAATCGCTCGACTACACTGTAGAGACGAAAAAGAGCTTTGACGAGGCCGTCGAGGCGGTCCTGGCCAAGAGCAAGGAAAAGAGCTTCGGCGTCCTGCACATCCATGACGTCCAGGCCACGCTGGCCGGCAAGGGCTTCCCGCGGGGGCCGCTCAAGATCATCGAGATATGCCATCCCAAACACGCCCATGACGTCCTGGAAAAAGACGTCAAGATCTCCCTTATGCTGCCCTGCCCCATCAGCGTCTATGTCGAGAAGGGAAAGACGTTCATCAGCGCCCTGCGGCCGCGGCTCATGGGCGCGTTCTATCCGGAAGCCCACATCGAGGCCGTCGCCGACACCGTCGACCGGGCCATCACGGCCATCGTCGACGAAGCCAAGTGATCCCGGGTCCGTGACCGAGCGCGACGTCGTCCGGACGGTCCTGCAGGGTGGTCGGCCGCCCTACGTCCCCTGGTCGTTCCGCTTTACCAAGGAAGCGGCGGATCGGCTGTGCGCCCATCTCGGAACGGAGGATTGGCCCTCTGCGGTCGGCAACCACATCGTCGAGCTGGGCAGCGACATCGGCTTCTTCGAGGATCTCGGCGGGGACCTTCATCGCGACGTCTTCGGCGTCGTCTGGGACCGCTCGGTGGACAAGGACATCGGCAACGTCCGCGGCGCGGTCCTGGCCGCTCCGACCCTGCGGGGCTACGCTTTTCCCGATCCGCTGGATGCGCGATTTTTCACCGACATTCCGGACAAGTTGCGCCGCCGCCCGGACGCCTACCGGCTCTTCTGCCTCGGCTTTTCCCTGTTCGAGCGGGCCTGGACGCTGCGCGGCCTGGAAAAC
>Ga0182021_10006302_pt1 | contig 14087 bp, 10 predicted proteins | sample 612E3MmetaG_FD_120493 | JGI IMG/M metagenome (GOLD analysis project Ga0182021, IMG submission 120493) | Permafrost microbial communities from Stordalen Mire, Sweden - 612E3M metaG (Illumina Assembly) | ecosystem: Environmental > Terrestrial > Soil > Wetlands > Permafrost | place: Sweden...
ATCGACTACGCGATACGGTCTGCGTAAGCGGCGTTTCACCTGACGAAGCATCTCACGCCCTATGAACGGGGCCTCGCTCTCGATACCGTTTTCCGGCTTCTTGGCGAGAAGAAAGAAGACTTTGCGAAGCTGATCACCGCAGAGACGGGGAAGCCGATCTCGTTTTCCCGGGCCGAGGCGGATCGGGCGGTCTTCACGATTGCAACATCGGCGGAGGAGGCTCGACGGATGGAGGGGCAGGTGCTCCCGCTTGACGTCGTCCCCGGCCCCGGCAACCGCGCGGCAATCATCCGGCGTTTCCCGCTCGGCGTCATAGGGGCAATCACCCCTTTCAACTACCCGCTCAACCTGGTTGCACATAAGCTGGGACCGGCGATAGCCGCCGGGAATTCCGTCGTCCTGAAGCCTTCATCCAACGCGCCTCAAACCGCCCTTCTCTTTGCGGAGCTCTTCATCCAGGCGGGGCTTCCAGCAGGGGCCGTCAATGTCGTACCCTGCATGGGAAGCGAGATAGAGCAACTTATTACAGACAAACGAGTTAAACTGATAAGCTTCACGGGGAGTCCAGTGGTAGGGTGGGGGATTAAAGCCCGCTCAACAAGGAAGAAAGTCGTCCTCGAACTCGGAGGGAATGCTGGGGTCATCGTGTGCGCGGATGCCAGCATCGACCATGCGCTCAAGAGCATATTGCAGGGAGCATTCGGAAACGCGGGGCAGTCCTGCATTTCCGTGCAACGCGTATTCGTCCACGACTCGATCGCTGACATGTTTACGAATCAGATCGTCAAGCTCGCGAAATCGATCTCCGTGGGCGATCCCTCAAACCCGCGGACCGTTGTTGGGCCGATGATCGACGAGCAGGCGGCACGCAAGATTGAATCCTGGATCCGGGAGGCGACGGAAGGGGGAGCACGCGTGCTGTGCGGAGGGAACAGGACGGGAGCAGTCCTGGAGCCGACCGTGCTGGCGGAAGTAACCCCTGAAATGAAGGTCAGCTGTCAGGAGGTCTTCGCCCCCGTTCTCACAATTGACCGATTCTCGGATTTCAAAGACGCTGTCGAAAGGGTGAATACGTCTTCCTATGGCCTTCAGGCGGGGGTATTCACAAACAGCGCTTCTGATATGTTCTATGCCTACCGGGAGCTGGAAGTCGGCGGTGTGATCATCAACGATGCTTCCTCTTTCAGGGTTGATCACATGCCCTACGGCGGAATCAAGGAGTCGGGGATCGGCAGAGAAGGGGTCCGTTATGCGATTGAAGAAATGACCGAAATGAAGTTACTTGCCCTCAATCTTTCATGAAGGATGGCGCTGTAATCCACGACGTCCGAGAGGATTGCGTGCGGCCGTTGAGCCGCGGCATGAGAGCGCAGAGAGCTGTCCGGCCTTCACGTTGAACAAGATGTTCAAAAGTCGTCCCCTCCCGCTCTTGATTTTTCCCTGCGGCTTCTCTAGAATGACGCGTAACGTCTGAGCACCGATGCCACAGTTCGTCCATCTTCACAATCATTCCCACTACAGCCTCCTCGATGCGGCCTGTCGCATCGAGGATCTGGTTCATGCCGCCGTCGAGGACGGCATGCCCGCCGTGGCGCTCACGGATCACGGCGTGCTTTTCGGGGCCATCGAATTCTACAAGAAAGCCACGAAAGCCGGGATCAAGCCGATCATCGGCGTGGAAGCGTATATCGTGACGAAAGGGAGCCGTTTCGAGAAGTCGCGCCAGGAAACGGAATCCGGAGGAAAGCGTGCGAGTTATCATCACATCGTCCTCCTTGCAAAGAACCTGACCGGATACAGAAACCTCCTCAAGCTCACCACAATCGCCCACCTTGAGGGGTTCTACTACAAGCCGCGGCTTGACGCGGACGTCCTCCGGGAGCACAGTGAGGGGCTCATCGCGCTTTCTGCGTGTGCCGGAGGTGTCGTCTCGGCACATCTGGCTTCGGGGAGGGACGAAGAAGCGTACGAAGCAGCGAGGATATACAAGGAGATTTTCGGCGGGGATTTCTACATTGAAATCCAGAACCACGGCATCGACCGCGAGAAGGTGATCCGCGAGAAAGCGCCGCGGCTCGCCCGGGAGCTCGGCCTCAAGCTTGTCTGCACGAACGACGTCCACTACATCAAGCATGAGCACGCGCTCGCCCACAACATCATGCTTCTGATCCCCGACGCGAGCAGCACAAGCACCCCCGATTACACGCAGCTCCGGTATCAGACCGATCAGGCGTACTTCAGATCCACGGCGGAAATGCACGAGCTTTTCAAGGATTACCCGGAGGCCCTTGAATCAACGCTTGAGATAGCAGCAAAATGCGAGCTCGAGCTTGAGCTCGGCAAGAACCATATGCCGCAGTTTCCCATTCCCGAGGGTTCGGGTGCCGGGACGCTCGATCAGTATTTCGAGAACCTCACGCGGGAAGGGTTCTCGCGCAGGTACCCGGGAGCAGGGCAGCCGCTGATAGAGCGGCTGGAGCACGAGATCGGCGTCATCACGCGGATGGGATACGCGGGATATTTCCTCATCGTCCAGGACTTCATCCGCGCGGCGCGGGAAATGGGCGTGTACGTCGGTCCGGGACGCGGGAGCGCCGCGGGGAGCGTGGCATCGTATTCCCTCGGCATCACGAATGTCGACCCGATCAAATACGATCTCCTGTTCGAGCGATTTCTGAACCCGGACAGGATCAGCATGCCTGACATCGACGTGGACTTCTCCGACAGCAAGCGGGAGATGGTGATCAGGTACGTGAGAGAAAAGTACGGCCAGGATTCCGTTTCGCAGATCATCACGTTCGGCACGCTCTCTTCACGCGCCGTGATCAAGGACGTCGGGCGGGTTCTCGGGATCCCGCTGAGCACGCTCGAATCCATCACGAAGCAGATCCCCGTGGAGCAGGGGAAGGTCCGGCCGCTCGCGGAGGCGCTTGAGACCGTGCCCGATCTTAAATGGGTCGCGGAGAGCCCTGATCCGAGGATGCGCACGCTCATCGACGCTTCGCTCGTCCTCGAGGGGATGAACCGGAACGCGGGCATGCACGCCGCCGGGGTCGTGATCGCGCCGGGGAACATCAGCGACTTCGTCCCGCTGTACCGGACTCCCCAGACCGAGGTCATGACCCAGTACAACATGAAGGACCTGGAAACAGCCGGCCTTCTCAAGATGGACTTCCTCGGCCTCCGGACGCTCTCCGTTCTCGAGAACTGCCTGCGCATGATCCAGGAAACCCGCGGGGAGACGGTCGACCTTGACGGCATCCCCGAGGACGACGCGCAGACATTCGAGCTCTTTACGCGCGGGGACACCGTTGCCGTGTTCCAGTTCGAGAGTTCCGGGATGGCCGACTGGCTCAGGAAGCTCAAACCCACGACGATTTCGGACCTTGTGGCGATGAACGCCCTGTACAGGCCGGGGCCGATGGAGATGATCGGCGATTTCATCTCCCGGAAACACGGAACGCAGAAGATCACCTACATCCATCCGAAACTCGAGCCGATCCTGAAGGAAACGTACGGGATCATCGTGTACCAGGAACAGGTGATGAAGATCGCCAACGACGTCGCGGGCTTCACCCTCGCGAAAGCCGATCTGATGCGCCGTGCCATGGGGAAGAAGGACAAGGCTCTCATGGGGGCGATGAAGAAGGAGTTTGTGGAGGGGGCTGCAGACCTCGGGACGGCGAAACCGCTCGCCGGAGAGATCTTCGACCTCATTGAAAAATTCGCCTCGTACGGATTCAACAAATCCCACAGTGTCGCCTACTCCGTCATCGCCTACCAGACCGCGTACCTCAAAGCCCATTACCCTGCGGAGTTCATGGCGGCGACGCTGTCGTCCGAAATCGGAAGCACGGAGAAGATCGTCAAGCTCATCGACGACTGCAGGAAGATGGGGATCGAGGTCCTCCCTCCGGACGTCAACGAAAGCGGGCTGGATTTCAAGGTCGTGGACGGAAGAATACGGTTCGGGCTGTGCGCGATCAAAAACGTCGGTGAAAGCGCGATCGATACCGTGATCAGGGCGCGCGCGGAGAAGGGGTCGTTCGAAAATCTCTTCGATTTCTGCCGCGACGTGGACCTCCGCCTGGTGAACAAAAAGTGCCTTGAGAGCCTCGTCCAGGCGGGCGCGTTCGATTCCATGGGATCGCACCGGGCGGAGTACATGGAGAACCTGGAGCGCGCGGCGGCATTTGGGCAGGCGTGCCAGGCGAGGGAACTTGACGGCCAGTCGAACCTGTTTGACACCGGAGGAACGTCCCGGGGAGCGAACGTGCAGTATCCGGCCATGACGCCGGCTCCGCCCTGGCCGGAATCGGAAAAACTGGCGCGCGAGAAATCCGTCCTCGGCTTTTTCGTTTCCGGCCACCCGCTTCTCCGGTACGAGCAGGAGATCAAGGAGCTCGCCAACGTGCGGTTCGGAGACCTCTCGGGGTTCAGAAACAACAGCACCGTGCGTGCCTGCGGGATCGTCACTTCGGTAAAGAAAAAGATCGACAAGCGGAACAACACGATGGCGTTCATCGGGCTCGAGGATTTCACGGGGAAAGGGGAGTGCGTCGTCTTTTCCGATCCGTATGCCAGATACCAGTCGATCCTTCAGCCCGATGCCATGGTGATGGTCGTCGGCAAGGGGGAGTCGAACGGCGACCTCCTGAAGATCATCGTGAGCGAAGTCCATCCCATGGAGAAGGTCCGGGAAAAATTCACGAAGGGGATCATCCTCACCATCGACGTGAACGACATCCAGGAGAACACGATCGTCAGGCTGCGGCAGGTCATGGAGGAACACCGCGGGACCTGTCCGTGTTATTTCAGCGTGAGAAACGCGCATTCGACCACGATGTTTCAGACCCGGCGGTTCAGCGTCGACGCCTCGGGAGGGTTCGTCGACGAGGTCCGGCAGATGCTCGGGCCCCACAGTATCCGGTTTACAGCCCAGTAAGGCGGAACCGTTTTCCCCCAATCATTGCCGCCGGCATGCAGGCCGCGGCTCAAGGAAGGAGATGTCATGAAGCCGATTGAGATCACCGATGCGAACTTTCAGAAAGAGGTTCTCGAGTCCTCCGTCCCGGTGCTCGTCGACTTCTGGGCGGTCTGGTGCGGACCGTGCAAGATGATCGCGCCGGTCGTCGAAGAAATCGCCGGAGAGTACGACGGGAGGCTCAAGGTGGGGAAGGTGGACGTCGACAACAACCCGGAGGTGCCTCTGAAATACGGGATCAGGAGCATTCCGACGCTGATGATCTTCAAGGGGGGGAATGTCGTCGAGCAGATCATCGGCGCAGTTCCGAAACGCAATCTCCTCGACAAGGTCACGCCGCACGTCGCCGCAGTCTGATCCGGCGGGGTTTCCGCTCGGGGCCGGGACGACTCAGGTCGGCGGGCCTTTTTTTTGTGCACCCTGCGCCGCGTCATCCCGGCTCCCGGGCGCCCGGCCGGCAGGGAACGCGTCCACCGAGGACGCGTCCTCCCCGCGCCATGAGGCAATCTGTTCCACGATCATCCTCCGCACCCTGTGTGTGAGTTCGGGCACTCCCTCCGGCGTGATGCCCTCCGTTTCAACCGGAGGGAGGACGCGGAGACGGATCTCCTGCGGGGGACCGAATTTCCAGCTCCGCTTCGGAAGACAGTCGCGCGTTCCCTCGATCGCGACGGGGAGCACGGGGACCCCGGCCTTGATCGCCAGATGGAACGCCCCCTCGTTGAATTTCCAGACTCGCCCGTCGGGGGAGCGGGTCCCTTCGGGAAAGAACATCACCGAGCACTTCAGATGCAGAGAGCGTTTGGCGGCCAGGAGCATGCGCGCTCCGCTCCGCCTGTCCGCGCGATCGACAGGGATATCTCCGGCCAGCCTCATCATCCATCCGACGAAGGGGATGCGAAACAGCTCCGCCTTACCGATCCATTTCATTTCCCACGGCAGGTGCGAGATGATGGGGATATCCGCAAGCGACTGATGATTGCTGACGACGACGTAGGGGCGGCGCGGGTTCTCGACCGTCTCCCCGTCCCTGTGTACCCGCCACGAGGGATTGACCTTCGTCATCGCAACCCCGAGACGCCGGAACCATCTCCCCGTTCTGTAGCGGACGGGATCAGCGTCAAAGAGCCGGATCACGGCAAGAAGAGGGAGCCAGAGGAGGATGAGCGCAATGACGGCCCCCCAGACCCAGAGCGATCGAATCGTCGAAAGTATCATGATTTCAATGTACCAAAATCATGAGGGTTTTCCCACCGTTTGAAGGGTGGAGGACGGGGGGGGCCGGCGGACTGCGGCGGCGGGCGCATTGGAATTCACTCCGTCTGTCCCTATATTTGGGCGACCAACAATTCCGGAGGGTGAATGCCACAGTCAGGTCATTCCAGTGTACACGTGGTGGCGGCGCTTGTGCTGCTTACCGCCGTCAGCGCCTCCGGCATATTCGCCCAGAGTCCGCAGCAACGGAAGCGGTTCGCATCGGCGGGGGTCGTGGAGCTCGGAGGGAGCATGACGTTCGCCGCCACGCAGCCCGTTGCCGGCGGAGCCACGGGAGCCTGGGTGTATGATTTCACCATGCTCCCCTACGCGGGATACTTCGTCATCGAGGGCCTCGAACTTGGGCTGAACCCCGCGGGTGTCAACGTCCACACAGCGGGGGATACGACAACCGTTCAGATGAGGATCCTCTTTGCGCCGGCATACAACTTTCACACGCCGACGATGGTCACGCCGTTCATTGAGGGGCTGGCCGGACTCACGTCGTCATCGCTCATGCATTCAGGGTCGACAAAGAGCAGCTCCGGGTTCACGTTCGGAGGAAGAGCGGGCATCAAGGCCGCGGTTACCGAGAAGGGAATGCTGACGATCGGAATTCAGTTCCTGCGCATCACGCTCAACCCGTCGGGAGCGGGATCCAGAAACGGCGCGAACGAGCTTTCGGCGTCCGCGGGCTGGACCGTCTGGCTCTAGCGTCTACCGCCGCGGACCCGCTTCCCGTATTTCGGGGGGGCATCCCCCCTCGAATTTTTTGAAGTTCTCGATGAACCGGGACGCAAGCTCGCGGTAGCGCTGCATGTACGCAGCCCTGTCGGGCCACGACTCGCCCGGATTAAGGACGTGCGCCGGGACATCGCCGCACGCCTGGGGAACGGAAAATCCGAAGACCGGATCGGTCACGTACTCCACGTCAAGAAGATGTCCTCCGAGCGCTGCATCCAGAAGCGCGCGCGTGTACCGTATGCTTATCCGCTTGCCGATCCCGTACGGTCCCCCGATCCAGCCCGTGTTGACGAGCCAGCAGTGGACGCCGTATTTCAGGATCTTCCGCTTCAGGAGATCCGCGTAGAACGACGGGTGATGAACCATGAACGGTGCGCCGAAGCACGTGCTGAACGTCAGTTCCGGTTCTTTCCCCAGGCCGACTTCTGTCCCCGCCACTTTCGACGTATACCCGGAAATGAACTGGTAGAGGGCCTGATCCGGCGTGAGCTTCGCGATGGGGGGCATCACACCCGATGCGTCGCACGTTAGAAGAATGATGTTCTTTGGATGCCCGCCCTTTTTCTCGGGTACAGCGTTGGCGATGAACTCCAGCGGGTAGGATGCCCTTGTATTCTCGGTGATCGACTCGTCGTCCAGGTCGATCATCCGCGTGACCGGATCGAACACCACGTTCTCGAGGATCGTGCCGAACCTCCGCGTGCATGCATAGATCTCCGGCTCGGCTGACGGCGAAAGTTGGATCACCTTCGCGTAGCACCCTCCCTCGAAATTGAATACCCCTTCGTCGCTCCAGCCGTGCTCGTCGTCGCCGATGAGACGCCGCTGCGGATCCGCGGACAACGTCGTCTTTCCGGTGCCGGACAGGCCGAAGAATATCGCCGCGTCGCCCCCGCTCCCGATATTGGCCGAGCAGTGCATGGGCATGATGCCGTCAAGAGGGAGGAGGTAGTTGAGGATTGTGAAGACCGATTTCTTGATTTCGCCCGCATAGGCGGTGTTCCCGATGATGCACATCCGCGCCGCGAAATTCAGGACGATGAACGTGTTCGTCGCGGTCCCGTCGATCTGTGGGATCCCTTTGAATGAAGGGACGCAGACGATCGTGAAATCGGGTACATGGCGCCGGTACTCCTCCCGGGTTTCCGGAAGGAGGAACATGTTCCTCGCGAAGTGGCTGTGCCAGGCCAGCTCCGTGACGATCCGGATCGGCATCCTGTACGCGGGGTCCGCGCCGGCGTAGCAGTCCTGCACGAACACGTCGCGCCCCTGGAGGAAGCCCTGCATTCGGTTGTAGAGATCGTTGAACCTCTCGGTGCTGAACGGCCGGTTGTATTCGCCCCACCAGACGTGGCCTTCGGTGCTTGCCTCCCGCACGACGAACTTGTCCGTGGCGGCGCGCGCGGTATGCTTTCCCGTGTCGGCCACAAGCGGCCCCATGCGCGCGATCTTCGCCTCCCGGCGGAAGGTGATCTCTTCGTAAAGCGCCTCGGTCGGGAGGTTCCAGTACGCCATGCGGAGGTTCGTGAGCCCGTGGTTGTCGAGCCCGTAATCGCCCTTCAGCGCCTGCGCCTCTCCCTGGGCGGGTGTCCGTATGTCGAGTATGTTGTTCATAGCCAGTCCCGCACAAGTTTTCGTTCGCCGATGTAGATGTCCCTGGGCGATGAGGGGTCGAGCGCCCATTTGATTCTCTCGACCCCCTGTTTCACGTCCTTTACCGTCGTCGCATAGCTCAGGCGCAGGTGTCCCTCCATCCCGAATTCCTTCCCGGGAACCGTCACGACAAGGGCTCGGGAGAGAAGCATCTTTGAGAGCTCGACGGAATTGTTGCTGTATGCTCTGAAATCGGGCAGGCAATAGTACGTCCCGCCGGGAACCGTGACCCTGATCCCCGCAAACGACTGAAGTTCCTGCATCATGACGTTCCGGTTGTTTTCCAGCGTCAGCCTGAGGGTTTCGACCGGACTCTGCAGGCCGGTGAGCGCTCCTTCGGCGGCCGCCTGGAGAAGGACGGACGTGCACGACGTCGTCTGGGCCTGCACGTTGATCATGACGTCCGTGATCGCTTTTGAGGCCACCACCCACCCTATGCGGAATCCCGTCATGCCGTAGAGCTTTGAGATCCCGTTGATGCAGATGACCTTCGTCGATTCGATGTCTTTCTGCGTAAACCGGTAGGCAGAGACCGCCGTCTTCCCGTCGAAGACGAGCTTGTGGTAGATGTCGTCCATGATCAGGTAGATCCCCTTCCTCTCACAGAATTCCACGAGAGAGGCGATCAGGCTTTCAGGGTAGACGACGCCGGAAGGATTGTTCGGGCTGTTGACGATGATTGCGCGTGTGTAGGAACTGACCGCCTCTTCGATCTCCTGCATCCGCGGTATGAACCCGCCGTCTTCCGGCGTGACGATGACGGGGCGGCCGTACACCATCTTGATCATCTCGGGATAGCTCACCCAGTACGGAGCGAGGACGATAACCTCGTCCTGCGGATTGAGGAGCGTGTACAGCAGATTGTAGAGCGATTGCTTCGCTCCCCCCGATACGATGACATTTTCTGGTGCGGGAACCCTGTCGTAGTTCTCCTCCGTGTACCGGATGATCGCCTTCTTGAGTGAGGGGATCCCGTCCGTCGGCGTATATTTGATGTCTCCGGTCGTGAGCTTCGCAGCCGAATTCAGTATCGCATTGATGGGCGCCCTGTTCTTCGGCTCACCCGCGCCGAGGTGAATGACCGCCTCGCCTTTCTCGCGCAGGACGCGGGCCTGTTCGTTCAGGCTCAGCGTCGGCGATTCGGCGATCGACCGAGCAAGCTGGCTTATACTCATGGAAGGGCCTTCCTTCTGATAGTGTCCATCTTCTCCTGCTGTGGAAAGGATGACGCCCGGGACACGGACGAAAAACGTGAATCGTCGATTGCGAAGAACTGGGTGGATGAGTGTACGTCAAATCCGGGGGGGCAGGGCAGGGGTTCAAAGGGGGCGCGCTGCCTTCGAGCCATTGTAGGCAAAATTGATTTTGGAATCAAGGGAGAAGCGGGGGAGCCTTTTTTTATGTATATTCGCCGGGGAATTCCCGCTCAAATCCTGTGAAACCATGTTGCGTAAGTCTCTCATCCTCTGGACAGTGTCATTTCTCGTCACGGCAGGTTCGGCCTGGTACCAGCGCGTAACGGGCCCCACCTATCCCCTGAGCGGCACCGCGCGCGTCGGTGAGGCGGAGATCCCCTGGCGGCTTGAAAGGAGTCACGGAGGGGAGTCGGACGCTCCGGTATCGATCACAGCGGTAGATACGTCCGTGTCAGGTCTCCTCGGGTGGAGGAGGCACGGAACGGACGACGGATGGAGATTTGCCGGATTGGAGAGGGAGGGAGGAGCCCTCCGCGGGAGTCTCCCGCTCCAGCCACCGGCCGGAAAACTCGAGTACCGCGTCATCCTCCGCCGGGGAGCCGACACTCTTGCAATCCCGGCGGACGAGCCGGCGGTCATCCGGTTCAAAGGGGAGGTTCCCCCCGCGGTTCTTGCCGTCCATATTCTCCTGATGTTCGCGGGGATGCTCGTGTCCACAAGGACGGGGCTGTCGGCCTTCTCGGGGGGGGGCGAAACAGGAGGCCTCACGCTCGTGACGATCGGCCTGTTCGTCTCCGGAGGGCTGGTGCTCGGACCCGTCGTCCAGAAGTACGCGTTCGGCGCGTACTGGACCGGGTGGCCGTTCGGGACGGATCTCACGGACAACAAAACGGTTGCCGCCCTGGCGGCATGGGTCGCCGTCGCCATCGTGAGAAAACGCGTGAGGCGACCTGCGTACTGGGCGCTCGCCTCGGCGGTGATCACGCTCGCGGTGTTCATGATTCCCCACAGTCTCTTCGGTTCCGAAATTGACTACGGGGGGACGGCGAACGGGCATTCCGCCCCCTCAGTCTCCCTCCTCGTTCCTGCGGACGCGGACGAAGGCGCTCCTGACGGGAGCAGGCATCGGTGATCCGGGACCGCGTACGGAGCGCCACACGATTTCGCCCAGCTCCAGATCCGGCACGGCATCCTCCCGGCTGAAATCCATTTCGCCGCTCCGTAGCTGACCGAACGCTCCCGGAGCATTCTTCTCTTCAATGTCGATCGACGCCCCGCGGCAGAGATAGGGCGACGTGTCAGGCATGGTCGTGAATGAGCTGAACATCGGCGTCGCCGACGAGTCGTACTGCGACATCGGGGGGAGGCCCAGGATGAGTTCCATCGTCCTGACCATGCTGCTCGTTGAATACAGATCGCTGTCCACGTATCCCCGCCTCGTCCACGGGCTTATCACGAGCGCGACCGTGCGGTGTGCGTCAACGTGGTCGGGACCGTTCTGCGCGTCGTCCTCGATGACGAATATGGCGGATGTCTTCCAGTACGGGCTGTGCGAAATGCGGTCTACGATCATCCCGAGGCCCTGATCGTTCTGCGCGACGAACGCCCTGGGGGAACGCCTTCCCGCACGCGATCCTTCCGTGTGGTCGTTGGGAAGCTTTATCGTCTGAAACGCGGGGAGGAGCCCGTTCGCCTCGTAGGCGGTGAATTCCCTCTCCCAGTCCCTGTAACGCTGTATGTCGGAATAGTCAAGGTCCCAGCCGTGACAGTACGGCGCGGTGTGTCCCGCGAGACTCGCGAGCAGCCCGACGGCCGTGTCCCCTTTCTCTCCCGGGTTCTGTGCGAATTCGCCGTACGTCCTGTAACTCACGCCGTTTCGCTGACAGTCGTCCCAGAGAAACCCGGCAGAGGGATACGTGTCGGGATATCCCCCTTCGTACTCGTATTCCCCGCCGCGCCCTCCGTAGGAGGTGGGCCAGGTCTTTTCAACGTAGTCCGTGGCATACGCCCCCATGGTCCAGTTGTGGCCGTCCGCGCTCACCTCAGCATCGGCGTAGAAATTGTCGAGGAGGACGAACTGACGCACAAGGGCATGGGCATTGGGCGTCACGTTCTCTCCGAAGAGGCATAGAGAGGGATCGCTGTTCCCCTTGCCGATGTCGCCGAAGACCTGGTCATACGTCCGGTTTTCCCTGATGATGTAAAACACGTGCTCGATCCGAGATTTCGCGCCGGCCGTGCGGAGGACCGGAGTGCCCGCCGGAACGGGAGAGGGCTTGCCGAGCCGCGAATTTGCATACACGGCCGATGTGTACTCGCGCAACGCCCCCTCATCGGGAGCGTCAATCCGCGAAAGCGACCCGGTGAACAGCGAGCCGATGTACTCGCTCGAGTGCCGGGGCTGTGACGGATTGGGGCCTCCGGGATTGGGCAGCGAGGTTCCGCCTTTTCCGTTCGCCACGATGATCCTGCCGCTCGACGGGAGAACCTTCACGCATGTCGGATACCACCCGGTGGGGATGAACCCGAGGGACCGGGCGGACCCTTCGCGCCGGACGTCGATCACGGCGAGAAAATTGTTATCGGCGTTCGCGATGTACAGTGTTCCGCCGTCCTTCGTGAGGGCGACGCCGTTCGGCGTGCTCCCCTCGGGAAGCCCGGGAAACAGCGACGCGGTGATTGTTTCCTGGACCTTCCCTTCCTCAATGGCGATGACCGACACCGAATTGTTGTTTGCGTTTGCAACAAACAATCTTCTCCCGTCCGGGGATTCCACCATGTCGCACGGATGGTCGCCCACGCGGACTGTGCAGCTGATGTCGCCGGTCTTTCTGTCGACGAAAGCGACGGCGGAGCCGCCCCAGAGTGAAACGAAGACGTACGGGTGAAACCGGGAGACAAGGCATGTGTAGGGCGTGGCCGGGAGCTTCATCGTCCGGAGGAGCGTCCGGTCCGCCAGGCGCAGTATGTTCAGCGAACGATTCTCTTTGCCGGCCGCGTAGACGAGGCCTGTTTCGGCGTCATAATCGACCCCGGCCACCCAGACGAGAGCGCCAGGACGGGGCGGTGCGATGACGAGCGAGTCGGCAAACCGGAGTCTCCCGCCGGCAAAGTCATAGACGTTCACCCTGTTGTCGTTCCCCCCGGACACTAGAAGCCTCCGGCCCCCGTCGATGAGACGGAGCCCCACCCAGGCTTTCCCGACATTGAGCTTCTGGACGACGGTCCACGACGCCACGTCGATCACGGAGAGGTTTTGCAGGGCGGTACCGTCGTCCGTGGTGATGACGTAGCGCTCATCCGGCGTCACCTCCATGTTCAGCGGGAGTTCCCCCAGCTCCACCTGGATCCCCGCAGGAGAAAGAAACCAGCCGTTCGGGAGCCGGACCCTACCGCCGGAGACTTTCCCGGGCAGGAGGACAGGGGACCCGCCGGCGCATCCGCATAGAAAACCGGTGAGAATGAACAGCGCGATGTATCCGAGTGTCTTCATTGGGTCTCCACTATGTGTCGAACCGGATGGACGAAAAAACGTAATATACTCACGGGTTGCGAACATCACAATTTTTCTTTACCGTAACGCTTGCTGAACTTCCCCCGACTTTCGAAAGAGGCACGAACAATGGAACAGACCCAGCATGCGTATGCCGGATTCTGGATGCGGCTCCTGGCCGCAATCATCGACGGAGTCCTGCTTGCGATCGTCAACATCATCATCCTCGTTCCATTCCTCGGTCTGGTCGGGCTCACCGCAGCGGCCCATGCCACAGACGCCGATATGGACTCGGGCGAAGGGGGACTGATGATCGCACTCCTGAGTACCTACCTCATCAGCATGCTCGCCGTCGCGGTCGCCGGCTGGCTGTACTTCGCCCTGATGGAATCGTCAGCAAAGGGAGCTACGCTGGGAAAGATCGCTCTTGGATTGCGCGTCGTCGATCTCAACGGCAATCGCATCGGGTTCGGGAGGGCGACGGGGCGCTATTTCGGCAAACTGATATCGGGCGCGATACTCTTTCTCGGCTACATCATGTCCGCGTTCACGCAGCAGAAGCAGGCCCTTCACGACATCATGGCGGGCTGCCTGGTGATGAGGAAGTCGTAGTTGCGCCATGAGAACCGCCAGCGCCTGTAGTAGCGAGTTCAGTCGCTGCCTGAGAACGACTGAAGTCGTTACTGCGAGTCGTGGCCGGAGGTTTCACTGAAAGGGCTGCCTTGAGCGAACAGGCCGAGCGCATGGAGATGGAACCGACGGC
>Ga0182021_10006303_pt1 | contig 14087 bp, 15 predicted proteins | sample 612E3MmetaG_FD_120493 | JGI IMG/M metagenome (GOLD analysis project Ga0182021, IMG submission 120493) | Permafrost microbial communities from Stordalen Mire, Sweden - 612E3M metaG (Illumina Assembly) | ecosystem: Environmental > Terrestrial > Soil > Wetlands > Permafrost | place: Sweden...
ACCTGCGCGACACCGAGGACGAGTATCTGAGCGGCTGGAAACTCAAGTCCATCATCGGCAAGTATTCCGACCACATCTCGCTGCCGATCCTCATGCAGAACGAGGAGTGGGACGCCGAGTCCTCCAAGCAGGTCACCCGGGACGAATGGGCGGCGGTCAACAAGGCGGCGGCACTGTGGACGCGCAGCAAGAGCGACATCACCGCGCAGCAGTACGACGAGTTCTACAAGCAAATCAGCTACGACACCCAGCCGCCGCTGACCTATACCCACAACCGGGTCGAAGGACGCACCGAATACACCCAGCTGCTCTACATCCCCGCCAAGGCCCCCTTCGACCTGTGGAATCGCGACAAGCGCGGGGGCGTCAAGCTCTACGTCAAGCGCGTGTTCATCATGGACGACGCCGAGGCGCTGATGCCGGTGTATCTGCGCTTCGTCAAGGGCGTGATCGACAGTGCCGACCTGCCGCTGAACGTCTCGCGTGAGCTGCTCCAGGAAAGCCGCGACGTCAAGGCCATCCGCGAGGGCTCGACCAAGCGTGTGCTGGGCATGCTGGAGTCGCTCGCCGACAGCGAACAGGCCGAGGATCGGGAGAAGTATGCGGCGTTCTGGAAGGACTTCGGCGTCGTGCTGAAGGAGGGCGTGGGCGAGGACCACGCCAACCAGGAGCGGCTGACCAAGCTGCTGCGATTCGCGTCCACGCACGCCGACGAAGGGGTGTCGTTGGCCGACTACCTCGGTCGCATGAAGGAGGGCCAGGAAGCGATCTACTACATCACGGCCGACAGCCTGGCGGCGGCCAAGAGCAGCCCGCAGCTGGAGATCTTCCGCAAGAAGGGCATCGAGGTGTTGCTGCTGATCGATCGGGTCGACGAGTGGATGCTCAGCCATCTGTACGAGTTCGACGGCAAGCCGCTGCAAAGCGTGGCCAAGGGATCGGTCGATCTGGGCAAGCTCCAGGACGAGGCCGAGAAGAAGCAGGCCGAAGAGGCGGCTTCGGCGTTCAAGCCGGTGCTGGAGCGGCTCAAGGAAGCGCTGAAGGACCGTGTCAAGGACGTGCGCGTGACCACGCGACTGGTGGACTCGCCGGCGTGTCTGGTGGTCGAGGAGGGCGACATGAGCGGGCACCTGGCGCGGCTGCTCAAGCAGGCCGGCCAAAGCGCGCCGAAGTCGCAGCCGACGCTGGAAGTCAATGCGGAACACGCACTGGTCAGGCAGCTCGAAGGCAGTGCGCACTTCGACGATCTGGCCCACATCCTGTTCGATCAGGCGCTGTTGGCCGAGGGCGGCCAGCTCGAGGACCCGGCCGCCTACGTGCGACGCGTCAACGCGTTGCTGGTGGCCTGATCAGGCGGGCCCGCCCAGTGCGGGCTGCGCCATCGCCTTGAGCTGCTCGCGCAGCCGGGCGGTCTGTTCGGCCCAGTACATCGGGCTGTCGAACCAAGGGAAGGCGATCGGGAAGGCCGGATCGTTCCAGCGTCGTGCGATCCACGCGCTGTGGTGCAGGATGCGCAGCGTGCGCAGCGGCTCGATCAGGCCGAGTTGGCGGGTGTCGAAATCCATGAAACTTTCGTAGCCGGCCAGCACCGCGCCGAGCTGTCGCGTCATCAGTGCGCGCTCGCCCGACAGCAGCATCCACAGATCCTGGATCGCCGGGCCGTTGACGGCGTCGTCGAAATCCACGAAATGCGGACCCTGCGCGGTCCACAGCACGTTGCCCATGTGGCAGTCGCCGTGCAGGCGCAGTCGAGCCGCGCCCGCGCAGCGCTCGAACGCCTGCGACACCGCCTGCAAGGCCTCGTCGGTGACCTGCCGCCAGGCAGGCTCTTGGTCAGGCGGAATGAGGCGCTGGTCGAGCAGCCAGTCGCGCGGCGCTGCGCCGAAGGTCTGCACGTCCATGGTCTGGCGGTGCGAGAACGGTCGCAGCGCACCGATGGCATGCATCCGGCCGACGAAGCGGCCGATCCATTCGAGCGTGTCGTCGTCCTCGAGCTCCGGGGCTCGGCCCCCCAGTCGCTCGCTGACAGCGAAGCGATACGCTCCGTGGTCGGTGTTCCACCGCGCGAGAGTGGGCGCCGACAGCTGCAGCCGCGCGGCGCCGCTGGCCGCCGGGTCGGTGTGCAGGGTCCAGGGCGCCGCCACCGGGATCTCGGCGGCGGCCAGTTCGGCGCTGAAGGCGTGTTCTTCCAGGATCTGGGCGTCGTTCCAGCGTTGCGGACGATAGAACTTGGTCACCACGACCCGGCCATCTTCCAGGAACACCTGAAAGACGCGGTTCTCGTACGAATTGAGCTGGATGAGCCGGCCGTCGCCACGCAGTCCGACGGCGTCCAGCGCATCCAGCACCTGGTCCGGGTCCAATCCGCTGTAGGGCTGTTCGCCCGGTTCGGCGCGCGACGACGGGGCGGTATCGGATCGGCTCATGGGCGCATGGTACGCGCCGCCCCGCGCGCGGCGGTCAGCGCCGCCCGTTGCCCGACATCTTGGGGCTGTCGACGACGACGCCGCCGAGCTCCTCGCCGTCCGAGCCATGCAGCGAGTCCGGCACGGTTTCGGGCCCCAGTGCGCTGCCCGCATCGCTGCGCCGCGCGACGCGCTGCTGCTTGGTGGGTGGCACGGGCGTGAACTCGCTGACGCCGAACCCATCGCGTGAATCGGGCGCGAAGAACGAATCCTGGAACACGGTGGAGTCCTGCCACAGCGCGGTGCGCTGTGCGCGCCGCGACGCCACCGTGTTGGCCAGCGTGTCGCGGGCCTGGTTCAGGTTGGGCGACGGCGGTGGCGCCGGCTGGGGTCCGCGGGTCGGCGCGTTGCTGCTGGGCACGAGCAACTGCAGCTCGGCCACCGAGGGCAGCTGGTCCACCGGGCAGCGCAAATAGCGCACCCTGCAGGCACTGAGCACCGACTGCTTGATCTGCATCAGCCGGCGCGAATTGCCTCGATCGGTATCCAGGTCGATGGCCGCCAGCACGCGCCCGTTGGCGCTGCACACGGCGAAGGTGACGTGACTGGTGCCTAGCAGGTCGAACCAGAAGCGCACCTCGTTCGGATCGGTGGGCTGGCAAAAGCGCACCAGCGGCAGCTTGGACAGGACGATGTGGTGCGGCAGCGCTTCGCGCAGCAGCCGGTACACGCGCCGCTCGTCGGTGGAAAACACCGGGCGCGCCGTCAGCGCCCACTCCGTGGGCAGCTCGACGGATTTCTTCGGTTTGCGCTTGAACGCCCACACGACCAGCACCACGGCCAGCAGGGCGAGGGCGACAATCGCCACGATCCAGGGGAGCATTTGCATGTCGGACGGTGCGTTTCACAGGCCGCAAGGCCAAGTCATAGGATGGCGAACAGGAGTTTGGACTGTAACGGAAGTGCGCTGTGCTCAGGGGCGCGGCGCATCCCCAAAATGGGGGTACGCCCACCCCCGCAGTCGGGCGGGGTAGCGCCAAACTGTCAGTCGTCGCCGATCTCGGCTGTCTTGTCCTGAGTCGCCTTGCTGTCGGCGAAGGCCTCGAACAGGCTGCCGACCTGGCGCACCCGCATCTTCAATTGGTAGTCCAGTTCGGCGGCCTGCTGCTCGACCAACTCGCCGACGTGCGAGGCGAGCGTGTCGGGCGGCAGCTTCAGCCAGGCGTCCGCCTCGCTGCCCTGGCGTTCGACCGTGGCCCCTGCGCTGCGGGCGATCTTGAGCATGGCCGTGTTTTCGCTGAGCGCGTGGATCAACAGGGTCTCGACCCCCCGATTGCGCGCGTGCAGCATCGCGTGTTCGAACAGCCGTCGCCCGAAACCCCTCGAGCGGGCCTGAGGCAGCACGGAGACGCCGAATTCGGACAGGGCGGGCGTATCGGCATGGGGGTCCAGCGTCGCGTGGGCGAGGTGCGCCATGGCGATCAGTTCAAGTCGCCGGTTGAAGATCCCGAACACTTCGTCATGCTCGAAATCCAGCATGTCGACGTATTTGGAAATCTGGGCGTCCGATGCCGCGTAACCGAAACGAAGATAGCGATCGCTTACACTCAACGCGATCAGATGCGCGGCGATGCGCGCGCGATGGCGCGGGCCGAGCGAGCGGATCGGTACCCAGCTCCAGTTGGTGGGCACCCGCGCGGCCGGATCGGCGACGCGCGGCGCCTCGGTGTCGTGGACGGGGGGAATTTCAGGCATGGTCATCGCTGCGCTCTCCCGGTCGGGTTTACCCCAGTCTATGGCATTCTAATAGGGGACGCAGCCAAATTGCTGCATTGCACAACGGCTTGCGTGGCAACCAGTCTGGTACACTTGAAGGCTTTCTCGAAATTTGCCCCCGAGAAAAGTGCCGCCGACGTCCTGGACGCCGGCCGGCGCGCAGCGCCCAGCGTCCGCCCGCTCAAAGAGGTGGAACCGAAGCGACCTGCACGGTGGGCTGAGCAACGAACCGAACCGAACTCATGAAAACCTTCAGCGCCAAACCGGCCGAAGTGACGCATGAATGGTTTGTGATTGACGCGACCGACAAGGTCCTCGGACGGGTGGCCAGTGAAGTCGCCCTCCGCCTGCGCGGCAAGCACAAAGCCATTTACACGCCTCACGTCGATACCGGCGACTTCATCGTCATCGTCAACGCCGACAAGATCCGCGTCACCGGGAACAAGGCCAACGACAAGGTGTACTACCGTCATTCGGGCTACCCGGGCGGTATCCACGGCACCAAGTTCAAGGACATGCAAGCCAAGCATCCGGGCCGGGCCATCGAAAAGGCGGTCAAGGGCATGCTGCCCAAGGGTCCGCTGGGCTATGCGATGGTGAAGAAGCTGAAGGTGTACGCGGGTGCCACGCATCCCCACACCGCCCAACAGCCCAAAGTGCTGGACATCTAAGGAGCGGCCATGATCGGCAACTGGAACTATGGAACGGGCCGGCGCAAATCGTCGGTGGCGCGCGTCTTCATGAAGAAGGGCACGGGGCAGATTCTGGTCAACGGCAAGGCCGTGGACGAGTACTTCGGCCGGCAGACGTCCATCATGGTCGTGCGCCAGCCGCTGGTGCTGACCTCCAACGATGCGGCGTTCGACATCAAGGTCAACGTGCACGGCGGGGGCGAGTCCGGCCAGGCCGGTGCGGTGCGTCATGGCATCACGCGCGCACTGATCGACTACGACGAGACGCTCAAGTCGCCTCTGAAGCACGCCGGTTTTGTGACCCGCGACGCCCGCGAAGTCGAACGCAAGAAGGTCGGTCTGCACGGCGCACGCCGTCGCAAGCAGTTCAGCAAGCGCTGATCCGCCACCCGCCCCCTGTCACGGCCACCTTCGGGTGGCCGTCGTCGTTGTGGCCGCGCGCGCGGTGCGCGTTGCACCGGCGAGTCGCCCCTTTACAATGGCGGCCCCATCCACACCGGGCCTGCCCATGCGCTGGAAGCTGCTGCGCCGCCGCCTGTCGATCAGCGCGCCGCGGATGAGTGTACGCAGCCATCTGCCGTGGCCGTTGCGATGGGCCGCGGTGGCGCTGATGTTCGGCTTCTCCGCGGCATTGGCGTTGTGGGCCTTCGAATTCGGCAAGTCCATTGCCGGGCTGGACCGCCAGTCCGCGGATGAGCTGCGCCGGTTGCGCGTGGAGGTCGAGCAATTGCGCAGCGAGCGAGAAAAGGCCAGCTCGATCGCCAACACCGCGGAGAGTCTGCTGAAGTCGGAAAAGACCGTGCAGGACCGACTGGCCCAGCAGCTCAAGCAGGCCGAGGCGGACAACCTCGAGCTCAAAGGCGAACTGGGCTTCTTCGAGCGATTGCTGCCACTGGGCGCGGGCGAGGGACTCGTCATCCGCGGCCTGCAGGCCGAACTGACGTCGCCCGGGCGGGTCCATTTCCAGCTGCTCGTCATGCAGGCCGGCAAATCGGCGCTCGAATTCAAGGGGCACTACGAGATCACGCTGGCCGGCACGCTGGAGGGCAAACCGTGGGCCTACGCGCCGCCGGGCGGGGCCCAGCCGCTGGAATTCAAGCAGGTCCGGCGCGTCGAAGGGATGCTCGACCATCCGGCCCAGGCCGTGGTAAAAACGGTTTCCGTCAAGGTGACGGATGCTGGCGGCCAGTTCAAGGCCGGCCTGACGACCCACCCTTGAGGCCTGCGAGCCTGCGCCTTGGAGCACTTCCCATCATGTTCGGCAAGAAGAAACAGCCGCCGATTCGATCCCTGGTCGGCGAGGGCACCTCGGTCCAGGGCGAACTGCGCTTCAGCGACGGACTACGCATCGATGGCGACGTCATGGGCGACGTGATCGCCCTGGGTGACGGTCCGAGTCTGGTGGTGATCAGCGAGAAAGCCCGCGTGACCGGGAGGGTCAGCGCCGGGCACGTGATCATCAACGGGACCGTGCACGGGCCGGTTTTGTCCGCCGACATGCTCGAACTGCAGCCCAAAGCGGTGGTCGTGGGCGACGTGCGCTACGAGGTCCTTGAAATGCACCCCGGCGCCACCATCCATGGGGAACTGAAGCCGGCACGCACGGCCGAAAGACCCGGTCTCAAACTGGCCGCGTCGAAACTCGGATAATTACGGATAACCAAGCTCCAGGAGTTTTCATGAACGCAGTCGCCGAGAACATGCAGGCCCTCGTGCCGTCGGATGAGCCGCCGGTCCCGCTGGTGTTCACCGACAGCGCCGCCAACAAGGTCAAGGAACTGGTCGACGAGGAAGGCAATCCGGAATTGAAGTTGCGGGTTTTTGTCCAGGGCGGCGGCTGCTCGGGCTTCCAGTACGGATTCACGTTCGACGAGATCGTGAACGACGACGACACGCAGATGAACAAGAACGGCGTGACGCTGTTGATCGACGCGATGAGCCTTCAATACCTGGCCGGCGCCGAGATCGACTACAAGGACGACTTGCAGGGCGCCCAATTCGTCATCAAGAACCCGAACGCGACCACCACCTGCGGGTGCGGTTCGAGTTTTTCTGCCTGATCGGCGCCTCCAGAGGTCGACTGCCCGCGTCGCCGCCGACGTTCAGCCGGCCGGATAGAGCGCGCCCAGCACTCGGGGGCCACGTGCGCCGGTGACGTCCGGCAGGCTTGCGCATTGCCGATGGCGCCACGCGCGCGCCATCCAGGCGAACGCACAGGCTTCGACCTGGTCTGCCGGCAGTCCCCGCGCATCGGTGGGCGCGACGGTCACGCCGGGCAGCCGCGCGGCGATCCGCCCGACGAGGTGAGCGTTGTACGCACCGCCACCGCAGATCAGCACCGCCCGTGCCGAGGCCGCACCTCGGTTCAGCTCGTCGGCCACGCAGGCGGCGGTCAGTTCGGCCAGCGTGGCCTGGACGTCCACGGCCGGCAGGCTCCGGGGGAGCCGCTGCAGCTGCGCGCGCAACCAGTCGGCGTGGAACAGATCCCGGCCGGTGCTCTTGGGTGGGACCTTCGAGAAGTACGGCTCGCCGAGCATCCCGGCGAGCAGTGCGGTGTCGACCCGGCCGCTGGCCGCCCAGGTACCGCCCGCATCGAAGGCGTTGCCTGTGTGGACACGACACCAGTGGTCCATCAGAACGTTGCCAGGGCCACAGTCCCACCCGAAGGTGCGTCCGTTCGCATCCAGCACGGTGACGTTGGACATGCCCCCGATGTTCACGACCGCCGTGGTGCGACCCGTTTCGCCGAAGACCGCCCGGTGAAAGCCGGGCACCAGCGGCGCCCCCTGGCCGCCGGCGGCCACGTCGCGCACACGCAGGTCCGCGACGACGTCGATGCCGCACAGCTCGGCCAGCAGCGCTGGGTTGTTCAATTGCAGCGTGTAGCCGGTGCCGTCGAACTCACCCGGCCGGTGGCGCACGGTCTGACCGTGCGCGCCGATGGCGTCGACCGCGACGGCCGCGGCCCCGCTGGCACCGAGCAGGTCGTCGACCACGGCGGCATAGACCCGGCTGAGCGCGTTCGCCGCCAGCGCGGCGCGGTGCAGTTCGTCGTCGCCCGAGGTGTTCAGCACGAGCAGCGCCTGCGCCAGCGCCGGCTCGAAGGCGCGGTGCGCGTGGGCCCGCACGGCCAGCTGCCCCTGATCGATGTGTGCCAGGTCCACCAGCACGCCATCGACGCCGTCCATCGACGTGCCGGACATCAAACCGATGTACAAGGTCCGCATGGCCGCATTGTGCCCGCGCACCGCCTCGGCGTCGGCCGGCGGCGCGCGCTCTCGTTCACTCGACGGCGTCGCCCGGCGGGGCGTTGCGCGCCGGCATCGTCAGCGGTCCTCGCAGGCGGTCCGCCAGGGCGGTCAGGGACGCCTTGGCCGGGGCCGGCAGCACATTGGCCTCGGCGGCGAGCGCCAGCGTCGACGGATCCTGCTGGATACCGGCCAACTTCAGCTCGAAATGCAGATGCGGGCCCGTCGCCCAGCCAGTCGATCCCACGGCGCCCAGGCGCTGGCCCTGTTCGACGCGTTCGCCGCGACGCACGTCGATGCGACTCAGGTGGGCGTACAGGGTGGTGCGTTGGGGGCTGTGGCGCACTTCCACCACGTTGCCGTAGCCGTTCTGCCAGCCTGCGAAATCGACCACGCCGCCGCCCACGGTGCGGATCGGCGTTCCGGCAGGGGCGCCGTAGTCCACGCCCTTGTGTTCTTTCCAGCGGTTCAGGATCGGGTGCATCCGCATCGCAAAGCCGGAGGTGACGCGCGAAAACTCCAGCGGACTGGTCAGGAACGCGCGCTTCTTGCTGACACCGTCGAAGCTGTAGTAGCTGCCCGTGCCCGCAGCGTCCGGGTACCACAGGGCCGAGTAGGTCTGCCCGTCGTGGACGAACTGCGCGGCCAGCACGCGTGCCGTGGCGCCGGTGGACCAGGTGATGGCCTGTCCGTCGGCGGTCCACGTCTCGTACATCACCGAAAACCCGTCGCCCTTGTGGAGCTGGCGGTGAAAGTCCAGGTCGGTGGCGAAGACTTCCGCCAGCGCGCTGGCGATGCGGTCGGGCAATCCGGCCTCGTCGGTGGCGGCGAACAGTGAGGTTCGGATCGTTCCGCTGCCGATGCGAGGCTGCACGGCCATCGGCGCGGACTCCAGCTGCGTGCGCCAGCCGGTGCCGTCCCGGCGGACGGTCAAGCGCATGAAGTGAGTATTTACTTGATCGTCTCGTTCGGCCGCGTAGCGAGCCACGAGTTCGGTCAACGCGCCGCGCTCGTCGGTCTGCACCGTGACCATCTTGCCGGTCCGGCCCCCGAGCAGGTGGCGGGCCGTGGGGTCGCTGCGCAGGAAGGCGGCTGCGGCCGGATCGGCCACGTTCAGGCGCATCAACAGGCTGTCGGCCGTGTCGCTGGCGCGTGTCGTCTCGCTGCGGTACAGGCGCATCGACCCCTCGGCCAGAACGTCGAGTTGCGGCTGCAGCGGCTCGGGCCGAACGAATTCGCTCACCACCCGCTTGGGCAGCAAGGCGGCGTCGGGGGCCATCGGGGCGACGCCGAACGCGGTGGCACCGAAGCCGGCCAGCGTCAACCAGACCGCAGCGGACAGGGTGCGGCGGTGGGACCGGACCCATCGACGCGTCAAGGCGCGATGGCGGGCAGTGGCAAGTCGCAGCGTAGGCAGGGCCATCAATTCGGATCCAAGGCAGGGCCGCAGCCGGTTGCTGGCAGCACGAAACGGGCCTGCCGTACTCGCACACGGCACCACCAGCGGGTCCTCCACTAGAATCCGGACCTCGCTGCCCTGTGCGTCCGGCCTGCGTTCACGCCGGCCGGTGTGCATCAAAGTGGGGCAGTATAGCCAACCGCAGCGCGCCCCTTTCCGAGTACCCGGTGATGACTTTGACCCCTACCGCCGACGCGCCTGGCCATCCGCCGGCTCACCCGGTGACGGACCGCGTGCAAGCTGCCATGGCCGTGACGCTGCGCGGTTGCGACGAACTGCTGCCCCAGGCCGACTGGCTGGCCAAGCTCGCCCGCTCGCAGGCCACCGGGGTGCCGCTGCGGATCAAGCTCGGACTGGACCCGACCGCCCCGGACCTGCATCTGGGCCACACGGTGGTCCTGAACAAGATGCGCCAGCTGCAGGACCTTGGACACACCGTGATCTTCCTGGTCGGCGACTTCACGTCGATGATCGGCGACCCGTCGGGGCGAAACGCGACCCGCCCGCCGCTGTCGCGCGAGCAGATCGAGGCCAACGCCCGGACCTACTACGCCCAGGCGAGCCTCGTGCTCGACCCCGGTAAGACGGAGATTCGCTACAACTCCGAGTGGAGCGATCCGCTGGGCGCGCGCGGCATGATCCAGCTGGCGGCGCGCTACACGGTGGCGCGGATGATGGAGCGCAATGACTTCCACGACCGCTACAAGGCCGGCACGCCCATCAGCGTGCACGAATTCCTGTATCCGCTGATGCAGGGCTACGACTCGGTGGCGCTGCGCAGCGACCTGGAGCTCGGTGGGACCGACCAGAAGTTCAATCTGCTCGTCGGGCGGTCGCTGCAGGTCGAGTACGGACAGGAACCCCAGTGCATCCTGACGATGCCGCTGCTCGAAGGGCTGGACGGCATCGAGAAGATGTCCAAGAGCAAGGGCAACTACATCGCCATCACGGAGCCGGCCGCGCAGATGTACGCCAAGCTGCTGTCGATCAGCGATCCACTGATGTGGAAGTACTACGAATTGCTGAGTTTCCGCTCGCAGTCCGACATCGCACGGCTGCGCGAGGAGGTCCAGGCCGGTCGCAATCCCAAGGAAGCCAAGGTCGCGCTGGCCAAGGAGATCACGACGCGGTTTCACGGCAGCGCGGCCGCCGACGCGGCCGAGCTGGACTTCGAGCACCGTGCGCGCGGCGGCGTGCCCGACGAGATCGACAGCGTGGCCCTGTCGGGTGCGCCGATGGGCATCGGCGCCGTGCTCAAGCAGGCCCGCCTGGCGGCCTCCACCGGCGAGGCGCTGCGGCTGGTCGACGGTCACGGCGTGCGCGTGGACGGCGTGACGATCAGCGACCGCGCGCTCAAGCTGCCCGCCGGGACCTATGTCGTGCAGGTGGGCAAACGTAAGTTTGCCCGCGTGACACTGCAGTGATCAGTCGGCGCAGGCACGCCACCCGGGTCGCCGGCAGGGACGGGCGAGCTCGATGATCGCCCTGGTTCAACGCGTGTTGCGTGCACGCGTAGACGTGGGCGAACGCTGCGTGGGGGCGATCGAGCGCGGCTTGCTGGTGTTCGTGTGCGCACAGCCGGGCGACGACGAGGCGGTGTGCCGCCGGCTGGTCGACAAGCTCGTCGCCCTGCGCATCTTTTCCGACGCCCAGGGCAAGATGAATCTCAACGTGCGGCAGGTTCAGGGATCGCTCTTGATCGTCAGCCAGTTCACGCTGGCGGCGGACCTGTCAGGTGGCCATCGGCCCAGCTTCACGGGGGCGGCGCCTCCGGCGCTCGCCCGGCGTCTGTACGAGCATGTGCTCGACCGCGCACGGGCCGCGCTGGAGCACGTGCAAAGCGGGGAATTCGGGGCCGACATGCGGGTCAGTCTGGTCAACGACGGGCCGGTGACCGTGCCGATCACGCTCAGCGCACGCGCGGGCGCGACCGATCAGCGGTAGGTCCGCGCGTCCTCGATGACCTTGCCGTCGTTGGGCAGACTGCCCACGGCGCACAGCGTGACCTCGCCGCGCAGCTTGGTCACCTCGCGCATCGCCTGCATCAGCTGCGCGGCCAGTCCCTGCGGCGCCGAGGTGACCTCCACGTGCAGCGTCATCAAGTCGCCGGCGGCGTCGGTGCTGACGACCAGCCGGGCCCGGCCGACCTCGGCGTGGCGCCGGGCGATCTCAGCGACTTGAGCGGGGTGCACGAACATGCCACGCACCTTGGCAGTCTGGTCGGCACGCCCCATCCAGCCCTTGATGCGGGTGTTGGTGCGTCCGCTCGGACAGGATCCCACGAGCACCGCCGACAGGTCGCCGGTGCCGAAGCGTATCAACGGGTAGCCCGGATTGAGCGTGGTCACGACGACTTCCCCGACCTCACCGTCGGCGACGACCTCGCCCGTGCCGGGGCGCACGATCTCCACGATCACCCCTTCGTCCACGACCAGGCCGGCGCGCGCGACGGTCTCGTACGCCACCAGCCCGAGATCGGCCGTGCCGTAGCTCTGGTAGGCCGTCACGCCGCGCGCGCCCAGCCAGTCCCTCAGGCTGGGCACGAAGGCTTCCCCGCCCACCGAGGCCTTGACCAGGCTGGGCAGCGCGATCCCCAGTTCGTCGGCGCGCTCCAGAATGATCTTCAGAAAACTGGGGGTGCCGATGTAGCCCGCCGGCTGCAGCGCGGCGATCGCCCGGACCTGCTGTTCGGTCTGGCCGGTACCGGCCGGGAACACCGTGCACCCGAGGGCGAACGCACCGCTCTCCATCATCGCCCCGGCCGGCGTGAAGTGGTAGCTGAAGGTGTTGTGCACGAGATCGCCGGCGCGAAAGCCCGCGGCGTACAGCGCGCGCGCCATTCGCCAATAGTCGGCCGCGGCGCCCTCGGGTTCGTGGATCGGTCCCGGGGACTCGAACACGCGCAGCGCCCGGCGTGCCGCCGGCGTCGGGCCCCAGCCCAGCGCCGAGAAGCCGCCGAACGGGTCCGGCGCATCGGCCTGGCCTTGGCGCTGCAGCAACTCGTGCTTGCGCACCACGGGCAGCCGAGCCAGCGCTTGGCGGCTGTTGACCGTCGTCGCGTCGACGCCCGCCAGCATTTGCGCGTACGCGCTGGCGTGGACCTGGGCATGGGCGACCTGCGCGGACAGCGCCGCCATGAGGTCGCGCTCGCGGGCTGCCGGCGTGCGCGTCTCGAGCGCATCCAGGTGCACGTGCGCGTCGCCACTTCGGGAGTCCAGGGTCATGGCGGTCAATCCTCGTCGGTGCGACCGATACGCCGCTTCGCGTCGTCCAGCAGCTTGCGCTGAGCCGTGGGCGTGTCCACCGCATAGCGGTCGAAGCCCGATCCGCCGGCCTTCTTGAGTTCCGCCACGACCGTGCCGGCGTCCACCTGGAACTGCACGAACGCGCCGCCTCGCAGCTGAAACACACCCGGGCGGACCTCGCGCAAGGCCTTGAGGTCGCGCAACTGGCGCAGCAACGGCAGCAACGGCTGCAGGGCGTGGGCGTCGGCGGGGGTCATCGGCACGGTGGGCGTGGGTGGGGGTGTCAGGACAGCCAGCGCTTGCGTCGCTTGTAGCTCTTGACGTCCTTGAAGCTCTTGCGATCGCCCGCGCCGACACCGAGGTAGAACTCGCGGACGTCCTCGTTTTCTCGCAGCGCCTTCGCGGCACCGTCCATCACGATGCGGCCGTTTTCCAGGATGTAGCCGTAGTCGGCGTAACGCAACGCCATGTTCGTGTTCTGTTCGGCCAGCAGGAACGTCACGCCCTCGCGGACATTGAGATCCTTGACGATCTCGAAGACTTCTTCGACGATCTGCGGCGCCAGGCCCATCGAGGGTTCATCCAGCAGCACCATCTTGGGGTTGGCCATCAGCGCCCGGCCGATCGCGCACATCTGCTGTTCGCCGCCGGAGGTGTAGGCAGCCTGCGAGGCCCGCCGTGTCTGCAGCCGCGGGAAATAGTTGTACACCTTGTCCAGGGTCGCCGCGATGGCGGCCTTGCCGTCCCGGCGCGTGTATGCGCCGGTCAGCAGGTTCTCCTCGATCGTGAGGTGGGCAAAGCAGTGCCGGCCCTCCATCACCTGCACCACCCCGCGGTTGACCATCTCGGCCGTGTTGAGCGATTCGATGCGTTCGCCGCGCAGCTCGATGGAGCCTTTCGTCACGGCCCCGCGCTCGCCGGCCAGCAGGTTGCTCACCGCGCGCAGGGTCGTGGTCTTGCCGGCACCGTTGCCACCCATCAGCGCCACGATGCGTCCTTGCGGGACCTGCAGCGACACGCCCTTGAGCACGAGGATGACGTGGTTGTAGATCACCTCGATGCCGTTGACATTGAGCAAGATGCTCGGTTCGACGTTCATGGGGCTGGGCCGGTGGGGTCGCGCGGGGCTGGGCGGTCTGCGGGGCGGCGCTTGCCGCCCCGAGGCATCACGACTGACAGTCCGCGGGGGTGCGGCGGGTGAGCTTCTTGTCGGCGGCGTATTTGTCGGCGGCCGCCCGGACCATCGGCTTGATGATCTGCTC
>Ga0182021_10006304_pt1 | contig 14087 bp, 12 predicted proteins | sample 612E3MmetaG_FD_120493 | JGI IMG/M metagenome (GOLD analysis project Ga0182021, IMG submission 120493) | Permafrost microbial communities from Stordalen Mire, Sweden - 612E3M metaG (Illumina Assembly) | ecosystem: Environmental > Terrestrial > Soil > Wetlands > Permafrost | place: Sweden...
AAGGATGTGTTTCGTATCGAGCAACAGCTCAACAGTACGCCACGGAAATGTCTTGGCTTTTTGACACCGTATGAGAAAATGAATCAACTACTGCGTGGTGCACTTCCAGTGCGAATGTAGGAACGTTACTTATCAAACTATTTTAATCTTATAGTAATAAGATCTGCTTTTTGTTATAATTTGAATTTATGCAAGATGTTTGGGGAAGTTCCTGGCCGAATTTAAAAACAAGTGAACGTCGATTACAAGACGAATGGCCACTGGCATTTCAAAATGTATTAACCAGCGTCACATACGCGATCGCGGCTCAACAACTGGAGCCTTTAGTCATACAAATAGGGCCATCATATCTTCCCGGTAATCCAAGTCGCTTTCCGGAAACCGAATCAATTCTCGAAAAAGTACACCCGTCGACAAAAATAGTTGCAATAGATTCAAGCGAGGAAATTTTCTTGTCAATGAACGATCGTTTTGCTTCACCTGATTCACGAGTACGACCAATTTACGGGGACGGATGGCATTTCTCAGAGGCGTTACAACAGAATGGATTAAATACTTCTGACGTTAACGGTAAAGTTAGTCTCATTGTGGCCTCAAATAATTTAGGTATTATTGCAAAGCCCAACCTGATGTCCAAAAAACTTGCTATGAGAAGAATTCACACATTTCTAGACCAGGCTCTGGAAGCATTACACCCGGATGGACAAATTTTACTCGTTGCCATGAATACTGGATTACAATTAAGTCTAACAAAAAATTGGTTAACTGGAAAAATGAACTATACAATACCTACAAATGGATATGTTGAGACTAGATTCTATTTTTTATCAGGACTTGGAGTAATCAAAGAAGGTAAATCAAAAATTTGGAATCGATGGATTAAAGCGCTTAGACAACGCCATGCAAAGATACCTCTCTATTTAAAGCCGGAAATAAAAGTATTCCCTGGAATAATTTAATAAACGAATATCTCCACAATAGAATTTACGGTATAAATGGACCTAAAACTATAAATCGTAATCTTTGGAGAATTGACTCTTTTTACCAGCGGTATCGGTAAATTCCAAAACGACGGAAACTTTTGTAACTCCTAAATCGGGCGTACAGTCATTCCGGGAACACGTGCCCAAATATATCTCACGACTAAACGTATCTTTTCCCGTCGTATCAATCGGCGTACTGCCTGAATTCACGCCTTTAATTAATCCCTGACTGTCATAGGAAAGTTCATAGCCGATACTTACAATCTTACCGGCCAATCCATCGGCGGTAATTGAAACGGTATTTGCCTTCGTCGTACTTTTTACCAGATCAACCTTAATTGAAGAATCCACAGGCGGCAACGAGTCCTGAAGTGATGTCATATCGGATGGGGTAGAAGCGGTTGTTTTTGTAGCCGTTTTTGGTGACATGATTTTATAGACTACCACCCCCGTAATAATGAGAAGAACTGCCAATGTGCCGTAAATGACCATCATCTTATTTTTCATATACCTCCTGTTTCAAGCTTATCGCTCACGTAATTAGCTAATTGGGCAATATTGACGCGATCCTGCTTGGTTGTATCGCGATCACGGACCGTTACGGTATCGTCCTCAAGCGTCGTATAGTCTATTGTAACACACCAAGGCGTGCCTACCTCATCCTGAGCCAGGTACCGTTTTCCGATGTTTCCACGGTCATCCCAGGCTGTCACAAAGCGCTTTTTGAGTAAAGTGAGCACGGTTCTTGCCTTTTGTACCAACTCCGGCTTGTTGGCCACGAGCGGAAACACAGCCGCTTTGACAGGAGATAGGCGCGGCGACAATCGTAAAAACACCCGATTATCTTCTTCCACATAGGCGTCCAGAAGTAATGCCAAAAAGAGACGCGACACACCGACTGACGGTTCAATTACGTAGGGCATGAATTTTTCACCGGTCACTGGATCACGGTATGAGAGATCTTTCCCGCAGAACTTGCTGTGTGTTTTTAAATCATAATCGGTACGGTTGGCAATTCCTTCTAGTTCCTTAAATCCCCACTCAGGATAGTCATATTCGATATCCCACGAATCAGCAGCATAATGCGCGCGTTCGGTGGGCTCATGCTGTCTGAACCGGAGGTGGCTTTTCCAGAGACCAAGGGAAAGGTGCCAATCAAATCTGATTTGTTTCCATGCGCTAAACGCACTCTCCGCTTCGCTCGGGTGAACAAAATACTCAAGTTCCATTTGTTCAAACTCACGGACTCGGAAAAGATATTTTCCAGGAGTAATTTCATTGCGGAATGCTTTTCCTATCTGCGCGATGCCGAAAGGGATTTTCACCCGTGAGGAGTCAACCACGTTCTGAAAATTCACATATATTCCCTGGCAGGTTTCACCACGGAGATATGCCAGGCTTGACGTATCCTCGACGGGCCCCACAAACGTCCGAAACAGGAGGTTAAATTGTTTTGGCTCCGTCCATTCAACTTTAATGAGTTTTCCGTGAACTCTATGATCTGCATTTTTTTCATGATCTGCGATTTCATCCGGCTGATCCGCACGAAACCGTGAGTGGCAAACCTTGCATTCGACAAGCGGATCGGTGAATGATGCGACATGACCTGACGCTTCCCACACTTTTGGATTCATGATGATGCTTGCATCAAGCCCAACGATATTATCGCGGTCGTGGACCATGGCTTTCCACCAAGCTTCTTTAATATTCCTTGCGAGTTCTACGCCCATGGGGCCGTAATCCCAAAATCCACCTATTCCCCCATAAATTTCACTTGACGGATATACAAATCCGCGGCGTTTGGCAAGAGCAACAATTTTATCCATATATTCCTATAAAAAAACCCTAACACAACTACTTGCGTTAGGGGTCCTTCGACGAAAGCTCAGGACGGTTCCACCCTAGTTTTCTCCGTTACTTCCGGAGAACATCTCATTTGATTTCCTGCACTTCCCCGCTGCCAACGGGATCATCATGCACTCATTAGTTTACGCTTGCCTTCCCAACACTGTCAAGAGCGGCCACGTGCGGAATTTCCGCTCGGTAATATCTTCAATGTATGACTGAATCTCAGATTCACGTAAGGTATGCGTTGAGGATAAGAATCCGAGCGGCCGGAGAAGGTCATGAACGAAACGGGAAATAAGATGCTGCCATTCCGATTGATTATTTGATGATTCAAGCGACAAAAGACCGTCGCGGAGAAGGAAAAATACGTCTTCATGTTCCTGTCGGTCGGGCAGAAGCTGATCGACAAGCTCACACATACAATAGGCATATCCTAACCGCCCGACATCGGATTCAAATACTGTTCCCCTCGATTTAGCCTGAGCTTCTGTCAGGATATCGAGTGATTTATGCGTGTGTATAGTAAGTACAACATGGCTGAATACTTCAACATGGCCGGATCGTCGACTTGTAATTCTTCTCACACCTTTTGCGATAATCCTGATCTTCCCGAATTGCCTGGTAAATACGGTAAGAATTCTGTCAGCCTCACCCACTGACTTCCGTTTGAGGACAATACCTTCCGCAGTATACACATGAAACGGTCTCATGGTTACAAGGTGACTTCAGTATCTGTTTGAAGATTAAATTTCTGGCGGTCGCTGCCGTTGAGCCGAATAAGAACCTGTTGCATGTCGGTTCCCGGCTGTTTTTGGAAAAGCAGGTGATACTTGCCGTCCGTTGATTTCACCGGCGAATTGTAGGTAAGCTCCAAACGCGCACTTCCTAAGGGATTCACAACAAGAAATCCGTCAAATTCCGTTTTCCCTAAGCTTTCAGATGTCGTCATCGGGGAGGCTGAACTCGTTTGCGGTGACTGCGTTCCTTTGCTGTCGACAAGTTTACTCCCTTTCGGTACGTAGACCCGCACCCAATCGCGAAGCGGGGCGTTTAAGCACAATCCTCCGCTCTCAAGTCCGCAGTCACTGCCCGGATAAGGATTCGTATAATCCACAGTCAATTTTGTCGTAATAGTTCCGTCGCCATTCACTGTCGTATCTTTGGTAATTTTTTCATTCACAAACATATTGGATTTCGCTCCCCCCATATTGGCATTGTTAACATGGAGATAATCCCAACCCTTACCTTCTTGATATTTAAGAATGGCAGCAGTATCACCGGTCTGCATAATTCTCCCGCCCATATTAAAACTCTCAACACCTTTTTGCGCCTGAGGGTCATGCAGATACGCAAGCATATGTTTTTCATTAATCTCAGTCAGCAACATTTGAAACAGTCTGCTCCAGTATTTTGAGGGAGAAACACCAAGTGCTTCCTGAAGAACAAGATGCAGTAATTGACCGATTTCTCCTTTTCGGTTGTCACGGACATACCCCACAGGACGTGAAGAATAGTCTTCGAGATTATAAATCGCTTTTGCACAATTACATCGTTTATCAATATCAGCGCTGTATTCCCGCCCATCAACAAAAATAGGACCTAAAATTTTGAGCGTATCGACAAGCACATGAGTGTCGACTGCAAAGATACCGTCAATCGGTTGAGTCCCAGCGGCATTTGAGTACATATCCTCAAATTGTTTCATCGATACTTTAAAATCTGGTGAGAGATTGCTATCCCGAAGATTAAACGTATACACGCCTTTCAGGTATGCAAGAATTTCCGGAGGAACAGGATATTTTTTCTTAAGACCGCCGTCGAGTGCATATATATCATCCGATTTTTCCAATATCGCCTTACCTCTCACAAACCGAAATTGAGCATACGCCGTCATAAATCCACCGGTCGGCCGGAGTTCTTTATCATTTTGAAATATCACAAGATACCGCTTATCCGTGGGCTCTCCGAGCATACTCGGTAAACTCATGAGAAGGGGCTGCGCGTTTACAAATAAGCTCGCAGCGTTATCGATCGTTTCTTTCAGTGAAATTAATTGCGGCCGAATTGAAGTACTACCGATATGATCGGGATAACGATCGGGGTTAATCATGTCGAGTTCAGTTTGCAGTTTTTCAATACTGCCGGCCATCTGGTTCACTTTAGGAGTGAGCGCGCTCATCGTTTTCACCGCAGTTTGAATACGGTCATCGGCGGTCCCTGCGACAAAAGTACTTTTCCCTTTAAGTCCCAACAGATCTGCATTCGGTTCTAGCGCTTCAACTGCGCGGTCTCCGGCATCCAATCCGTCAAACGCAGCATTTATAGCATGCTGGCCGTCAGTTACGTAGGCCCCTAACAACGGAACGAATGAGAGCGGCGCGAGCTTTTTATAATCGGTCTCAAATACGGTAAGCGCCTGTCTCGTGTCTGCAAGCCCGACTTTCGTTTTTTCAATATTTTCTGTTTTAACCGCACTTCCCGTTTCTCTCGCTTTAGCCATTACCACTTTTCCTTGTGCAATCACCCCACCGAGAGGTAGCAACATAACGCCGATAATGAGAAGAAAAACCACGATAACGGCAACCGGAATTACAACATATTGCCATGGAAGTGGCTTTGATTTTTTGGGCATAGTTGCCTGCGTCTGCGTCTCAAGTTCTATACGTTTGAGTTCTTCTCCCATATACGTATTGTTCACGGAAATACCGTTTTTGTCAACAGGAATGTCAGATATATCACACTGCACCTTTACCCGATATCATCGCCCAGGGGCTCCTCAATAATATGACAATATCAAGCCACAAGGAGCTCTTTTTGACGTAATCAGCATCCATTTTAATTCTTTTGTCAAAATTGACTTCACTTCGCCCTGATACCTGCCATTGCCCGGTGATTCCCGGTTTCGCTGAAAGCACGACCTTCACGAGATCCCGCGTGTGCGGATACTTCCGCTGCTGCTCGACAAGCTCATCGGGATAATACGGCCGCGGCCCTACAAGACTCATCTCCCCAATAAGAACGTTGAGAAGCTGAGGAATTTCATCAATCGAATGTTTCCGTATAAATCGCCCGACATTTGTAACGCGTGGATCTTCGCGGAGTTTATAACTATTCCGCTTATATTCACCGTATAATTTTGCGAGCCGTGGATCTCTTCTCAATTTTTCATGGGCGTTTATCACCATCGACCGAAACTTAAAAAGTTTAAAAGGCTTGCCGTCTTTGCCTACACGTTGCGGCGTATCAGCAAAAATCGGTCCCAAACTGTCCCATTTGATGGCAATAGCGGTGATAATACAAAAAGGCATAAAAATAAGAGCCAGAATGAAACTGCCAAGGATATCAATACAACGCTTCGTAAATGAATACATCATGGGCTTATTAGTATTTAGGTAAGGTGATCGTTTTCAGTACCGGTCAGGCTTTCCACGAGAGATTTAATTTTTGATACTGAACTCTTTTTACATACCATAACGACATCATTGGTATTTACCACCAGCATATCGTCAAGATCAATGGTCACTACCAATTGGTCTGTATAATTATATACAAGGGAATCGCTTGTATTGTTAAGCATGACTTTGCCCTGGGTCACATTTTTATCAGCAGTCTCCTGGAGAGCCTCTTTCAGTGCTTCCCAGGCGCCGATATCGCTCCATTTCATATCCTCTGAAACAACGAGCGCATCTCCCGGATCTAGTTTTTCAAGGATTGCGTTATCGAAATGAATTTTTTCGAGTGTCGGATATACTGAATCGAGCGTTTCATAAAATCTGGCCGTGTGAAGTTCTTCAACAATCCGTGATAACCCTTTATATAAATTCGGAGCAAACCTCTTATATCGTTCCCACAAAAAAGTCGGGGTGGTGACGAAATATCCGACATTCCATGCATGGTGACCGCTTTCAAAATAACGTTTTGCCGTGTGTTTATCTGGTTTATATTGAAAATCAATAAATGCATGGAAGGAAATACCGTTCATCGAAGCTACCTCTTTCCCGTATTCAATCCAACCTAAGTTATCACTGGCAAACCGGGGTTTTTGCGATACGAAAATAATTTTATTCGGATTTTTCTCAATAAGTGATCCCGCACTTTTCAAAATTTTCCGGAATAATACCTCTTCTTTGACCAGATGATCGCTCCAGAGAATTACCATGGGCTCCGTAGGCGATACTTTCGTCAAAATCCCTGCCATCAGCCCCACGGCAGGACCAACGTCACGCATCTCAGGCTCACCAATAACATGGTCAGGCGGCAATTTTGCAAGTTGCGACTGAACCATCGGCACATGCATTTTACCGGTTGCCACATAGATATCGGACCACGAAAAATCAGGCTGAATTCGGCCGGCAGCAAGCTGTAGAGTAGACTTGTCACCGATAATTTTTTCAAATTGTTTTGGCGACTTTTTACGGGAGAGAGGCCATAAACGGGTTCCCACGCCTCCGGCAAAAATAACTGCTTTCATATATATCTATTATATAACTCCTCAACGGTTTGTTTCATCTCACGATTAAAGCGCTCCTGACCGAATCGTTTCGCATTCTCGCGGCAGAGGTTGTCATCATACCACTCATGATCAAATTGTTTCAAGGCGCGGGTAAGCCCATCTACCGATTGAGAGTCAAATAATAATCCTGTTTTCCCGTCTACAACAATCTCAGCCATGCCGCTTTTTTTATATGTGATAACCGGTTTTCCCATCGCCTGTGCTTCAACTGCAGCAATTCCGAAGTCTTCAACGCCTGCAAAGACAAATGCTCGACAGTCGCGAAAATAATTAATTAACTCCCGATCCGTTACCGTTCCCACTAACTGAATTGTCGGTCCAGCTAATCTTTGAAGATGTATTTTTTCCACTCCTTCACCCACAATGACCAGCGGTAATTTCAGCTTATTACATGCTTCAACAACTAAATCAATCCGTTTATACGGAACCAACCGGGAAACAAGAAGAAAAAAACTGTGTGCCGCAGAAGAGACAGTTTTTTTCCCTTCTTGAAACATTGTAAGATCAACGGGAGGATAAATTACGCGATCAACCGATTGATGATAATACGTTTGAATACGTTCTTTTACTATATCGGATATTGCGATATACCTGTCCGGACGGCTGCTGCCAATAATATCCCATTTGCGCAGCAATGGAGTCAACGTATTTAATGTTCGCCCGGTGACTACCCGAGGCAGACCTATATTGGGATTCTTCTCATACTCTTCTTTACCGCTCCATAGATACCGCGTCGGGGTAAGGCAATAACAAATATGGAGAGTCTGGGGCTTCGTAATAATATATTTTGCCTCAGCTGATGTAATTGAAATTACCACGTCGTATGTATCAAATGAAAATGATTCAAATGCCATTGGCGTAAGCCACGCATAAAGCTCATGATGCCGTTTCGCAAACGGAAATCGCTGTAAAAATGAGGGCTTAACGTGAAATACCGATGCCCAACGGGCATGCTGTTTATCATACACAGCGGTGAATAACGGCGCATCGGGCCAGATTGCATGCATTGCCAACAGAACCCGTTCCGCCCCCCCAATTTTATTGATTCGGTCATATACAAATGCAATTTTTTTCGGTTTCATAAAGTGGTTCCGACCCGCAAGTAGATATCGTATGTTTTGACAGCCAAATCATGCCAGTTGTAACGAAGAAGAAATGGTTTAATCTTATTACTCATCTCACGACGCGTTGAATGTTCCGAAATCCGAACGAGGGCATCTTTCAATAATCCTGGCTTCCTGGTATCAACGAATGTTGCAAAATCTTCTAATATTTCCCGAAAAATTGGAATATCCGATACGATAACAGGGCAACCCGCTGCGAGCGCTTCAAGTGCCGGTAAACCGAATCCTTCCATCCGTGACGGGAACAGTAGTGCAATCGCATTGGCGTATAATGCATGAAGCTCTACGTCTCCGATATCATGTAAAAACAGGACATGATCTTGAATTTCCGTCGCATACACAACTCCCGCAAGCCTCCGATAAAAATAATCATCAGGACCGACAAAGACAAGAAGTGCAGATTTTTTTACCGCTTTCTGGTACTCCCGATACGCTTCGAGCATTAATTCAATATTTTTATGCGGATAGACATTACCGACATACAGAAAATAGTCCCCCGATATTGATGATTTTGCTGTTGGAATATTTATTTTTTTCAAAAAATTCGGGTCAATGCCTTCATACGTTACAATAATTTTATCCTGATTAATTCCGAAATGTTTTATAATATCGTCTTTCACAGTTTTTGAAACGGTAATGATTTTCCGCGCATTCATTATTCCCAGTCCAAGAACTATCCGGTATCCAAAACGACGGATTTTATAAAAAAAATACGGCAGCGTTGTTGCTTTACCTGTATCAGTCTGAAGAATGGTGAGGTCGTGAATTGTAATAATATACTTTCCGAAATATAAGATGGGCGCATTAAAATATGGTATATGCACCAAATCAAGATGCTCTTTTGTAAACAACCACGGCATTACTATTTGCTCACGTACACTATGCCACGAAACATCGGCTAACCTTTTTGTCCACCGATCATTTGGAGGCGAAAACGTATGGTAATCCCTTTTTCGGAAAAAAAGGATGTACTGATTAACGGAATCAATATCGCCAAGCTCCCGTATAAGATTACGGATATACCGCCCGACACCCGTTTCGCCGATAAGACGCGCATCAATACCGATTTTCATATTAGAGAGACCACTGTTTCAATAAAAACAGGCGGAATACGTAAAAACTATTGACCAAAAAGCTTATAATCGGCCCATACTCTCGGGCATAATGTTTTTTGAAAAACAGCCAGTTATATTCGTGAAAATATATTTCCGTTGCCACACGGCGCTGCCGCAGAATATTGGCTCTTCCACTCTGTTTCTTTTTATGAAGAATGGAAACCAGAGGATAATACCAAATCTGCCATCCCGCCTGTTTTATCCTATATGCCCAATCTATATCCTCCGCATACATAAAATAATCTTCATCAAGTACGCCGACAGCGGCAACAACCTCGCGGCGCACCATAAAAAATGCCCCGGAAATACAATCAACTTCGTGAGGTATGCGTAGATCTTTATATCCCTGGTGATATTCTCCAAACCACTGTGTCCTCGGAAACAATTTTTCGAGCTTTGCGATGTAGGAGAATGCGACCCATGGCGTCGGAAACCCGCGGTGACACGCCGGATCCATTGACCCGTCCGGAAGGACTAACTTACATGTAGCGGCTCCGGCCTTTGGATGCCCATCCATGAATGTGATCATTGATGTGAATGTGTTGACTGCAACTTCGGTATCCGAGTTAAGAAGAAGAATATATCGCCCTTTAGACCCTTTTATCCCGGGATTATTTCCTGCCGCAAAGCCGATATTTTTCCCGTTTTCAATGAATGTCACCTCCGGAAATTCTTTTTTCACCATGGTCTGCGATCCGTCAGACGAGGCATTATCACAGACAATAACCTCAATCGTGTATCCGCCAAGTTTTGTATTCCGAATGCTTGAGAGACATGCCCGAGTTACATCAACAGTATTAAAATTAAGAATAATAATGGAAAGATCAACGCGTTTCATATGATTGTTTCCACACGGTATCAAGCACCTTGGCAATTTGTTCCCAACTGTACTTTTTTTCCACCAACGCTCGTGCATTCATCGTCATTCTAACCGTTTCTTTAGGATACATAAAAATATACTCAACCGCCTTCGTAAACTCCTCTTTCGTCTCGACCTGACAATAATGCGTCCCGGAGAGCACATCAAGTCCCGTACTCCCGGCTTTCGTTGTCACAACGGCCGTTCCGCTTGCCATCGCCTCAAGAATCTTAAACTTGCTCCCGCCTGCTATACCCATAGGCGCCACAAGAACGTCAGACTCCCGATAAATCCTTCGGATATCATCGATATCCTCACGGATATGCATATGATCTCCGGTAAACTGGCGAAGTGAACTCGGAAAACCTTTTCCGATGATTGTCAGAGTTACACTGGGCATTCGCGCACGAATGCCGGGCCAAATATCTCTCACCAGCGTTCGAACAGCTTCAACGTTCGGCGCCCACGCAAAATTACCAACGAATACTAATTTCGCGTTCTGTTTATCCCATGTATGCTTGTGATAAGAAAATGAATGTATATCCACCCCGTTTGCAACAACAGCCGTTTTTTTCTTCGTTATGTTTGAAATAATTGCGGCATCGTTATCCGATACTGCAATAACGGATGACGCTTTCTTCCACACCTTCTCTTCCCAACGGCGGATTTTCCCGGCATCGGAAGAAAGGATTGGGCGTGCAAAAAAGAACGGATATGATTTGGCAAATTCACTATACACAGCATATTCAATATTATGTTCTGAAACGACCATGGGTATTGACCCTCTCTCAGGCACTGACGGATATACATAAAATGGCTCAAGATGGATGAGGTCATATTTCTTCTTCGACAATTCATTCTGTATACACTCCTTCATGAGCGCATTGTCATACGTGGTTAAAAGTAACGGGTATGACCCGAACATTTTCGCGAGATACGAGGCCTGCATAGCCCTACCGCGATAGATCATGTGCACGTCTGACAAAAACCCTAACGTATTTATGTAAGCGCGCTCCTTTTCATCTCGGATAAAAGAACAAAGGGTGATATCGTGATTCTTTGCGAGAATCTTGAGAAGATTATACATTCGCACCTGGCCCCCAGAATAGAGCGGGTACGGAAGTACAGCGCTAATAAATAATATGTTCATTTCTTTCTCGTGAGATCAATAATTGCATATTTATCGTTCCTGACGAGCACGGTGTACATGTTTGCAAGATCACGCGTCTCCAAATCATTATTCGTCGGCGAAACCGTTACATAATATCCCGCCCCCATTGCAATTTTCTTTGCAATATCAAATCCTTCGGGCCATCCCTGCCTATTGATCTGATAAAGAAATGTCGTATCACCGTTATACGGTGCAATCACTTTGGCATTTTTGGGAATAAGAGCATCGGCAGCTTTTCCCGCTTCAACAATCTCCGGTCTGTTGATCCAAAAATAGGTTCTTATCGTATACCATGAAAAGGCCCAAAGGAACAAAAAACAAACAATCGCGAGTGCGTATGAGCCGAATTTATTAAACCCCTCAACTCCCCTCATAAATGTGTAAAATCCCTTTGCTGTAAACCAAACGATAACCGGAATAATAAGCGCCTGATAATAATCATGCTGAACGTTTCCCCCGGCAAAAATAATCAGATATGCTAATGCACCCGCGAGCCACAACAGAGAAAACCACGCTTCTCCTTTTTTCATTTTGGTGACGAGTCCTATGCCAAAGGGTATAAGACCCCAATACCCTAAAATAAGATCGGCAAGCCGCTGGGAAAACAACCAGTAGAACCAGGCGCCCTTAAAGCGCACCCCATTATTATTGTATAGCCAGTCTGACACCGGAATCCCTTCCGGGAACTGCAATATCCAATGCCGCCACCAAAGAAGCGGAACGGCGATGATAACGCAGTATATAAGACCATATGCAACGCCCTTAAGAAACGTCGTATTGCGGAATACGAGATAAGCCGCCGGAAATAAAATGAAAATCTCCATGGGCCGCACGAGAAGGGATATGGCCCCGAAAATACCGGCAACGATAACCCAGGCCCATGACCAGTTTGAGTTTCCCCTTTTCCAAAGCACCGTCAGACTCACAAGTGCGCAAAATGTCGCAAGAGGGTCAGGTAAAATCGCGCGACCATAATAGATGCTAAAGGGCAGCACCGCGTAAATGAACGCGCCCAAGATACCCGCAAACGGATTTACGATTTCACTCAGGAGAAATCCGAAAAGCAACACACTAGCGCCCGTTGCAACAATGCTGAGCCCCCGAAGGACCTCCTCGATGGTCACGTGCGGAATTAATTTAAACGACTCAACGCCGATAAGTTGATAGAGAGGAAATTCCACCATCCTCCACCCCATCGGATTATCCTTACCGGACTGAATGTTAGAAAGATCGTCGTATCGCGGATGAAGCGGATCTATACCGAATTTAAGAAAATTTCTTGCAACCGCTGCAGTATCGGATTGCCGCCAACTGTGCCAGTCGGCGATTGGCCAGTTAATATGGTAAAAACGTACACCAATACTGAGTAAACTTATAATAACAAGACCGACGATAAATAATTTTCTCTTCATTTCTTTTTCGTTGTATCCGTAGGGATAACCACCTCAGCACGAATTCCTCTTTTTAGCTGGTAATTTTCAAAGATAAACACCTCCCGGTCCCCCTTGTGGATGGGATACTCAAAAGCTTCTTCCAGGGTCCGCGCCGGAATTATCCGATATGGACTTTCTCTGTACATATGCCAGATCGCATCATTAAGCCCCGTCGGAAATATCCAGGCGCTCCCATAGCGGATGGGCGTATTGATGAAGAAAAATGTTTTGTAATCTTTGGGTGGAAACGTTTCTTCTTTGATAACCGCAAGCGCCTGCTGGGCTGTGTTACTTGCTTTTATCCAATCATCACCCACCCTGAGCACTTCACGCACATTCCAAGAAGTAAGGAGTACAAACAACAGAAGAAGAATGACGGACACCCATAAGCGTTTTGTGTTGTGAAGTATTTGAGAGCACGCAAGAACAACAGCAATAATCAAAAATATTGATGGAATATACGTGTACCGATCCGCCATGCCCCCGAGTGGCGCATACGCCGCGAGCGATATAAAAAATGCGGCAATCCAAACCAGCGACCCCCGAAACATGCGTAACTTTTCCCGTAATGTAACGACAAAGAATACTACGATGGCTCCGATAACAGCAACGGCAACTGATATTTCTTTAACGTATTGACGAAGCATTGATCGCACCGTCATCCAGTAGTCAACTACTTTCGGTCCGCCGAATGATGCGATTGCGTACCCGACCGAATTAACAACAGAATTAATAAACACCGTGCTCGTTTTGTAGCCGTAGTCCCCCTGTGGCGCAAGCGCCCCAGCCGAGTGACGCATAAATAGATACAATGGGATGAGGAGCAGGCCTCCCCATAACCATTTATTTTTTTGCTCACGGGATAGTCCAATTATAAGAACTATAACGGGAGCGACAACTAATCCGTCATATGAGAGCATAGCAAAAAATGTCGTGATCACCATTACGGCTCCGATAATAAATTTTGGCACACGATGGAAATAACCGAATGACTCTTCAAAAAAATAGACGGCCATTGTCAAAAACATTGCAGACAGCATG
>Ga0182021_10006305_pt1 | contig 14086 bp, 15 predicted proteins | sample 612E3MmetaG_FD_120493 | JGI IMG/M metagenome (GOLD analysis project Ga0182021, IMG submission 120493) | Permafrost microbial communities from Stordalen Mire, Sweden - 612E3M metaG (Illumina Assembly) | ecosystem: Environmental > Terrestrial > Soil > Wetlands > Permafrost | place: Sweden...
ACCAGCAGGGCGTAGCCGAAGAGGCTGTAGACCAGGCCGGGAACGGCGGAGAGTGACTCGATACAGAAGCGGGCCGCGTACTCCAGCACGACGGAGCGGTTGAACTCGGCCAGATAGATGCCGCCGCCGATGCCGAGGAAAAGCGCCGGGATCAGCCCGTAGCCGACCAGGGCCAGGCTGCCGGCGATGGCCGGCCAGATGCCGCCCTTGCCATCCAGCGAACTGCCGCTGGGCGGCGAGAAGAGGAACTCGGGCGTGATCGCGCCGATGCCGTTCCAGAACAGGTAGGCGAAGATCGCCACCGGAATCAGCATGCCGATGCCCCCGGCGGCCCAAGCCACGAGGTGGTAGACCATGTCGCTGATCGCCGTGCGATGACTCAGGCGATGGGATGCGGACGACGAGGCGGATGACATGGACAGTGCGGTGTCAGTGGCGTTCATAGCGGAGGAAGTGCTGCTTGAGCCAAATCACGAAGCTGTTGATGACGATCACCATGCACATCAGCAGCAGGCCGGCGGAGAACAGGGCGTGGTAGCGGTCGGAGTTGATCGCGGCTTCGCCCAGGTCGGTAGCGATCAATGCCGTGATGGGCTGACCCCGGCTGAAGAAGCCCTCGGGAAAGGCCGGCGAGTTGCCCGCCAGCATCAGCACCGCCAGGGTCTCGCCCATGCCGCGGCCGACGCCGAGAATGACGCCGGCCAGCACGCCGGGCGCGGCCTTGCGCAGGGTGATGCGGGTGAAGGTGTACCAGCGGCTGACGCCAAGGGCGAGACCGCCCAAGCGTAGTTCGCCGGCAACGAGGGAAAAGGCTTCCGCCGCCGTGGCGGCGATGAAGGGCAACACCATCAGGGCCAGCACCGCGGACGCGCAGAACAGGGTTTCACCCGTGGGTAGCCAGTGCTCCATGAAGGGCACCAAGGTCGCATAACCGACGAAACCGTAGACCACGGCCGGGATGCCGGCCAGCAACTGGAGTATCGGTTCGGCCACGTTGCGCACCGTCGGCGGCGCGACCTCGGCGAGGAAGATGCCGATGATCAGCGCCAGCGGCGTCGCCATGGCCACGGCCAGGCCGACCACCATCAGCGTCGCCATCCAGGCATGGCCGACCCCGAGCAGCGGCGGCTCGCCGGTCGGGTCCCAGCGGTCGAGGAAAAGGAAGCCGGCCAGGCTGGTGTCCGGCCCCGGTGGAATCCGCGATTCATGGATGACGAAGCCGATCACCAGGACAAGGACAGCCATGCCGCCGACCAGGGCAAGCAGCGAGCCCTGGCGCAACAGGATGTCCGGCAATCGGCGGAAAGACATCACTTGACGGCAACGACCGGGACGAAACCGAGTTCTTTGACCGTGGCCTGGCATTCGCCGAGGACGAAGTCGAGGAAGAGCTGGACCTGGCGCGAGGGATTGGCCCTGGCGACGATGATCAGCGGGCGGCTCAGGGTATAGGTGCCGGCGACGATGTTCTCCTGGGTCGGCTGCACGCCATCCACGGCGTAGACGCGGGCCTTGGAGTCCTTGCCGACGGCACCGGCGGAAACGAAGGCGATGGCGGTGTCGCTGGTTTCAATCTTCTTGATCAGGCCTGCGGTGGACGGGAACTGGAGGCGGGATGCGGACAAGCGCTCGTCCTTCATCACGCGCTGCTGGAAGATTTCGGTGACGCCGCCAGCGGCATCGCGGGTCAGAAGGACAATGGGCTTGGCCGGCAGGCGCTTGTCGATCTGCGACAGCTTTTCGATCTTGCCGGAGAAGATCGCGGCCAGTTCCTCGGTCGTGAAATTCTGCTTCACCTTGGATAGGGGGCTCTTGACGGCGCTGGCGATGGCCACCGCGTCGCGGGCGAAGCGCTTGATCACCGGGGCACCCAGCTCCTTGATCTCGGATTCCTTGAGGTCGCGGGCGACCATGCCCAGGTCGATGGTGCCGTTGATCAGGCCATTGACGCCGAAGCCGGAACCGCCGCCGGTGACGTAGATCACCGTGGGAGCCTTGGCCAGACTGGCGTCGGCCTTGTCCCAGGTCGGATACTTTTCCATAAAATCGGCCGAGCAACTGGAGATGATCGGCAGCGAGGTAGTGGATCCGCCGATGCGGAGCTCTTGGGCCTGGACGCCGATTGCGGCGAACAGCGAGAGGGTGACGACAACACGGACAAGGGGACGCATGGCATGCTCCTGAATGGGGGGGGCGACCGTGCATGCTACGGCCCTAATATTGCAGATTGTTGACAATCTTCAAAACAGAGTGCGGCACGGTAGAATTCGCCGTCCCACCATCCCTTGTCTCCCACGATGACACCGCCGGAACCCCTCGCGATCCTAAGAACCCATTCGCTGCAGAACCTGGTCCAGGAAGAACTGGAGCGCATGATCCTCGACGGCCGCCTCGCTCCCGGGGAGCCCTTGCGCGAAACCTCGCTCGTCGCATTGCTGGGCGTTTCCCGCGGGCCCATCCGCGAGGCCTTCCGTGGCCTGGAGGAAAAGGGACTGGTCCGGGTCGAGAAGAACCACGGCGTACAGGTGCGCACCCTGAGCCTGGAAGAAGCCGACCAGATTTACGAAGTGCGCATCTGCCTGGAAGTGCTGATCGGCCACAAGGTCGCGGACAACATCGGCGCCGCCGGGCTGAAGGAGGTCAAGGCCATCGTCAAGAAGATGGGGGCCGCCGCCCTGCTTGACGACGTCAATCCCTACACCAGCCTGAACCTGGCCTTCCACGATGCCCTAGCCAGGCATTGCGGCAACGCCAAGCTGCACGAAAGCTATTCACGGCTGGTCGCCCAGCTTTCCCTCTACCGGCCCAAGGCCTACCTGCACGACAAGAACAGCATGGCCCTCTCCCTGTCGGAACACCGGGCGATATTCGATGCCGTCGAGCGGCGCAATGGCGGGCAGGCCTCGGAACTGTTGCAGCGCCATGCCGAAGACAGTCGGCAGCGACTGCATCAGGCGATCCAGAGCTGATTGTTGAAAAGTCGGCGCTGACGGGACGGCGCTGCGTATCGTCCTGACCGACATCACCGAGCGCAAAAAGGCCGACGCCGAACTCGCGCAGCACCGCGAGATGGCAACCACGTTCCCGACGGAGTTGCCTTGGCCAAAGAATTGGCGAACCATTTCAAAATCGATTACTTATTCCGATGATCTCAGCAAGGTTTTGCAAATCATCGCGCATCACAAACTTTTTTCACGCCACATCTTGGATCGGCAGTAAAAGAAGTGCGAATCGAAATTGAACGACAGGCAGCACACAACATTCTGCAAGTGCTGTCAGGACAGAAACCTACCGGCGCAATCAATAATCCGGCGGTAAAAAACAGTTTCTGACTTGGCATATAAACTCTGTAGTCAGTGTCGCGATAGTTTCGAAAACTTACGGCCAACATCCACGGTCATGTCATGGGCCTGCGCCTCGATGTCGTATAACGCCTCTATCCGGTTCATTGCCTCCTGTGCAATCGAATTCGCCTGCAGCGCATTCAGGTCAAAGAAATTCCTGATTACGCACCAACCTCGGCCAGCCTGATCTGATGCAACGGTCGGCAAAGCGTGCTGGCGCAATCGTTGATCAGGTTTGACATGAGGGTCTTGAGATTGAAGCGGCGGTTGAATCGATACGCATATTCGGCGAGATAGCGCCGGGCATACTTGGCGAAACAAAACGAATGATAAGTTCCGGACAAAGCCCTTTTGAGATTGCCGATCACGGTATTCACCCAGCGAAAGCTCGGGTGCTGTGCGGCCTGCTTGCCGGAACCAACGATCACGGATTCGTGCTTGGCGATTACCGAAGCCAACGCTGTAAAGCAATGCAACCCATCGGAGATGGCGACGGTTTCAGCGGTGAGGAAACGATTCCCCCAAGCTTGAAGCTTGGGTTTGGAGAAGCTATCCACGGGATCGAGGCGTACATAAAGTGGATGTCCTTGATCGTTCGTCTGCACTGCGGCAACGAAGGGCACCTTGCCTTCTGCCCCACGACCAACTTTTCCGCCCGTGCGTTCGCCACCGAGGTAGGCATCGTCAATCTCGACGCGACCGCTCAACTCGCGTTTCTCTTCGGCTTCCGACATGACTTCCATCAGTTTCTGCTTGAGCAGCCAAGCGCTGTTATAGGTCACGCCCAAGTGGCGCATCAAGCTCAGAGCCGAGATGTTGTTCTTGGACTGTGTCATCAGAAACATCGCCAAGAACCACTTGGTCAGCGGCAGCTTGCTAGCTTCGAAAATCGTACCGGCAATAAGGCTGGTCTGATGTCGGCAGCGGCAGCATTGCCAGAGCGTCTGCCGGTCGCGGTTGTGGGTGGAGAACTGCTCGCTGTGACAGGAGGGACAGCGAAACCCATTAGGCCAGCGCGACACCGCCAATGCTGCTCGGCAGTTCGCTTCAGACCCGTAGGTCGCCATGAATTCCGTCATCGACATGCCTTTCTGAAACTGCACCAAGTTCCTTGCCATGCTCTTTCTCCTCGTCTCGATGTTGATGTCGAGGAGTATCACTCCCGCACTGGATCACTACGTGAGCCTGCGCGGGACTTTATGCGTAATCAGGAAGAACTTTCGGCGCGCATAAGTCATGCAGCCGCTCCGTTAAATGACCATTGCAATATTTCATTCATCGCTTTGAAATATAGGCCAACTAACATCCCTGCATTGATATGTAGGGATGTCTAGATGAGTCTTGTAGCTCTGCAACGAAATGGTGGCGAAGCGATCTATAGCCAGATCGCAAAACTTCTCAAGGAAGAAATCGCTTCGTTCCTGACACCGGGGGAATGCCTTCCTTCGGAAAACGAACTGGCGGAGCGCTTTGGCGTCAACCGCCACACGATCCGACGTGCCATTGAGGATTTGATCGCCGCCGGCCTGCTAGAGCGCCGTCACGGCAAGGGGACTTTCGTTCTCGATGCGCCTACCGACTATGTACTTGGTAGTCACACGCGCTTTACGGAAATCTTTGAAACTTTGGGCAAGACCGCCAGCAGCCGCATCCTGCGCAAGCTTGTCATTCCTGCTCGGGGCGGCGTTGCCACCCGCCTTTGCCTTGGCGAAAACGACCAAGTAATTTGGATCGAATCCCTTCGCCTTGCCGACGACAAGCCCATTTGCGTAATTTCTCATTTCCTCCCGCAGCAGGTTTTCCAAAAATTGCTGGAGGAATACAACGGGGGATCGCTGCACGAACACATTGCCATCCGCTATAAATTGAAACTGCGGCGAATCGAAAGCCTGGTCAGTGCAATGCTCCCACAAGGAGATGATGCTTCGCTGCTGGGTATGCCCCAAAACCAGGCCGTGCTTCGGGTCAAAAGCGTCAATGTGGACGAATTGGATGGTACCCCGCTTGAATACTCATTGACCCGGTTTCGCGCCGACCGGATCCAACTGCGCATCAATCCTTAACCTATCCATTGATCTACCTTACGGGAGAAATCGCAATGCATATAAAACACACACTTTCGGCAAGCGCGCTAACGTTAGCCCTTTCTCTGATCGCCGCGTCTGCTCAGGCACGCGAAATCGTCATGGGCCTTATCCCGGCGGAGAACAACGAGGAAATGATCCAGAAGTTCGAACCGATGCGCGCCCAGCTGGAAAAGAAATTGGGAGAAAAGGTGAAGGTATTTACCGCCACCGATTACACCGGCGTCATTGAGGCCATGAAGAAGAAGCGCGTCGACATCGCCTGGTTCGGCCCCCTTTCCTATTACTTGGCAGAGCAGGAAGCTGGAGCGGAAGCCTTTGCCGTCGGCATTCGTGAAGGCGGCAACACACACACCTACAAAAGCATCATTGTTGTCCCATGCGATTCGGGTATCAAGTCGATCAAGGATCTGAAGGGCAAGAACGTGGCCTTCGTCGATCCGGCCTCGACCTCAGGTGGCTTGATGCCAACCTACATGGTCAAGAAGGAAACGGGCATGATGCCGCAGGATTTCTTCGGCAAGTTTACCTACTCCGGCTCCCACGACGCCGCCGAGTTGGCGGTCAAGAACAAGACCGTGGACGCCGCCGCCGACAACGACATCACCTACGAGAAGATGCTCGCCAAGGGTCTCATCACCAAGCAAACCAACTGCATCATCAAGGAATCCGACCCGATGCCAGGTTCGCCACTCGCCTATCGTAGCGACCTGCCCGCCGACATGAAAGCGAAGATTCAGGACGCGATTCTGAACGCCCATAAGGAAATCAAGGTCACCGGCTACGGCAACTTGAGTCATTACGTGGCCGTTGGCCCCAAGGATTACCAAATGATCCGCGACCTCGTGAAAGAACTTGGCCTGAAGAAAGAGCAACTCAAGTAAGTGCTTATGGGAAGGCGGGCCTGACTGGTCTGCCTTCCCGTAACAAAGGAGGAACTTCATGTCTGCCATTACCATTCAATCCGTATCCAAGCGTTTCCCAAACGGTTTCGAGGCTTTGAAAGGCATCGGTGCCGAGATTCAGTCCGGTAGCTTTACCGTCATACTGGGCCCCAGCGGTGCGGGGAAGTCCACTCTGCTGCGCCTGATGAATGGCCTGGAGACCCCAACCACCGGAGAAGTGCGCATCGACGGAGTAACAGTCGACAGCGGGAAACTGCGCACTATTCGGTCAAAGGTGGCCATGGTATTTCAGCAGTTCAATCTGGTTGATCGTCTTTCGGTCGTGACCAATGTTCTGACCGGACGCCTGGGGCACCGTTCCTGGGTGGGAAGTGTGTTCTATCTCTTTCGCAAGGAAGATATGGACATCGCTCAGGAAGCACTGTCTCGCGTGGCCTTGACCGACAAAGCCTGGAGTCGCGCCGACAAACTGTCGGGGGGGCAACAACAGCGCGTCGGCATCGCCCGTGCGCTGGCCCAACATCCAAAGGTCATCCTCGCCGACGAGCCGGTAGCCAGTCTCGATCCGGTATCGAGCGAGGAGATCATGAACCTGTTGCGCGAAATCTGTGATCGGGATGGCATTACGGTCGTCGTCAATTTGCATCAGGTGGAACTGGCGCGGCGTTTCGCCGATCGCATCATCGGCATGAACAGCGGGAAGATCGTTTTCGATGGTAGCCCCCAACAACTGACGCAGTCGGCACTGCGCACCATCTACCAACGGGAAGGCATCGAAGATGACACCAGTCTCGACATGGCGCTGGCCTACGCCTAACGGGCTACCGCCACGGTCGCTCATTATCAGCGCGCTCGTACTGCTGTGTGCTCTCTGGCTTACTGCCCCCATCGTGGAGGTGGATTTTGTGCGCCTCTTCGGTTCCATCGGCAAGATGGCCAAATTCGCTGGTCAGATGTATGTGACGCCCGATTGGCACTATGTACCGCAACTGCTGAGAAAGATGCTCGAAACCATCGAGATGACTGTATTGGGCACAGCCATCGCCATTGTCATCAGTCTGCCTCTGGGCATTCTGGCCGCGCACAATGCAACGCCCCATCTTTTTGTCTATCGACTCACGCGCGACCTGCTGAGCCTGATGAGAGCCCTGCCCGAACTGGTCTGGGCACTGGTATTCGTTTCGGCGGTGGGACTGGGCCCCTTGCCAGGGGTCATGGCTCTAGCGTTCGTGACCGTCGGTTTCATGGGCAAGTTCTTCGCCGAGTCCATCGAGGTCGTAGATCCAAAGGCGGTGGAAGGCGTTCGTGCGCACGGCGCGGGATGGCTGCAGGTACGCCTGTTCGCCATGCTACCCCAGGCGTTACCTGACATTGTCGGGTCTGTAATGTATATCCTCGACCACAATCTGCGAGCTGCCGCCATCCTGGGCCTGGTTGGTGCCGGCGGCATCGGTTACGACATGGTGATGTCCATGCGAATGTTCCAGTACGATCGAATACCCCTGATCGCATTGTCCATCTATCTAGTGGTCACAGCACTTGATCGCGCATCAGACTATTTGCGTAGTCGTATCATTCACGGGAGCCGAAAATCAACCTTCGCGACCTGAAAACGGTTCGTCCGCAAGCGGAGCCGTTTCCACCGAAACCAATCAACCCGACCCCGGTTTGGCTGGCGGCGACAGTGGCGATCCTCTGGATGATCGTGCGCGATCTGGATATTTCCTTCGAGAGTCTTGCGTACGGTGTTGCAGATATTGGCGAGTATTTCAGCCGCTACGGGCAACCTGACTTCACAAACTTGTCTAGATATCTGGCTCTGATGGGTATCACCCTGGCCACGGCGCTTTGGGGCACGGTCTTCGCCTTTTTGGTCGCATTTTCCTTGGGGCCGCTCGCCGCGCGCAACTTCGCACCCAATCCCGTGGTTTACCGGGTCGCCCGGGAAACCCTTAATTTCATGCGTGCCATGCCGGACTTGATGCTGGCATTGATCTTCGTCGCCGCCCTCGGTCTGGGTCCTTTGCCAGGCGCATTGGCTCTTGGGGTACATACGGCCGGTTTTCTTGGCAAGTTCTTCGCCGAAAGCCTGGAACGGGTAGATAAAAATGTCTGTGAAGGAGTTCAGTCCACCGGCGCCAACTTCCTGCAGATGGTGATGTACGCGGGTTGGCCTTCCATCCTGCGCGAAGCGCTCGGTTACACCCTCTACATCATGGATCGCAACGTGCGCATGGCTTCCGTGCTTGGCCTGGTCGGTGCTGGCGGCATCGGAATGGCGCTCCATACTACCTTGCGCCTCTTCGAGTATGGTCAATCGGCCGCGCTGATTCTGGTCATTCTCGCCACTATTTTGATCATCGACTACGCCTCAGCGTGGTTGAGAAGGAGACTGGGTTGATGAACCTTGAACGAAAAGACTGGATTCGGGCACTCACCGCCCATCCAACACAGACTTTGAACGCATTGGCCGGGCAGTTGACGGCGGAGTGCGAAATCAGACTCACCACCCTGCCACAAGCCGGCCTGGGGCTCCTGACCCTGACAGACGGCGCCTTCCATGAACCCTATTACCTCGGCGAGTTTCCTCTTTCCTCTTGCCGTATCGACCTGGCCTTCCAGGATGGCCGCCGGGCAGAGGGTGGCGCCCAGGTTCTGGCTGACGATGCTGATCTCGCTCGCTCTTTGGCGATACTCGATGCGATCCTCGCGGCAAGACTGCCGGGCTGGGAACAGGTGTCTGAAAAGGTGAAGAGCGGGTCCGAACAGCGTAGCGAGGAAGACCGCCGCCGCCGTGCCATGCTTGCGGCCACCCGGGTCGATTTCGCCATGCTCAACAATGCCGGGGACGACGACGATGAAAGCTGAAACCATCTGGCAGGCGAATATCCAGCAGCGCCTGTTCCGCGAGTTCGTCGAAGTCTTTTCGCGCCCTGGCGAAGTGCGCGATCTGGCGCGCTGGATCGCGGGCACCACCGCGCAACGCGCCGTGCTGGCGACACTGCTGGACGGGGAGACCACGCTGGCCGATCCCCATGGAAAAATCGCCGTAGCGGATTGGCCCTTGCTCCAGGCTATCCGAGGATCGACGGAGTCCTCCCGATACGTCGCCGCCGACGGGTGCCATGCGCCTGATTTCCAGCCGGCTCTTGGCAGCCTGGAAAGCCCTGAATTCGGCGCGACCTTGCTGATCGAGGTCGATGCCGTGGGTAAAGGTCCACTGTCCATGGAAGTTGCCGGCCCGGGAATTAGCGGCAGGCGTGAATTGCGTCTGCAAGGATTGCATGTCGAATGGATTCTGCGGCGCGCGGATTGGGTCGCCGGATTTCCGCTCGGAGTCGACATTTTATTGTTTGATGCGCAACGCATCGTCGCGCTGCCGCGCACCTCTCGCGTGGCGATCACTGCAGGGGCCACCTGATATGAGTTACGTTGCCATCAAGGGTGGCGGCCGTGCCATCGCCGGTGCCGCCGCCGTCACCGAATACCTGCGCACTGAGGAGGGGCTATCCAGCAGTACTGCCGAACCTCTCGCAGTCGATGCCATCCTTCATCAACTTCGCCATCTTGTAGATCGCGTCATCTCCGAGGGCGGCGTCTATCATCCGAAATTCGCTGCGCTCGCCATAAAGCAGAGCCTCGGCGACACGCTGGAAGCCGCTTTCACATTGCGCGCCTGGCGCTCGACACGACCACGCCTGTCCGCGACACCGCCGCTCGACACCTCAAGGATGCGCCTGGTTCGCCGCATCTCCTCCGCTTTCAAGGAAATCCCCGGTGGCCAGATGCTCGGGCCAACGCCGGACTATGCCCTGCGCCTGTTGCGCCTGGAGTTGATGGACGAATCGCCTGAGGCATTCCGGGCTGTAGCCCGTGAATGGCTGGAACATTGTTCCGAGGCGCATTTGCCTGATAGCTTTCCAAAAGTGCTCGATGCTCTGCGTGCGGAAGGTTTGCTGCCCTCTGTCACAGCCCCCCGTAACCAGAATGCATTCGACATCACTCGCGAGCCGCTGGTCTTTCCGGTGCCTCGCTCGGCGGCACTGGCCACCATGGCACGCGCGGAAGCCGGCTCACTGCTGGCGATCGCCTATTCCAACATGCGCGGATACGGCGATGTGCATCCAACGATCGCCGAACTTCGAGTCGGTTACCTGCCGGTACTGCTGCCACATCCGGTCACCGGTGAACTCACCGAAGCCGGCGAGGTGCTGATGACCGAGTGCGAGGTCGTGGCCATGTACGAAGCGAGCGACAGCGGCGGCAAGCCGACCTTCACCGTCGGCTACGGCGCCTGCTTCGGCCACAATGAGGTCAAGGCCATCTCAATGGCCATTCTCGACCGTGCCCTGCAGAAGGGCATGAAGGATGGCCCAGCCAATCCTTCGGAAGACCCGGAATTCGTGCTTCTGCATGTCGATGGCGTCGATTCCATGGGCTTCGCCTCGCATTACAAGATGCCGCACTACGTCACCTTCCAGTCTGACTTGGACCGACTGCGCACGACGCAGCAGAAGTCGGGAGATCCCGCATGAACGCCACACCCTGCACGACAAGCGGCAACGCCTACAACTTCGGCTTCCTCGACGAATACGCCAAGAAGGAAATACGCCGCGCCATCCTCAAGGCCATTGCCATTCCCGGTTACCAGGTGCCCTACGCCTCGCGTGAAATGCCCATGGGTCGAGGCTTCGGCACCGGCGGACTACAATTGACCCTGTCGCTGATTGGCTTTGAAGAGGTCGTCAAGGTCATAGACCAGGGCTCCGACGATTCGGTGAACGCCGTCAATCTGCGCCAGTTCATCGAGATGACCTGCCCTGGCGTTTCCACGACTACGAAAACAGCGGAGTGCACCCTCATACAATCGCGCCACCGTATCCCGGAACTGCCGCTGACGTCGAAGCAGATCATCGTCCTCCAGGTGCCTTATCCCGATCCACTGGTGGTGGTCGAGCCTTCCGAAGACAGACGCAAGACCATGCACGGCGAGGCCGACTATTCGCGCCTTTTGGTGAAACTCTACGAAGACATTGTCAAGTTCGACGAGATCACCATCTCACATCGCTATCCGACTCGAATCAATGGTCACTACGTCATCGATCCTTCACCGATTCCGCGCTGGGATGTGCCCAAGCTCAACGATTCTGCGGCACTCATCCTGCTTGGCGCTGGGCGAGAGAAGAAGATTTACGCCGTTCCGCCACATACCAAGGCGGAGCCACTGGTCTTCAGCGATGTGCCATTCCGTGTCGAGGATTTTCGCGACGACGCGGGGCGACGGCGCGTCTGCGCTCGCTGCGGCTGCGCGAATTCCTTCCTCGACGAATTCGTCGCCGATTCCGGAAGCAAGATATATCAGTGCTCGGACAGCGACTGGTGCGATGGGGAATTGCTTCGAGCCGAACAAGCGCAAGAGGAACCGGCATGAACAAGATCCTAGAAGTCCGCAACCTCACCAAGATCTACGGCCCGGGTTGTCCGCAATGCATCGAATCCACGGGGCCGGAAGCGGATACCAACCTCTGTCCATACTGTGGCAGCGTCGTCGCCATCCACGATGTTTCCTTCGACCTTTTCGAAGGGGAGATTCTCGGCGTCATGGGCGAATCGGGCAGCGGCAAATCAACGGTGGTGAAGAACCTCTATTTCGACCAGCCCCCTTCTGGCGGCGAAGCTACTTTCTATGACCGCGACAAGCAGAGCGACCTGTTCTCCCTCAACGCCGCCCAGCAGCGTTGGCTGCGCAACCATCGCTTCGGCATGGTCTATCAGAACCCTCACCTGGGGCTGAACTTCAACATCACCGCTGGCGGAAATATCGCCGAGCGTCTGCTAATGAGCGACCTGATGGATTACGGCGCCATCCGCGAACGGGCCAAGGCCCTGCTTGAACGTACGGAAGTGCTGCTTTCCCGGGTCGACGATTTGCCGAAAAACTTTTCTGGCGGCATGCAGCAGCGTGTACAGATCGCCAAAGCGCTCGCGACCCAGCCACCCCTGCTGTTCCTCGACGAAGTGACCACCGGGCTGGATCTCTCGGTGCAGGCGCGCATTCTCGACCTGATTCTGGAAATTCAGCAGGAGCTGAAGACCGCCATGGTGGTTGTCACCCACGATCTAGGTGTCATCCGGCTGCTCACCGGGCGCGCCATCGTCATGAAATACGGCCGCGTCATCGAGGCGGGGCTCACCGATCAAATCCTGGAAGACCCTCAGCACGCCTATACCCAGCGTCTGGTGGCTTCCGCTCTCTGACAATAGAAGGAGGCAAACATCATGATTCCACCCGTTCTCCAGGTCGAGGGTTATGGCAAGCTTTTCCAGATCCATGAGCAGAACAAGTTGATACCGTCCTCGCATAACGTCAGTTTCACGGTGCGAGCCGGCGAGATGACGGCGTTGATTGGACCCACCGGCGCCGGCAAGTCATCGGTCCTGAAGGGCATCTATCGCAGCTATCTGCCGAGTACCGGGCGCATTCTCTATCGCACTGCGCTGGGGCACGAACTTGATCTGGTGCTGGCCAGCGAGCACCAAATACTGGAACTTCGCCGCCATGAGATTAGCTTCGTCACCCAGTTTCTGCATTGCCTGCCACGCCAGGCAACACTCGATGTCGTTGCGCAACCGCTGTTCAGCATTGGCACCGCACGCGAGGAGGCAAGACAACGTGCCGCCGAACTGCTTTCTGCCATGAAACTACCGGAACGCCTATGGAGCGTCTCGCCAGCGACATTCTCCGGGGGTGAGCGACAGCGGGTGAACCTGGCCCGTGGCTTCATCACCAAGCCACGTCTGCTGTTACTCGACGAGCCGACGGCCAGCCTCGATCCGGCGACTGCCGAATGCGTGATCGGCATCATCGAAAGGCTCAAGACCGAAGGAACGGCCATGCTCGCCATTTTTCACCACCCCGAAACCACCCGCCGGCTAGCCGATCAGGTCGTCGAACTGGCTTCGCCGCCTGCGGTCGAGGAACTCATCAAGGATATCGCATGAACCATCTCTATCTCACCGGCGCCCGCGTAGTGCTTCGCGATGCCGTGCTCGAAGACGCTGCGGTGCTGATCGAAGATGGCGTCATCGCCGCGATCAACCCAGCATCAGGGAACGGCGCACAGACCATCGATCTGCGTGGCAAGACATTGATCCCCGGCATGATCGACCTCCATTGCGACGCATTGGAAAAGGAAGTCGAACCGCGTCCGAACGTACATTTTCCGCTCGATTTCGCCTGCGCCCAAGCCGACAAGCGCAACGCCGCCGCTGGCGTCACCACAGTGTTTCACGCTTTGTCCTTCGCCAATGAGGAACTCGGAGTGCGCAACAACGCCTTCGCCGCATCTGTGGCACGGGCGGTCCATGCCTGGAACCCGCACGGGTTGGTCGATAATCGGGTGCACTGCCGTTACGAGGTAACCGACCCGACAGCACCTGAAATCCTGCTTGAGTTGATTTTGAAGGATGAGATGCACCTGCTTTCGGTGATGGATCATTCTCCGGGTCAGGGGCAGTTCAAGGATATTGCCAACCTTCGGGACTATTTGGCACGCACCTACAAGAAGTCCGAAGCCGAGTTGGACACCCTGATGCAGAAAAAGCTCGCCAATGCCGAAGGATCCATGACGCGCATCCGCCTGTTGATCGAAGCTGCCAACAAAAAAGGCATTTGCATCGCCAGCCACGACGACGATACGCCGGAGAAAGTGGAAACTCTTCACGCTCTGGGCGTGGGTATATCGGAATTTCC
>Ga0182021_10006306_pt1 | contig 14085 bp, 16 predicted proteins | sample 612E3MmetaG_FD_120493 | JGI IMG/M metagenome (GOLD analysis project Ga0182021, IMG submission 120493) | Permafrost microbial communities from Stordalen Mire, Sweden - 612E3M metaG (Illumina Assembly) | ecosystem: Environmental > Terrestrial > Soil > Wetlands > Permafrost | place: Sweden...
AACAATCCTATTGAAATTGAATTTGCCGCCAATCTCGAAACACCTGCAGGAACACCCAAAATATTTAATTTTCTGCAGATACGACCAATTGTACATACCGAAGAAACCCATCAGACAAATCTTAATCATATTAAGATTGAGAATACAATTGTTTATTCGGAATCAGCTCTTGGCAATGGCATCTTCAGAGGCATCCATGATCTTGTTTATGTCAGGCCTGAATCCTTTAATGCGGCTAATAATAAAAGCGTTGTTATAAAAATTGAGAATATAAACCTCTCTTTTATAAAACAGGGGAAAGGATACGTACTTATTGGTCCGGGAAGATGGGGTACTGCAGATCCATGGCTCGGGATTCCTGTAAAATGGCCTCAGATATCTGCAGCAAGAATAATTATTGAATCGGGTTTGAAAAATTACAGGATTGATCCGAGTCAGGGGACTCATTTCTTTCAAAATCTGACTTCATTCCGCGTAGGATACTTTACAATAAATCCTTTTATCAATGAAGGTGCCTATAATGTTGATTATCTGAACAAGCTTGAAGCAGTATATGAGGACAACTTTATTAGACACATCAGGTTTGAAAATCCTCTGGAAATCATGATCGACGGGAAAAAACATATAGGAGTTATCATGAAGCCATGAAGAAAAGCACCTGAAGTGCCGGAAGCATTTATATTAATGTCGCACTTTCTGTGAAGACATCTTTATTTATCTTTTTGATCAGGCTCTGTAAAACGCACCCTGGACCAACTTCAACAAAAGATGTGGCACCACCGGCGATCATATTCAAAATACTTTGTGTCCATCTGACAGGGGAGGTCAGTTGTAAAACAAGGTTTGATTTTATTTCTTCGGGATCGACAGATGGCGCTGCGTTAACATTCTGATATACCGGGCATACTGGTTTGCTGAAAGTGGTGTTGTTAACTGCCTGCTCAAATTCGAGTCGTGCAGGTTCCATGAGAGGAGAATGGAAAGCCCCACCAACTGCAAGCTTTAAAGCTCTTTTGGCTCCCTTTTTCTTTCAATATCGCAAGAGCCTTATCTATACCTTCGTTTGTACCGGAAATCACTATCTGGCCCGGACTGTTATAGTTTGCAGGTACTACAACTTCATTTATGGAAGCGCATACTTCCTCAACTATACTGTCATTAAGGCCGATAATTGCCGCCATTGTTGACGGAGTTTTCTCACAAGCCTTTTGCATAGCCATGGCTCTTTTTGAAACCAGAACAAGTCCGTCATGAAAAGAAAGAGTTTTATTTGCCATCAGTGCGGATATTTCACCAAGCGAATGACCTGCAACCATATCCGGTTTGAATGAATTTCCAAGAACAGTTGCCAGTATGGTGGAATGCAGAAATACAGCAGGTTGAGTAACTTTTGTCTGTTTCAGGTCATCATCTGTCCCTGAAAACATAAGGTCTGTAATATTGAATCCAAGAATTGAGTTAGCCTGTTCAAAAAGATCTTTTGCCTGAGCTGATTTCTCATAAAGATCTTTCCCCATGCCTGTAAACTGTGCACCCTGACCGGGAAATACATATGCGTTCATAGTAATTTTCTAAATATTATTAGCTTTTCATGACCGTGCGCAAAAGTATAAAATTTTTCTAAATGCAGAATTACCAGCCAATGATCTTTAGGCACCGATTGCAAATCGTCGCCAGCAATGTGGTTAAAAGCTGATGCGGATTGGGGTAAAGAAGCTGGCGCGGATTTGCGATCCGGACCATTTGATTAATTAATGGAGTTTCGATCCAATCAGATGAATAAACTCTTCACGGGTATTCAGTTGTTCAAGAAAAATTCCGGTAAAAGCAGAGGTGGTTGTTACCGAGTTTTGTTTCTGGACACCCCTTATCTGCATGCACATATGTTTGGCTTCAATAACTACAGCTACTCCCAGAGGATTCAAACAATCCTGTATGCAGTTTCTTATCTGGGTAGTAAGCCTTTCCTGCACCTGGAGCCTTCTGCTGAATGCATCGACAACCCTCGCAATTTTACTGAGGCCTGTAATATATCCATCGGGGATATATGCAACATGAGCTTTCCCGATAAAAGGAAGCATGTGATGTTCACACATCGAGTAGATATCAATATCCTTAACCAGAACCATCTGCTTGTACTCTTCCTTAAACTTTGCCGAGTTAATAATTGCAGCCGGATTCTGATCATACCCCATCGTTAAAAAAGTGAGAGCTTTGGCAACTCTTACCGGTGTATTTATGAGTCCTTCGCGGTCAGGATCTTCTCCGATCAGTTTAAGCACCCTGTAATAGATTTCTGAAAGCTCCTTTATTGTGGCATTGTCCCAGGTCTCAACTTTTTTATAACCGTTATCCTTGATACCGGATCCGTCATTAATTTTCTCTATTTTATCCGCCATAGTATTCTATTGAGTTATTCTCAGTTTCTTCGATTTTGACGCAATGAAGGCTTACACCTTCCATTTCAATAACAGGATTCAGCTCTTTCCAGATAGCTATGGCAAGATTCTCAGTTGTAGCAATCTTTCCTTCCATGAAGCTGACCTCAAGATTAATATTTTTATGATCGATCTTCCTGATTATTCTTTCGAGAATTATCTCTTTCAGGAGATTAATGTTCATGACCAGACCCTGTTCCGCCGATGGTTCCCCCTTGACAGTAACCCATAAAACATAATTATGACCGTGCCAGTTTGGATTTGAGCACTTTCCGAATACTTTATAATTAACGTCATCGGACCAGTCCTGCCTGAACATCCTATGTGCGGCACAAAATATTTCTCTGCGCGTCAGGTAAATCATATACCGTACATTAAGGCTACAATATTAACCAATAATTTTGATCTTTGAGAGCCCTAAAAGTAATATATTTACTGTTCATTCGGTTTAAATAGACAAGGTTAACTATGTCATTTAAGATTTTATTTGTAACAGCTACCGGGATGGAAGTTGATGTTCTCAAAAAAATAGCAGGTATTGAGTTCGCTTCAGGTGGTTATCGTTATAGAAATTTTGAAATTAGTGTTCTGGTAACAGGAATCGGCTCTGTCTCAACTGCATGGGCAATGAAGCAATGGATCTCAGTTAATGAAAAGCCTGATCTTGCGATAAATGCCGGAATAGCAGGGAGTTATAAAGCTGATTTTGGAATAGGTGATGTAGTTATGCCCGTAAGTGACTGTTTTGCTGATGCCGGAATTGAAGATGGTGATGAATTTCAAACACTCTATGAGGCAGGATTGTCAGGAGCTGATGAATTCCCTTTCAGGAATGGACATCTTTTTGCCGACGAAAGGTTTATTACAAAGCTTGCCGGTTACCTAAAACCGGTGAACGCTATAACAGTTAATACTGCCACTGGTTCCGAAGTTACCAGGGCGAGATTATCGGGAAAGTTTAATCCTGACATTGAAACTATGGAAGGGGCAACTTTTTTCTATATTTGTTCCAGAGATGAAATTCCCTTTGTAGCAATCAGAGCAATATCAAACATGGTAGAACAAAGGGATAAGAATAAATGGGACATAAAAACTGCACTCTGTAATTTGTCGGAAAAGCTTAAAGAAATATTTTTAATACTGGAGTGAAGCTATGAAATTAACACTTGGATTCTCCCCCTGTCCGAACGACACATTCATTTTTGATGCGATGGTGCATGGCAGGATCGATACCGAAGGTCTCGAGTTTGATTATTTTCTTTCTGATGTTGAAGATCTGAACCGAAAAGCTCTGAGCTCTGAAATAGATATTACCAAGATCAGTTACCATGCTTATGCTTATGCAGCAAAAAACTATCTTATCCTCGATTCCGGGAGCGCACTTGGTTACAGAAACGGTCCACTTTTAATCAGTAAACGTATAATCAATCCGTCTGTAATCGATAAGATGAGGATCGCAATACCTGGCAAATTGACAACTGCCAATCTTCTTTTCAGCATAGCATGGCCTGAAGCACATAATAAAACGGAATACCTTTTCTCAGATATTGAAGAAGCTTTATTGAAAGAGGAAGTAGATGCCGGTCTTATTATTCATGAAACTCGATTTACTTACTTTAAAAAAGGGCTTCATAAAATCGCAGATATGGGAGAGTACTGGGAGATGACTACCGGTTTGCCCATTCCTCTGGGGGCAATAGTAATAAAAAGAAATATTCCGGATGAAATTGCTCATAAAGTGAATCGCGTACTTCGAAAAAGCATAGAATTTGCCTATCATGATTCATCAGCATCATACAACTTTGTTTATGGTAATGCAAAGGAGATGGACAGTGCAGTTATGAACAGGCATATAAAACTTTACGTGAATGAGTTTTCCCTTGATCTCGGAAAAAAGGGAAAAGAATCAATTAATGAACTGTTCAGGATTGCCACAGAGAAAGGGGTCACACCTTCTTTGCCCGGAAGAATTTTTCTCTCCCCCGGATAACCGGAATCAATCATAAAACTGCTAAATTTGAACATAGGGTTAATCTCCATTGTTTAATGTTTAAAGTATAAACTTAAAATATTTTAATCATGGCATTTGAACTATTTAAACTTCCGTACAAGCTGAACTCACTGGTTCCTTACATAAGTGAAGAAACGCTTGATTATCATTATGGTAAACATCATCAGGCTTATGTTAATAATCTGAACGGCCTTATTCCCGGGACAGAATTTGAAAAGGCTGATCTGGAAACGATTATTAAGAAAGCAGAAGGCGGTATTTACAATAATGCTGCCCAGGTATGGAATCATACTTTCTATTTTGAATCTTTTTCTCATGATGGCAGAAGAATTCCGAATGGTGTTGTTGCTGATGCTATAAAAGGTTCATTTGGTTCATTTGATGCATTCAAGGAACAGTTCAGTAAAGCAGCTGCCACACTTTTCGGTTCCGGTTGGGCCTGGCTTGCAAAAAAAGAGGACGGATCACTATCGATTATTCAGGAATCAAATGCCGGGAATCCTTTACGCAAAGGGATTAAGCCTGTAATGACCTGTGATGTCTGGGAACATGCTTATTATATTGATTACCGGAACAAACGTCCTGACTATATAAAATCTTTCTGGGAAATCCTTGACTGGGATCTTATAGCCAAAAGATACTGATTCTGCTAAAGATCATTTAAAGAGGATCCGGAAGCGATTTCCTTTTAATTATTTTAGAATTGAAATTAAAACAGTAAAAAATGAATCTAAAAAACCTGATCTTAAAAACCCGCTCATTTCGCCGTTTCGATGAGTCTCATAAAATTAGTATCAAAACACTTGAAGATTTTATTGATCTTGCCAGATTATCCTCTTCCGGAGCGAACAGGCAACCTCTGAAGTATCTTATTTACAATGAACCTGAGGATTGTGAAAGAATATTTCCCTCACTGACATGGGCAGGTTACCTCGAAGAATGGCCGGGACCGGAAAAAGGTGAAAGACCCTCTGCATATATTATTATACTGGGGGATAAATCAATAACCGAATCATTTGGAATTGACCATGGAATAGCTGCACATGCGATTATGATGGGATCTGTCGAAGAGGGTCTCGGAGGTTGCATAATTGCATCCCTGAAGCGTGAAGAACTCAGTGAAGAGCTCAGAATTCCTGATAAATATGAGATACTGATGGTTCTTGCCATGGGAAAGCCTATTGAAAATGTCATTATTGAAGAGGTTATAAACAATGATGTGAAATACTGGAGGGATAGCGAAAAAAATCACCACGTGCCTAAAAGAAGTTTAAAGGATCTGATAATTAAATTATAAAGGGATAATTAACTATGAAACCCACATGATTGACCTCAGTCACAAATACGATAAAAATTTAATTTTCAACCGGGCGAAGCGAGCTCGACGAAGTCAATCATATGAGGTTCCCTGTCTGCCGACAGGCAGGCATCATACCGCTAAAATCAAAATATATTATGATGAACCGAGCATGTTTCTCAAAAAACGCAAACTTGCATGAACAAAATCAACATGCGAGCTCCCCCGCCATGGCGGGGCAGGCTATCCGACTATTGAAAAATAATTTTGTACGGATGAAACGTATCGTTGCCCTTTTATTTTCGTTTTTCTTTATTATTCATTCAGGTTTCTGTCAGCAGGACAGTAATACCGGGGTGAGGATATTTTTCCAGGGAATTGTGATGGATGAGTCTTCATTTATTCCCATCGCCAATTCACAAATCGTGATCAACAGGTCCTTTTCCGCAGTTAGTGGCAATGACGGTACCTTTGCTTTTTTTGTCAACAGAAATGATACAATTGTATTTAAAAAGCTTGGCTATAAAGCAACAACCATGCATGTAAGTGATACACTGACAGGACAGGAATTTGTCACAGGGGTTTTTATGAGCACCGATACTCTAATGATTGGAGAAGTAGTTATCGTTCCAAGGTTTACAAACCTTAAATCTGAAATAATGAATTCCCCAAGTAAAGTCCCAGCAACATTTGATAATGCGAAGTATAATGTTGCAGTATCTGCATATCAGGGACAAAAAAGTACTGGTAAGCTTGGTAATCCCGCTGACAACTACGCGTATTTGCACCAGAAACGAAAGATCGATGCTTATGAGAAGGGAGGCATTCCTTCCGACCAGATTGCAGGTATAAGTCCATTATTATTGCTTCCGGCAGCTTACCTTCTTTTGCACCCGCTTCCTGATCAGGCTGATGCTGCAAAACCCCACCTTACAGATGAGGAAGTGAAGCAGCTTCAGAAAAAGTATCTGGAAACCATGAGACAAAGATAGTGAAGCCAGGCATTTCAGCCGGTTTCAAGGACCTGTCTATCCTTTATAGAATATTGCTTTTATAATATGGCTCGCCATCTTTGGATTTTCTTTAAGGCGGCGGGTTGAATAGCCAAACCATTGTTTCCCGAACGGCACATAAACTCTCATAGTATGTCCTTCATTAACAATGCTTTCACGTAGTTTTGGCGTAACTCCGTATAACATCTGGAATTCATACATATCCTTCGGGACATTGTATTTTTTAATCAGACTGTAAGCTCCGTCTACCAGTGGCTTGTCGTGTGTAGCTATACCTACATGTATTTTATTCCTGAACATGAATTCGAGATCTTCAAGAAAATGCAGATTAATCTCTTCATATTTTTTGTATGCAATTTTTTCCGGCTCAACATAAATTCCTTTGCATAGCCTGAAACTCAATGGGATCTCAGGATTATTTAAATCCGTCATGCCTTCAATATCATTTAAAGTCCTTTTCAGATATGCCTGCAGCACCAGCCCTACATTTCGTGGAAACTCGCTCTTAAGTTTGCGGAACAGCTCAATTTCAGCATCCGTACATGAAGAGTCTTCCATATCTATCCTGATGAATCCGTTGTACGAGGCTGCTTTTGCAACTATTTCGCGAATGTGATTGACACAGATGGTTTTATCAATAAGCAATCCGAAGCTTGTTGGCTTAAGCGAGAAGTTTCTATCAATCCCGTTTTTGTAAGAATTATTAATCAGATCGAGATATTCTTTTTTATTTGACTCAGCCTCTTCGAGGTTTTTAATAAATTCCCCGAGAATATCAAGTGTTACTTTAATGTTTTTATGATTCAGATCTTTTGAAACGGTTACTGCATCCTCAAAGGTTTCACCTGCTATATAGGATTTTGAAAATATCCAGATAAATTTTTCCGGAAACCATGGCAATATTGCTGCTATAAACTTATTGAACATAATAAATGTCTTTATTTAAAAATGCTATCCTTTTGTTGCTCCTCAATAAATTGTAAATAAAACAAATCTAAATTCATTTTTTAATGACCTTTGTCATTTACAGGTTATTAAAATTATCTTCTGATTTGTTTTGTATATGCTTCTGGTTTTGTTAATTATACCGGATATAAAAGCTCTTCCTGATAAAAATCACTAAAAAGTGATGGATTTAGATTACTAATCATTAATTTCGACGTTATATTATTAACTGGATATATCTTGGTGAAGAAAATTATTTGTTCACTTATATTGATATTCTTAATTTTCAGAGATAATTTTGGTCAGGATCCTACATTCTCCCAGTTTTATGCCAATGCTTTATACCTTTCGCCGTCATTTGCCGGGGCAACTGAAGAATACCGTTTTGCACTGAACTACAGGGATCAATGGCCTGCCATACCAGGAGTATTCAGAACCTACAGCTTTTCGTTCGATAAAGCATTGCCAAATTTCAATTCGGGAATTGGTGTACTTGCAACTTATGATGTTGCCGGATCAGGAAATCTCAGTACAACGAATATAGGACTTATTTACTCCTATGATTTCAATATTAACAGAACATGGCATATCAGGCCCGGTGTGAATTTCAAATTCTATTACATTGGTCTTGATATTAACAGGCTTGTTTTTAACAGCCAGATAACAGGGAGTGGAATCACGCCATCCGTTAACCCGCCTCCCTTTAGTAAACTGGCAGATGTGGATTTTGCTTCATCAGCTCTAGTTTATAATGATAAAATATGGGCTGGTGTCACTGTCGATCATCTGCTTAGTCCAAAAACATCTTTCTATGGAGATGATGCATCTGTTCCGGTCAAGGTTAATTTTTATGGTGGAATTCAGATTATGAAAAAAACCAGGTTACTTCAAAAAGTGCCTGAAGTACTTTCTTTAGCGATTAACTTTCAGAAACAGAGTAAGTTTTATCAGTCTGATATTGGCTTATACTATTACAGGATTCCATTGATATTTGGAGTATGGTACAGGGGAATACCTTTCGCCACCTCTCAGGCCGGCGATGCAATAATAGGACTCGTAGGAATTAAAACCAAACAGCTCCACATAGGATACAGCTACGACTTTACGATTTCCAATCTTATCAGCTCAACATCAGGAGCTCACGAGATATCTGTGGTTTATGAATTTAATAATTTATCGCTTGGCCAGCGAAGACGTATTAAGGCAATTCCATGTCCGGAATTCTGAGAAACTAAATTTTTTTGTTTGAAGTAGCTGCATATATTTATTTGTTTATATTTGCCCCTGACTAATGTTTAATAAAAATTTAATCTGAAATGAAGAAAATTTCTATAGCTCTTTATGTAATTATGTTTTTGGCAATAGCAGGCTTATACATCCTCCACTTTTCAGGCAGGAAAACGAAAGCCCCTCTTGTTGCTCAGGTAACCGGACTTTCGGACAAGGGGATTGCCTATGTTAATATCGATTCGATTATTTTCAAATTTGATATGTTCTTCGACAGACGTAATGATCTGATGACGAAGCAAAAAAGTGCTGAGGCAGAGCTCAATTCAAAGGGAAGTATCTATGAAAAGGGCGCCAAAGATTATCAGGATAAGGTGAATAAAGGCCTGATAACCAGAGCCACCGCAGCACAGATGGAACAGGCACTTATGCAACAGCAGCAGGAACTGGTATCTCTTCGCGATAAACTTCAGTCTAATCTCGTGGAAGAAGAACAGGTTATGAACCGTCAGATACTTGAATACATTACTAAATTCCTTCAGGAAAACAAAACCGATTATAATTATCAGTACATTCTTGGAAAAAGCTTTGGAAGTGTAGTTCTGTACAGCGACACTTCATCTGATATAACACAGAAAGTTCTCGATGCACTGAATACGAAATACAAGGCCGAGAAAAAGTAATGACCAATGGGTTTCGCCTCGACCTATCTTGAGAAAAGTGCAATATTTAATGAATTCATAAAAGAGGCACCTGATAAAAAAACAGGAATAATTGTTGTTGTTCCGGCTTATAATGAACCGGGCATCAGTACGTTACTTTACTCACTTGCATCATGCGATGAACCACAGTGCAGTGTTGAAGTTATTATTGTCGTTAATGCTCCTGCAAATGCTGAGGAAGATAGTCTCGAAAACAATAAAAATACCTTAAAAAATATTGAAATCTGGAAACAGGAGAACAGCAGCTGTTTCTTCCGTCTTTATGCGTTTGATCCGGGAGGACAATCATTGAGCGATTGGGGTGTTGGGCTTGCCAGAAAGACAGGAATGGACGAAGCTGTCCGCAGGTTCAATTACATTAACAATTCCGGGGGAGTAATACTAAACCTCGATGCAGATTGCCTTGTGGAGAAGAATTATTTTGTATCAGTATATAATGAGTTATTGATAAACAGGTATCGTTCAGCCTGTTCGATCTATTTTGAGCACCCCCTCTCAGGAAAAGATTTTCCGGACTATGTATATGAAAATATCACCTTATATGAGTTGCATCTTCGCTATTATTTCCAGGGGTTGGCTTATTCAGGCTTTCCGTTTGTATTTCATACTGTAGGTTCTGCTTTTGCCGTAAAATCGCACCAATATATCAAAGCAGGAGGGATGAACAGGAAACAGGCAGGAGAGGACTTTTATTTTATTCAGAAACTGGTTCCTGAAGGGGGCTATTTTAGCCTTAATTCAACAACCGTCTATCCCTCTCCGAGATCTTCATCCAGGGTACCTTTCGGAACCGGGGCTACTATGCAGAAACTATCCGCAGGTAACTTATCTACATTGTTGACCTATAATATGCTGGCATTTAAGGAACTACGATCATTTTTTTGCATGACAGGAAATATTTTTGACAGCAGGAATGAAGATTTACATGATTGTTACGAGCTTATTCCTGACAGCTTGAAATTATTCCTTGAAGAAAAAATGTGGATTGATAAAATGGTTGAGATAAAGAATAATACATCAGCGTTACCTTCGTTTAAAAAGCGGTTTTTCGGATGGTTCAATATGTTCAGGATTGTCAAGTATCTGAACTGGGTACATCAGGAAATATTTGAAAAAAAACCTGTTAATATTTCGTCTTCCGAATTGCTTGAGAGCAACGGGATTATTTTCAGATCAAAAGATCCACTGAATCTGTTACTTTATTTCAGGCAGATGGAAAAGAAGATATGAGATGATGATTTTTCGTTTGACTGTTCATTTCCAAAATGGACCTCTGGATTTTCTGAAAGAATCGTGAATAAACTCCTACCTGTTTTTCCTGGCAATTCTTCTGTCTTCCCTTGGAGTAAGAACAATATACAGATCCTCATCAGCTTTCTTCATATGGTATTGTTCCCTTGCAAATTTCTCAAGGCCGCGATTGTCAGTTTGTAATTCATGAAGCTTTTGTTTGTCAGTAGCAACACGTTCAGTATAGTATTCCCTGTCTGTTTTAAGTTTATTAAGTTCCCTCATCTCTTTGAATCTGGCAATCAGATTGTTTGAATCGAAAAACAGGAGCCATATAATAAAAATAAATACCGTCAGAAGATATTTGTTTCTGTATATCGCCGGGATTTTCTCTATGAATTTTAACCTTATCATATATTTATACAAACCTACGATATTTTTTTTAACCTCCGCTCATAAGATAAATCATCTGAACATTATCCCCATCATGAATGATTGCGGAGTCGTATTTATCTTTTAATATAAGGACTCCGTTTATTTTTATAATTCTCATCCTGAATGAAAATTTTTTAAGTTCAAGCAGTTCCCTTACGCTGATCGTATCAGAAGCAAATTCTTCCTCCCGGTTATTAAGTAATATCTTCATCCTTCCTGTGAAAGAGGTTCATTCATTTCCATAAGTATCTCAATAACAGTATTTGCCTGCATATTGGCTACCATTCCGACCCTGGGAGCCATCAACGGCAGATTGACGGCAGGTTCGGATGATTCGTCCCCGCAAACATAGAGTGTTTCATCAATTTTCCGGAATCTGATATCCCTGGTTCTGCCCCAGCCCGCCATCCCTGAACCGACAACGAGTGGTTTTCCCGGCATCCTCATCTGAACAGTTTCGATAAGCATCTCTTTATTCTCAGAGCTGTCGAAAGCTTCAACGATAACATGACAGTCTGCAAAGATTTCACATATACTGCCGGAGTCGAGTTTTTTCTCATGGGAGATAACTCTGATAACCGGATTGATCCGGGCAATATTCTCTTTGAGGGCAGTTGTTTTCATCATTCCCAGCTGATCTGCGAAATAATATTGTCTGCCGAGGTTCGGTTCTTCAATAATATCAAAGTCGCAGATAACCAGAGTTCCCACTCCGCTTCTCGCAAGTGCAACAGCGCAGTTGGAACCTAGCCCTCCGGCACCGGCTATTCCTACTCGGAATTTCCCCAGATGTGATCTGATTTCCGGAAGATCCATTTTTATCGTTTTCCGGGTATAAAGATACTTACAAATCTAAATTAATGCAACCGGAGTGGATGTTATCAAAATCCAACCGGATCAGTTAATAGAATAGAGGTTTTTCTAAGCTTCCCATTATTTGTCTTTTCCTGTTATCACTTAATATTGTTCCGACCGGGATGTCCTTAGATATTGATTAATATCATGTTAAAACTTATCTTAATGTTCTACCTTTGAATTCTGCAAAAGGGTTTAAGTTACGAACCTAACTATCCGGAATATGGAAATCGTGTCAATAAAAGATCAGCACAGGCTTTTGAAAACATGGGATTACAATTGGACCCCGCTTGATAAAGGATATACTGATAAGATTCTTTATATTAACGTTGGGACCAATGAAATTAAAGAGAAAGATGTCCCGGCTGTAATGAAGGAAAAATTCATTGGTGGTAAGGGATACGGACTGAGACTGCTCTGGGATGCAACTACGCCGGCTACCAGATGGAATGATCCTGAAAATGAAATAATAATTTCATCAGGACCTGTCGGAGGTATAACACAGTATTCAGGAACAGGCAAGTCGCTTGTAGTTAGCTTGTCGCCACAAACTGACTCTGTAATGGACAGTAATGTCGGAGGATTCTTCGGACCATTTCTGAAATTTTCAGGCTTTGATGCCCTCGAAATACAAGGTAAGTCAGAAAAAGATGTTATCGTTTTTATTGATGGGATAAATCATAAAGTGGAGATTTTCGAAGCGCCGGCAGAAGCTATTGACAGTCATCTTCTTGCAGAACAGCTGACGGAAATTTTTTCTAATAATGAACATGATAAAATAAACATTGGAATTGTATCAACCGGCTCAGCTGCCGGACATTCTCTCATAGGGATGTTAAACTTCAGTTTTTTTGATCCGAGACGTAAAAAAGTGAGGTTGAAACAGGCTGGAAGGGGTGGTATAGGGACAGTATTCCGTAATAAAAAAATCAAAGCGCTCGTATGTAAAATACCTGGTGTAAAAGGTAATCTCAATAATGTTGTTGATCTTGAGGCTATTACGGAAAGGGGAAAAAGATTCAACAGGGAAGTTCGCGAACTCGATGATACCCAGTGCCAGATGAGGCAGGTTGGGACAGCACACCTTATGGAGATTATGAATGACCATGACCTGCTCCCGACAATGAACTATAAATACGGAAGCCATCCTGATGCTTTTAAGATCGATTCATCAGTTTGGAAAAAGAGTTTCACTCAGAACGTTCCGGATGGTTGCTGGATCGGTTGCAAGATGTCATGCTCCAAAGGGATTGATAATTATATAGTTAAGACTGGTCCGTATAAAGGGCAGGTTGTAATTGTCGATGGCCCGGAGTACGAAAATGCTGCGGGACTCGGTTCGAACTGTGGAATATATGACCCCGGTTACATTATTGAAACCAATTTTTACTGCGATACATACGGTATCTGCACCATAACATGGAGTACTCTTACTGCTTTCATTATGGAGTGTTACAAGAACGGGATCCTCAATAAGGAAAGAACCGGAGGATTGGATCTGAATTTTGGAAATTCGGAAGCTGCACTCGAAATGTTACATCAGCTCGCAAGGGGTGAAGGCTTCGGGAAAATTGCCGGAACCGGAGTGCGTAAGATGAAGGAGCTGTTTATAAATAACGGATGGGGTGATGCAGCATTCCTGAATGATATCGGTATGGAAAATAAGGGGCTGGAATACTCTCAGTATATGCCTAAGGAGTCACTTGCACAACAGGGCGGGTTTGCCCTTACCAACAAGGGTCCGCAACATGATGAAGCCTGGCTGATTTTCATGGATATGGTTAATAACCAGATCCCGACATTTGAAAATAAAGCTGAGGCACTCCATTATTTCCCGATGTTCCGGACATGGTTCGGCCTTGTCGGATTGTGTAAACTACCGCGGAATGATGTCGAACCCGAGACCAATCCC
>Ga0182021_10006307_pt1 | contig 14083 bp, 11 predicted proteins | sample 612E3MmetaG_FD_120493 | JGI IMG/M metagenome (GOLD analysis project Ga0182021, IMG submission 120493) | Permafrost microbial communities from Stordalen Mire, Sweden - 612E3M metaG (Illumina Assembly) | ecosystem: Environmental > Terrestrial > Soil > Wetlands > Permafrost | place: Sweden...
ACGCCAAGCTGGTTACCATCGCCAGCAAGTACGGTTGGAGTATTCTAACGACCGATTACAACTTGAACAAAGTCGCCCAGATTCAGGGCGTGAAGATATTAAACGTCAATGAACTGTCCAACGCCGTTCGCCCCGAGGTTCTGCCCGGTGAAGACATGGTCGTCAAGATCGTTCAGCTGGGCAAGGAGCGCGGTCAGGGCGTCGGCTATTTGGCCGACGGCACCATGGTGGTGGTCGATAACGGCGACAAGCTCATCGGCCAGGATGTGGCGGTGGAAATCACCCGCGCTTTCCAAACGGTCGCCGGCAAGATGATTTTCGCCGCGCCGCGACATGTTCAACCCGCGTCTAAACCGCAGGGCCAACAGACTAGGCCGACTCAGTCTAAGCCGTCTCCGATGTCGATTCCCGCTCCTGTGGCTCCCGTAGTTTCCGCCTCACCCGCCACGCCTGTTGTTTCGGCTCCGGTTGCTTCCGCGCCGGCTCCGGGTCAATTTGTTCAGCCGCAACCGTTCGTCAACGGAAGCGTGGCAGTTCCTCGAACTCGCCAACAGCTACATGCTCCTCGACAACAGACGATTCAGCCGCCACAGGGCCCGGCCGTATCCGATCTCTCGGCGCCGGTCCGTCCCCAGCGACCGAAACGCCGCCATGGTAGCGCCGCCATTGAGGACCGTCTGGTGCAGGCCAACAACCAGCCGCAGCCCCCGGTAAACCCGACGATTAAGCCGACCGAATAACATAGAATGACTTCAAAATAACCCGCTTCACGGCGGGTTATTTTAGTTAATGTGTGCTTATGGGTCATGTATTCAACTAGTTGCTCTGAGCAACTAGTTTCTTGCCGTATGACTAGTTGCTCTGAGCAACTAGTGGCAAAACAGGGTGGCTGGTTAGCGCAAGGTGGTCGTCTGGTTGGCGTAAGGCGGTCGCCGTCATGCCGGGCGTACCAAACAACAACCCCGCTGGTCGCGGGGCTGTCTTACGCTATTTTTTAGGCGGCGGCTTCACGGTCGGTTTCACAGTCGGTTTAGGCGTCGGCGTGGGTGCCGGCGTTATTGTCCTTCAGGGATGGGGTGTCGGCTGAACCGTCGGCGAGATAGTCGGCGATGTCGCCACCGTTGTCACGGTAGAAGTATCCGTTGCCTGGTACAGACCGCTGTCGATTATGACTACCTTGAAGGTATGCGAACCCGGCGTCGGCGTAGCATTGGCGACATAGGTGTTGCTGGCGCTGATATTTTGGGTGGCGATTATCTGGTCGTCCATATAGAAAGTCAGAACGTTCGGGTTGTCGCTCGACTTGACGGTTCCGAACGTACCCAGGGCAATATCGGCGGAAACAGTGTAGGTGCTACCAACGTGGGTAACATCGGTGATCTTCGCCGTCGGCTGGGTGTCGGTGCAGGCGTGTACGTCATCCGCATCGGTCGGAATCGGCGTGCCGTTGCTGGCCAGACCCGCTCCCACCATGCCCGCCAGCCATTGGATGTACTCCGGGTCCTTCGGTGATATTTCCGGTACGATGGCGCTGGAGAAGACGGTTTGCTTGGCCAGATCCGGCGTACAGCTGGTGGCCAATTTCTTGGAGATCTTATCAATGATGGCGCTCTTGCCGGAAGTGGCGCTCATTGGCACATACCAAGACGGGAAGAAGTCGAAGGTCTTGTCGGTCGTTTGATCGTTGGGCAGACGGCCGGTCTTCTTGTCGAGAGTCAGTTGCTGAACGCCCTTCGGCTTGTCGAAGCCGGGGGTGCTGGTCTTGCCGGCGTAAACGGTGTTCATAAATTTAACCCACACGGGAGCGGCAATGTCACCGGCGGCGACGCGCATCGGCGAGTTGTCGTTGTTACCGACCCAGACGCCGGCTACCAATTCATTGGTGAAACCGATGGTCCAGGCGTCGCGGAAGTTTTCGGTGGTACCGGTCTTCACGCCGTCGTGGATGCAGTTGGTAGCTTGGTTATTGCCGCACATATTCTTAATGACCAGGTCGTTAAAGAAGAACGGGCGCTTGGCGTTATTGTCGGACAGTATGTCCGCCATCAGGAAGGCGACCTGGGGATCTAAAGCTTGCTTCGGCGCGGCCGGAGTGGTGTTATCCTCAATGATCTTGCCGGTGGGGTCGGTGACTTTAAGAATGGGCGTCTGCGTGTAATGCATGCCGCCGTTGGCAAAGCTTTCGTAGGCGTTGGCCATCTCGGTCAGGTGAACTTCACCCGAACCAAGCACTAGGGACAGGCCGTAGTTAGCGGCGCCGGCGTTCAGGGTGGTGATGCCGAGGCGGGAGGCGGTGTCCAATGAGCTGTCGACGCCGGCCATGTACAGCGACTTAACGGCCGGCACGTTCAACGAGCCGGCGATGCCCGTGCGCGCCGTCAAAATGCCGTAAGAACGGTTGGCGTAGTTGGTCGGTGTATACGGCTGAGATTCGCTGCCGAAGTTGGTGACGGCGTCGTACAGCGTGGTGCCGGGGCCATAGGTCGGACAGGTGCGGTCTTTGGCGCAGGCGGCGTCCTTGTTGGTGGCGAACAAAGTCGAGTAAACGATGGGCTTGAAGCTGGAGCCCGGCTGACGCAGACCGTCGGCGGCGACGTTGACCTGACCGCCGTTGGGATCGTTAAAGTCGTGACTACCGATCATCGCCAACATTTGACCGGTCTTCGGGTCGGTGACCACCATGGCGGCGTTACTACCGCCGGAGTTAATGATGGCCTTGTAGTTGGTCTGGATGGCGTCATTGGCCGCCATCTGCTTGTCCCAGTCGAGGGTGGTGATGACTTTGAGGCCGCCTTCGGTGACGGTCTTACTGCCGTACTCGTTGGTCAAATAGTCCTGAGTGTAGAGCACAAAGTGGGCGACTTTGCCGTCGAGGCTACCGTAGAGGTTTTGGACCGGGTTGCGCTCGGCTACCAGTTTGGTCTCATCCCATTTGTTGGCTAGAGCTTCCGCTTTGGAAATCATACCCTGACTGGCTTCGGCGTCCAAAATGAGGTGCTGGCGCTCCACCAGCGCGGCGGTGTTCGCGCCGTAGGGGTTGTAGTAGGTCGGCGCGTTGGGGATGGCGGCTAGGATAGCGGCCTGACCGGTGTCCAAATTTTTGGCGCAGAGTTGGTCGGCCTTGTCGACGTCCTGCGGGAAGTAGGTTTTACAGGCGCTCTCGATGCCGTAAGCGCGGTTACCGTAGGGGATTTCGTTCAAATACAGCTTGAGAATGGTGTCCTTGGTGTAGAACTGCTCGATTTCGACGGATAAAATGAGCTCTTTAATCTTGCGCGAATAAGATCGCTCGTTGGTCAATAAAGTATTCTTCACGTATTGCTGAGTAATGGTCGAACCGCCGCCTTTGTTGACGCCGGTGATGACGCCGGACAAAGCTCGGCCGATGCCGAACAAGGAGAAAGCGCCATGCTTATAGAAGTCTTTATCTTCAATGGCGACGGTGGCGTTCTTGATGGACTTAGGCATTTGGTCGAAGGTAATGACCGAGCGGTTTTGGTCGCCGAACAGCTCGTAGAGCAGGTGGGTGCCGGTGCGGTCGTAGAATTTGGTGGTCTGCGCGGCTACCAAGCTGTTGATCTTGTTCGGGTTCGGCAGATCTTTAGCGTACCATGCTAGCAGCCCGACGCCGAAGAGGAACAAAACGCCAAAAAATGACAGTACCTTAACTAAGCCGCCTTTGCTGATCCAATATCTCTTGAAGTATCTCGGGGTGAACGACAAGAAGAATCTCTTGACGGCGCCCAGCGGCCCGCGCGAGCGAGTCTTTATCGGCTGGGCCGGCTTGCGGCGGCGAGCAACCTTACGTTTGGGTGAGGGTTTGCGTAGGTAAAACATGGTTGTACTCATTATAGCAAATATTGTATAAAATCGAGAAAATACCCATGGTATTATTGACCTATGCTACTAACTAACCACACGCTAACGGGTGTCGCGCTGGGGTTGAGTATCGACAATCCGGCGGTGCTGCTGCCGACGGCCGTGGCCTCTCACCTGGCGATGGACGCCGTGCCGCACTTCGGGTTCAAGGTCACGCTGCGCGACCGCAAGTTTATTGTCCTCGCCACCGTCGACTGCTTGGTCAGCCTGGCGATCATGATTTCTTTTTGTCTAATCTATCCGACTCGCGCCTTGCAGATCGTCGTCGGCGTCTTCGGCGCCGCTTTCCCGGATCTGACCTACATTCCGGTGAGCCTTTTCGGCTACGAACGAATTTACCGCTGGCTGCCGATTTATAAGCCCTGGCTGGCCTTTTTGGCCAAAATCCAGTGGTTCGAAAAGCCGATCGGCCTCATCACTGAAATTGTATGGGCATTGTTTATGCTAATTGTTATCAATTTCGTTCGATAGAATAACAAGATAGAATAACAAGCGTGACCTCCGCATATTGTTTCGCGAACCATAGGTGATTTTATATATTATAGTATATAAAAATTCGTATAGTTTTTATAGGGTGGTACCGAAGCCGAGATGATAGAATATAACAATGAACGAAGAACTACTACGAGGACACGCAGATATTATCGGCCGCGACGAGTTGGACAAGGCCGCCAAAGAGGGGCGCAAGCTCCGCGTTAAGTTTGGCGTTGACCCAACTCGACCGGACATTCATCTCGGCCACGCGGTGCCGTTGCGCATTTTGCGTCGCCTGCAGGACGCCGGCCATACGGTCATCTTCCTGATCGGGGACTACACCACGCTCATCGGCGATCCGTCGGGCAAGAGCAAAACTCGCCCCATGTTAACCAAAGAAGAAATTGGGCACAACGTCCAAACCTACCTAGACCAGGTCGGCCTGATCCTCGACGTCGACCGCGCGGAAATCCGCCGCAACTCCGAGTGGTACGAGCCCATGACCTTCGCCGAACTCATCAAACTGGCTTCAAACATCAGCGTTGCCCAAATTCTCGAACGCGAGGACTTCCGCGCCCGCCTCGACAGCGGTACCGAGCTGGCGTTGCACGAGCTGCTCTACCCGCTCATGCAAGCCTACGACTCGGTCATGTTGGAAGCCGACGTCGAAATGGGCGGCACCGATCAACTGTTCAACATGGTCGCCGCCCGCGCCCTCCAGAAGAAAATGGGCCAAAAACCGCAGGCCATCATCACCGCCGACCTGCTCGTCGGCCTCGACGGCGTCAAGAAAATGAGCAAGAGCCTCGACAATTACATCGGCCTGACCCAAGCCCCCAACGATATGTTCGGCCGCGTCATGTCCATCTCGGACGAGCTCATCGCGCCCTACTACAAGCTCTGTACCGATGTTCCGTCGAATGATATCGATGAGCTCGTTAAAACTTTCGGCCAAGAGGCCAACCCCCGCGACGCCAAGGCCTCCCTGGCCCGCGAAATTGTCCGCGTCTACCACGGCGAAGAAGCCGCCGACAAAGCCTCCGACGAGTGGAACGCCACCTTCCGTGACAAAAAAGGCCCCTCCGACGATCAAATCCGCCCGCTATCCCTGCCACTTCCGGCGCCCATCCTCGACGCGTTGCTTGAGGCCGGCGCCGCCGACTCCCGCGGCGAAGCCCGCCGCCTCATCGCTCAAAACGGCGTCAAGGTCAACGATGAAGTCGTCGCCAACGACACCGCCATGCTCGAATCCGGCGACCTCATCCAGGTCGGCAAACACCGCTTTTGGCGGGTCGAAAAGATCTAAAATGAGCGAGAAAGAATTCAAACTCAAAGTAGAACTACTTTTTGATCAATATTCTGACTGCGTGACAAATTTGGCTGGTGGTAAAAAGGAATGGGTTAAACGACAACTTGAGTTAGCCTACTCAAACATGCCCATGGGTTGGAATTTCGAAGCTGCGGCAGGGCGTCTAAGTGCTCTGAGGTATAGTTTAGAGGGAAAAAGAGGTAGTCAGTAGTGGTGATGCCCGGACCCTCAATCTCACATTATCTTTAGAGATTTTGCCTCATTGATCGTTTGTGTAACAAGTTTATCGAACATCCTGTCGGTAACTTCCTCCGTGAACTCGCCGCCATATTGTTGCATTATATTGTTAACTCTTTGTCCTTCGTCAGTTTGGAGCCATGTAGCCCCTTTAATCATAGTATTGAGATAAAATTGTATCCGAAGTGTATAAACAACAATTTTTCTCATTTGATCGTTCTTCATCATCACTTCATATGCTTTTTCAGGCATATTCTCGCGCGCTTTATCTATGAGTTGTCTCTGCTCATGAGAGACGTCTCCATCACCGTACCCACTAGGATCCTCCGCGAAAAGATACTCAATCACTTGTCCAATATGGGTCGTCATCCTAGACTGCTCCTCGGACATTACTGCCCTATAGTCAAAATTGGGGTAAAGAGTCTCTATCCAGGCCTTGAATAAAGTTATCTTTATAAGTGATCTTTGGTTTGGATATAATTTAGCTACCTGAGAAACTGTCTTTTGCCTGCTGAAGAAATTCATACTGTAATCATAGCTTGACAATATGACTAATTTCGAAAGAGCCTTGCGTAGGACTGAGCAGTTATTTCCATTTTGGAAATAACTCATCTCGTATCTTGATTTCGGTCTTTGTTTGGTATACGCTTAAGTTATCTTTAAAGGGCAGACAGGTGGAAATTACCGTTTTCGAACAGATTAAGCGTGTTGACGATAACAGCACTGATTTTTGGACCGCCAGGGATTTATGCAAGGTTCTTGGTTATTCGGAATACCGTCATTTTTTACCGGTTGTTGAGAAAGCAAAAGAAGCTGCCAATAATAGCGGCCAGGTTATCCACAACCATTTCGAGGATATCCTCGAAATGGTCTCACTCGGGTCGGGAGCTCAAAGAGGGATTGAGAATATCAAACTTAGTCGCTATGCCTGTTATCTGATAATTCAGAATTCAGACCCGTCTAAAGAGATTGTCGCTCTCGGCCAGACTTATTTTGCTATCCAAACCAAGCGCCAGGAAGACGCCGACAATATGATCGAAGATAGCAAACGGGTCGTTCTGCGCGAAGAGATTTCTAGACATAATACTATTCTCGCTAGTTCAGCTAAGAAGGCTGGTGTGTCAAACTTTGGTACCTTTCAAAACGCCGGGTACCAAGGACTCTACGGCGGGCTGACCGCGCAGAATATTCATTCAAAAAAGAAGTTGGCTAAATCCCAGAACATTCTCGACCATATGGGCAGCGAGGAGCTGGCGGCCAATTTGTTTCGAGCCACGCAGGCTGATGCTAAACTTAAGCGCGAAGCTATTCATGGCGAGCGTAATGCTGGTCTAGCTCACTACGAAGTCGGCCAAAAGGTTCGTAAAACTATTCGTGAGCTTGGCGGCACTATGCCTGAAAATCTGCCTGACGTTGACGGTATCAATAAAGTTAAAAGTCGCCTTAAGAAGTCGACTAAGGGAATAGAAGGTGGGGTCGAGCGATCGTGAAACTAGCCCTTATCATCCCCGGGTGGGAGCAGGATTGTCGGGAGGCGCGGTATGCGAGTATCGCGCGGGCTTTTGAGGAGGCCGGGTTTGAGGCGCGGTCGTATAATCCGACTTGGGGCGCGGGTAAGATGGCGGTTTGGACGGATGAGCTGTTGGCTCAGTTGCCGGCCGGCGCCGAAGTTACGTTGCTCGGGTTTTCGATGGGCGCGATGATCGCGCTGATGGCCGCCGCTCGAAAAGGCTGCAAATTCACTGCCTGACCACTATGGGCTAGTGATTCGTGCCGGACATAGACCCATCGCGGTTCAAAAGACCTATCAACCGACAATGAAAAATCCTTTCTGTATTATCCGGATCTAACCGGTGAGCAAAAGGCAAATCTAGCATGTGGGTTAGTGAGTACGTTCCAATCTGGAACGTACTGAAGATCGTCTCGCATCCTGGTAGTCGTTTTTGAAATCATTGTGACGACACTTGACTGTTATTAATCGATCCGTTAGTATTAGCTCATAACGAGCCCCCAAGGACAAATCCACGTGCGGGAGAGTCGCGAGACTACTTGGAAGGCTGGCCAGCAGAAATGCTGGCTTTTAATTTTGACTCGAGCAACTTCATTAGTTTTTTACTTGTCGGTGTTGGTTTGTTGTAGTGCGAGCGAACCAGTCCCGCAATAGCGTCCGCTACTCTGAGCGCCGGGTAGGATTCGTCATTACCGGTTCTTAGTTTCTTGGTAGGTAATTTTTTATCGCGTAAAGCTTTCTTGAGATTGCGCTCATAATTTTTGCCCTTCTTTCCGTCAATAATCAATCCGCTAACTATTAGCCCGTCTGCCGCGGCAAGCAACAAAGACTCAAGCGCACCGTTGAAATTAGTTAAAGGGTTTTTGTTTATTTGAAATACGAAACGGAAGTCGTAATTGTTTAATTCGTTTATAAATTTTTCTTTGAGGGGCCAGGCTGTTCCTGACCAATGAAAAGTCTCAATCCCTAGCAATTTCTCGACAGCAATGACGCCTCGGTTTAGAGCAGGAATTGAAGCAGCTTTAACAATTACGGCCACAAATGAGCAGACACCGGTTTGTCTGTTGGTTCCCGACTCGTCCACAAATAGATACATGAGTTATAGGATAAGGCGATAGTAAAATTAGGTCAATAGCTGACACATCATATAAAACAAAAACTCGAGACATTGCTCGAGTTGTCATCGTCACCGGAGGCAAGCCGCCGGTTCAGTGGGAAATCCCAAATATGATTCAATTGTAACGCGAATAGTATTAGTTGGCAATAGGATGGTTTGCAATTATTTCGATAATGTGTCAAAATACTTCCGGGGTCAGATCGACCCTGTATTTTGAATCTAAGGATAGTGATTCTATGAGCAGGCGAGGAGCTCTTAGCCTGGTAGCCGCTCTTGCGGTTGCCGCGGCGGGCCTGGTAACACCAACGGCTAACGCCGCTTCGGTCGGAACGGTCGTTACGACCGCCGACGCGGCGCCAAACTCGTACGTCGTCGTCCTCAAGGGCGCGGCGGCCGGATCCGACGTCAGCGTGGCAAACGTGGTCGAGGCGAAAGCCGAGGCCACCTCGGTTACTTCGAGTGTTCGCGACGCGGTCGTGACTCACGTCTACTCGGCGGCCCTCAACGGCTTCTCGGTTAACGTGTCGGCGGCCGGCGCCGCGCAACTCGCGACCGATTCCCGAGTGCAGGCCGTCTACCAAGATGGTCGCGTCCATCTCGACGCCACGGAGGTTGTGCCGCCGGCTCCCAACACCTGGTGGGGGCTCGACGCCATCGACCAGCACGGTTCGGCGGTGATCGACGGCAAGTACAACTACGCCTTCACTGGCGCGGGAGTCAAGGTCTACGTCATCGACTCGGGCATCCGCCCCACGCACACCCAGTTCACCGGACGGATTCTGCCCGGCTACACGGTGGTGTACGACGGTTACGGCACCGGTGACGCTCTCGGTCACGGGACGCATGTCGCCGGTATCATCGGCGGTACTACCGTCGGCGTCGCCAAGGCGGTCAAACTGGTTCCGGTGCGGGTGTTCGACGCCACCGGTTCAGCCAAGGATTCCGAAATCATCGCCGGCGTCGACTGGGTGACCGCCAACCACGGCAGCGGTCCCGCTGCCGCCAACATGTCTCTCGGCGGTGACTACTACGAGCCGTTGAACTTGGCGGTGAACAACCTCATTGAGTCCGGCGTGACCGTGACGGTGTCAGCCGGCAACAACGGGGGCGACGACGCGTGCTACGGGTCGCCGTCCGGACTTTTGTCGGCGATCACCGTCGGCGCGACCGGCTCGTATGAGAACCCCGCCGCTCCGGCCTCGCGCGACCGATCGTCGTACTCGGACGTCGGCCCCTGCTTGGACATCTGGGCTCCGGGGAGCAACATTCTCTCGGCCGGGAACAGCGGCGACCACGCCGGAGCCGTACTCAGCGGCACGTCCATGGCCGCGCCTCATGTCGCCGGCGTGGCAGCGCTGTACCTGCAGTCCGTCCCCGGCGCCAACCCCATGCAGGTGCGCAACTACCTCGTTGCGATGTCCACCAAGAACGTCGTCGGCGGGCTAGGATACTCGAATAGCCCGAACCGGTTCCTCTACGCCGGCGGGCCGTCGACGCTGACGGTGAACGCCCCGGCCAGCGTCAAGAAGAAGGCTGCCTTCACCATCTCCGGCGGCCTGGTGGCCGGTAGCCTGCCCCTCGCGGGCACGGTCAAGGTCTACTTCGGCTCTACGCTGAAGGCCACCCTGACCGCCAACGCGGGCGGCGTCTTCTCCGGGAGCTTCTCGGAGACCGCCACCGGCAAGTGGACCGTCACCTACGGCGGCGTGCCACTCATCGGCGCCAGCTCCGTCATCAAGTCGGTGGTCGCCAAGTAACAGCCTCCGGCTTTGCCGGTGGGCGGGATTGGAACTTCGGTTCCTCTTCCGCCCACCGGTTATTTTTTTGCGTTATTTTTGATATTGTATTCGGTATTTGTTTGGTGTATCATCAGGCTGGCGTGTCGCAGATGCGATCATTGGTTAATAATCCTACGGTTAAGAGGTTGGCAGGGTGAGCTGGTATAGTTAAAGATATGAGCGAGTCGACTAAACAATATGATTGGCGCGAGCGGCCGGTGGGGTCGCTTAAAGGCGTGGGGCCGGAGATGGCCGAGAAGTTGGCGCGGCTGGACATCGTGACGGCGGGGGATTTGATTCGTCATTTTCCGCGGCGGTACGAGGATTATTCGCAGATAGTGGCCATTCGCGACATGCGGCCGGGGACGGTGACGTTCCGCGGTAAGGTGGAACGGGTGAGCGCGCGGTACGCCCGGGCGCGGAAGTTGCACATTACCGAGGCGATCATTTCCGACGATACGGGCACGGTGAAGGCCATTTGGTTTAATCAATCGTTTTTGGCGAAGACCATTCCCAAAGATACGCCGGTGTTGGTGAGCGGGGAATTGAAGTTCCGTAATAATGATTTGGCCATGCAGTCACCGACCATCGAGCGGGATGAAGAGGGCGTCATTACCAGGGAGACGGCGCGGATTTTGCCGGTGTATCCGGAGACCGAGGGACTAAGCAGCCGGCAACTGCGGCGGGTGATGGACGCGGTGCAGCCGTTAGTGGGAGCCGTGGATGAGACTATGCCGGAAGAGGTGGTGGGCGCGTGCGGGCTAATGTCATATAGCGAGGCGCTGCGGGAGATCCATTGGCCGGCAGACGCCGGGACTTTGGAGCGGGCGCGGCACCGGCTGGCGTTCGAGGAATTATGGTTGTTGATGCTCGCGAATCTCGCGACCAAACGAGAGTTACAGTCGGAAATCGGGGTCGGGGTGGAGTTTTCGGCGGACGTTGCCAAGGGGACCATCGCCGCGCTAGGCTTTGAGCTGACGGACGGCCAGCGTAAGTCGGCTTGGGAAATTTTGCAAGATATGGTGGAAACGCGGCCGATGAATCGGTTGCTGCAGGGCGACGTCGGCTCGGGCAAGACGGCCGTGGCGGTGATGGCCGCCGTCATGGCGCTAGCCGGCGGCCGCCAGGTGGCCATAATGGCGCCGACCGAGGTGCTGGCGCGGCAGCACGCGGCCAACCTCGAGCCGGTGCTGGCCGCGCTGGGCTTCGGCGTCGGGCTGCTCCTCGGTCGGACGGCCGCCGCCGACAAGCGCGCGTTGGCCGCGCGGCTGGCGGCCGGCGAGCCGCTGCTCGTCATCGGCACGCAAGCGCTGCTAACTGACAACGTTGGTTTTGCCGATCTCGCGCTGGTTATTATTGACGAGCAGCACCGGTTCGGCGTGGGGCAGCGGCAGAACCTCAAGGCCAAGAGCGGGTGGCTGCCGCATCTGTTGACCATGACCGCCACGCCGATCCCGCGGACGCTCCAGCTGACCGTCTACGGCGACCTCGACGTGTCCGTTATTGAGGGCATGCCGCCGGGTCGTCGCCCGGTCATTACCAAAGTCATTGACGCCGTGCACCGCGACGAAGCCTACGCGCTCATCAACGAGCAACTCGACCACGGCCACCAAGCCTTCGTGGTCTGTCCGCTCATTGAGGACTCGGCGGCGTTGAGCGACCCGGGCGGGCTAGGCGGCTCGGGCGGCGCCGAGGCCGCCGGCGTGCGCAGCGTCACGGCCGAAGTCGCGCGGCTGACCAAAGGCCCGCTGAAAAACCGCCGCGTCGGCCTCATGCACGGCCGACTCAGCGCCGACGAAAAGCAGGCCGTCATGGACGACTTCGTGGCCGGCCGCTTGGACGTGCTCGTCGCGACCACGGTCATTGAGGTCGGCGTCGACGTGCCGAACGCCACCGTCATGTTGGTCGAAGGCGCCGAGCGGTTCGGCCTGGCCGCCTTGCACCAGCTCCGTGGCCGCGTCGGCCGGGCCGCGCACCAGTCTTACTGCTTGCTGGCCACCACCCAGCGCGGCCAGGCCGCCGACCGTCTGCGCGCCCTTGAGCGCACCAACGACGGCTTCCGCCTCGCGCAGATCGACCTCGAGATCCGCGGCCCCGGCCAAATCTACGGCCGCCGCCAGCATGGCGCGCTCGACCTCAGGCTCGCGGATATTTCCGACGCCAAGCTGCTGGCCGACGTGCGTAACTCGGCCGACGCGTTTCTCTCCGACCCCGCACTTGTGGTAAAATATCCGCAGATTATGGCACGAGTCGCCGCGCTCCAGACCATTACGTCGCTCGATTAAAATAAATCACCGTCGGCAGATAACCAAAACCCAACCATTATGTATTCAGGCTTCATTACCCCCCGTAAAACCGTGGCTCGACTCGGCGTTCACCAACGCCTCGACCGAGCCGCGGCTAAAATGATTCGTCCGCTGATCCCCAACGGCACCTTGCCGCCCATTAAACAGATCCTGAAGTTCGAGGGCATTAACGGCCCCGACGGTCTTAAGGTGAAGTCACCGGAAAACAATCCCAGTCACGTTTACGAAGCTCATCTTCATGACGAGTCCATGGCGCCGATTACTCAACATTACGAGGGGCTGGTCAAGGCCCTGCGCGACAAAGACCGCGTTCGCGCCGCCTTTGACGCCGCCTGGCTGGCGCACTATGTGGTCGACGGTCTGACGCCCGCCCACCATGTCCCCTTAGGCGAGCTCAAACAGGAGGCGGCGGAAAAGATGGAAGCAGCCCTCGCCGATGACCGCAGCCGCATCGCCGCCCAAGTGCGCCGTCAGTGGAAGCTGTGGGGCGCCAAGGGTCACTACACGACGCACTTCAATTTTGAGATGGGTCTGGCCGTGGCGCTTTTAGGCACTCAGCTCAAGGCTAAATTCACTCCGTCCCGCCTCAAACGCGCTCGCAAACTCGGCCTCGTCGATTATTTCCGTAGTGAAGTCGAAGCTGTCGTTAAGCTGGATCTTTACCGTCAGTTTTACCACCAGGGCTGGACGTCGCGCATTGTTCGCGCTTGTCGCAAAAAACTGATTCCCAATATCATCGAAGTTCTCGGTGTTATCTGGCTGCTGGCCATCGAAGAAGCCGGCTATCCGTTGCGCGGCGACGCGCGCCAGCCGCGCCGAGCGGCTAGAAAGCGGTGAGAATCCTCTCCGGCGATCTCTACGGCCGCGCCTTCGACCAGCCTAAAACCGACGGCACGCGGCCGCTGACCGACAAGGTGCGGGCCGCTATTTTCGACGTCGTCGGCTCACCCGAAGGTCTGACGGTCCTCGACGCTTATGCCGGTACCGGCGCCGCCGGCTTTGAAGCCCTTTCCAGAGGCGCCACTCAAGTCGAGGCCATCGAGGGCAACCGCCAAGTGGCGCGCGTCATCGAGCGCAACATCGGTCTGCTCAAAATCACCTGGGGCTACACCCTTAACAAGCTCAAGGTTGAAACCTGGCTGGCCATGGCCGACAACAATCCGCCCCGCCCCCGTTACGACCTTATCATCGCCGATCCGCCGTACGCGGACATTGACACCGATATCTTGTCCCGCCTGGGCGCTTTTCTCACCGCCGACGGCGTCATGGTGGTGTCGCACGCCAGTAAAATCGCCGCTCCAGAGCTTATCGACCTGGCTCTCGTTCGCCACAAAGTCTACGGTGACTCGGCGCTGAGTTTTTACAAGGCGGTGGCGTGACCTTCGGAATAATGCCGTGACCGAACTCGCCATCATCTTGGCGGTCGCGTATAACCTGATTTATCCGTATTGGAACTCCAAGCGGCGCGACCAG
>Ga0182021_10006308_pt1 | contig 14083 bp, 8 predicted proteins | sample 612E3MmetaG_FD_120493 | JGI IMG/M metagenome (GOLD analysis project Ga0182021, IMG submission 120493) | Permafrost microbial communities from Stordalen Mire, Sweden - 612E3M metaG (Illumina Assembly) | ecosystem: Environmental > Terrestrial > Soil > Wetlands > Permafrost | place: Sweden...
GAGGCCTTGGCCTACGGCTTCGTGTTCGTGTTTCTGCTGGCCACGGCGGCCTACTACTACTACCTCTTGCTGTGCGTGCCCCTGATCTTCTTCGCTCCCCAACTGGAGCGGCCGCAGCACGCGTTGGGCGTGGCCTTCATGTTCTTCACCGGGATCATTGGGTATGTGCTCTTCAGCGGCTGGAACCTGTTGGCAGGTTCGTGGGTCATGTTTCGCGGCTGGCGCCAGACCTTCCCGGCCAACTACTTTCTCTGTTGCTTCATCGCCGTCACGGTGGCGCAGATGATCCTGCTGGCCGGAAGCAAGAACCTGCGCGCCGAGCGCAGCTCGTCGCCCAGAACCCCGCCGCCGTCACCCGAGATTCAGGTTCCGGCGAACCGTTCGGTGCTTTGATATGGGAACCCTGAAAGGGTTCGCTCCGCCCTTCGGCCCCCCACCCGCCACCTCCTCCCCGCTCGCTTTGCTCGGCCTCGCCATGCCCTCCCACGATGGTGCGCCGCCGGCGAGGGCGCGCGCGAAAGCGCGCGGGATGGGCAGGGTGGGCTGTCCGTCCCGAAGGCCGGCGAGCTGCCCACGCGACTAGACCTTCTTCGCCGAGCGAACCTCGCTGGCGAACACCGACGACAGCGCCATGGTTTTTGACGATCGTCCCGCCAAGGCTTCCCCTGCTGCGTGCACTACGTCCGGATCAGGACTCTTGCTGAGCTGGCGCAGGACTTTCTGGGCCTGGGCCGATCCCAGTCGCCCGAGCGCCGAGATGGCCGTGACCAACACGTCGGCCGGCGGGGTGCGGTGGCCGAGCAGGCGACCGAAAAAACCAATGGGCTTGGCCAGGCGACAGAGTGCATCGTCGGCGTCGACCCCGGCCAGTGCGTTGGCCTGGCGCCGGCTCACGACCACTTCAATAGCCGCGCGCACCACCGGAGGCGAGGCCCCGCGGGCGTCGCGCGAGATGAACCGGATCGCCTGGGGAACGATCTTCGCGCTGCCTAGCCCCGTGTTGGCACACAGGAGCAAGGCCCGAATGCGCACGCTCTCGTCGGGATCCGACAGGGCCTCGGCGACATAGCTCTCGGCCACGTCGGCGTCGGCCTCGGCCAAGGCAGTCAGGGCATAGCGCCGCACCTTGGGCGACGGGTGCTTGAGCTGCTTGACGAACACGAGCGCAGCCTCGGGCCCTGCGCTGTCCTTGGCGCAGGCGAGCAGAAGGTAGGCCGCTTCTTCCTTTTCCACTCCCTGGTCGAGCGCGCGCAAGGCGGCCGCTACGCCGCGCGCCTTCATCTCAGTCAAGACCCAGGCCCCGGCCTCGCGTAGCTTGGGTTCGCCTTGCGCGACCACGGCGGCAATCGAGTCGGCGGCGGTATCTCTGCCCTCTTCCAGGAGCGCGACGATGCCGTGCCGCCCGGCGGGATCGTCGGGGAAGCCGGCCAGCATGGCTTCCATGGTGGGCTCGTCGTACACGGCGGGAATGGCCTTAGCACTAGTGATGCGCAGGCGCATGAGGATGGCGTTGGCCTCCACGAAACGATGAATGGAAAACGCGCAGCGCATCGCCTTTTGCAACAGCCGCACCGGATCGATGTTGGCGCTGCCAGCGGGAGGCTCGGTGGACGGCCGCTTCTGCAGGGCCTCGACCCAGTTTTCAGCCAACACCCATTCCTGAAGTTCTGGCGGCAGGCGCGTGATGGGGACCACCTCGCGCCGGCACAGCTCGCGCAGCAGATCGTCAGTCTTGCGCTCCGGCGGATCTTTGAGCAGACGCTCTGCGATCGCGCGCAGCGCGCTTATGGCGGGCTCGACGGGAACCTGCGAAGCCTCGCACGCGTCGCGCAGAATCAGCTTGGTCGTGCCCACCAGGGCCAGGGCCGGCAACCCATGCACGAAGATTTCGCGCGCGCGGAATGCTGCCAGCCCCGGCAGTGCGCCCAGCATCTTGTCCAGCGCAGGCCCGGACCACAGGATGGAGCGTAGGACATCGAACTTGCGGAAGAACGAGAAGGCCATGCTGGCGACCAGGCGCTCGCTGTGCTCGACCAGGGTCGTCGGCTTGGCCTCTCCTGTTGCAATGAGGGCGCGCACGTCGCGCCCGAGGCGGCCCAGGGCGGCGCGCACCGGCCACGCGATGTGCGGGTCCAGGGGCGACAGGTCGATGTCGCGCACCACAGCCACGTGGGAAACCTTCTTGTCGAGCAGAGCTTTGGCCAGGCGTGCGCCTTCGCCGGCGGGGTCGCTCTCGACGGGCGGCGCGGCCACGACCTCAAGAAACGTGTTCCACTCGGTGTCGGTCAGCCCACGGGACAGGGCGAGGATCACGAGCGAGCGCCGCTGCATGAACTCGAGCAACTGCAAGACGAAGGCGCCGCCAATCGAGGGCCCCACCAGACGGCGCAGTTCGGTCCGCATGGGTCCCGTGCCGTCCACGTGGACTTCAGGCGGGCCACCCGCGAGTGACGGCGGTCCGACCACATACGCGATCTCGGGCTGCGTCCGATGCAGGCGGGTCAGCTCCTTGTGCAGGCGCTGGCTCACCCGCGGAAAGTTGGGCTTGGCCGGGTCGAACTGCGCGACCCGGTGCAACGCCCGCACCAAGGTCATGGTGAACTCAACTACCTCGTCCGCAAGCGTGTGCATGGCGCCCCTCTATTTGTAAGAGGCTGCGCTCTGCGGCGCAAGAAACCTAGGGAAGCGATGCCTCAAACCGCCGAGTCACGAACGGCCGACGATATACTGCAGAACCCTGGAGGGTTCCGCACCTCCCGCGAGGGGCTTCGGCGAGCAAAGCTCGCCTGCACCCACGCGTCCCGACCCGATGGCCGTGTCGGTCGGGCCTGCGCTTCCGGTCCTCAAGTACATCAGTACATTCCGGTCCGGCGACGCGCGCGGCGTAGCCGCGGGCAGGGGTGGCAGGTGTGGAGGCGCTAGTCGGCCCTCCTTGCCCTCGGGTCGGCGAAGGCGCGGCGAAGCCGCGGGGGCAGGTGGCAGGGTGGGCAGGTCCGAGTGCCCGCAGGGCCTTGTCGGCCGGATTCTAAGCGTCATCCCGATCTCTGCCCAAGCGTCGGGCATCTGACCATGTCTCGACGTCTTTCAAGTGGCCCTCTAGAGGGCAATGCCTCAAACCGCCCGCTGTCAGGCGCCTGCTACTTGATCGGCGTCGCGTCTTTGTTGTGGGCGAAATACTCTGCCGTCAGCCGCTTGATGAGCGCGGGCCGGCGGTCGTACAGGCGCTTGAGCTTGCGCTGTCCCCGGCGCGCCAGCGCGTAGTGGGTCAGCATGGGCAAGGCGATGGTGGAGTCGGTGTAGCAGACCACGGCGTCTGGAAGCTGGTTGGGATCGATCTTGCCCCAGCTCACAGCTTCCGACGGTGTGGCGCCGGACAAGCCGCCGGTGTCGGGTCGTGCGTCGGTGAATTGCAGGAAGTAGTCGTGCCCCGCTTCCTTGATGCGCAGGACTTCCTGGATCTGTGGCTCGGTCTGCAGGGTGAAATTCTTGGGCGAGCCGCCGCCCACCAGGACCACGCCGGTCTTCTGCTTGCGCAGTTTCGCATCGAGCACGATGGCCGTGGTTTCGTTCACGTCAATGCTGGGGTTCACGCGCAGCTTGTTGCCGCGCAGCTCGACGCCCGCGACGTTCATGCCGATGGTAGAGTCGCCGGGCGACGGGCAGAAGCAGGGCACGCCCGCACGATAGGCGGCGGCCAGGACCGAGGCATCCTTGATCCCGCTCTGCCGTTCGAATTCAGAGCAGTACTTGCCGATGAGATGGTGCAGTTCAGCCGTGCCCATCTCTTTCTGGAATTCCTTCTGGATGAGGATCTTGCGCAGAATATCGTCGGTGCGCATGAGCACGTCGTCGTAGTCGAGCAGAATGTCGTAGATGCGAACCACGCCATAGCGCCGCAGCTCGGGATCGCGCACAAAGGGCGACCCGCGCCACAGCGGCAGGTTCATCGCGTGGTGCATGTCGTGGTACAGGTTCGCGCCAGTGGCCACGATCCAGTCCACGAAGCCAGCCTTGATCAGCGGAATCACAGCGGCGCTGCCCAGACCCGCCGGGGTCAACGCTCCTGCCAAACTCATGCCCACGGTGACCCTGTCGTTGGCCAGCATCTTCTCGGCAAACAGGCGGCAGCCCTCGCTCAAGCGGCCGGCGTTGTAGGCGAGAAAAGTGGCGTCGATGAGATCCGGCAGGCTTTCCTTGCCCGTGATCGGCTTGGGCAGGATGCGCTTGCCCCGCAGGTACATCCGCTTGCCTTTGGCGAATTTGTGCGGGTACTGGCTGACGAACTTCTTGGGCAGAACGATCTTGCTCATTGCCGATGCTTCCTTTCCCAGAACATCCCCTGCGCGCAGGAGTGGGCGCACTTTGGACAAAAAGCGTTGGGTTTGCAAGACCAGGTCGTCGTTCACATGGGAACCCTGAAAGGGTTCCCAAACCCTGGCGATGGTGCGCCGCCGGCGAAGCCGGCGGGCTCCCCACGCGACTAATCTGCGAACACGATGCTGCGCACGCCGGAGTGCAAGGTCACTTCCTTCTCGTGCACCTGGCCCAGGGCAGGCACAAAGAGGCCAATCTTGTGCACGCCGGGGTCCACGCGCAGCTTGGAGAAGGGACACAGGACGCCGGTTTCCTTGCCGTCGACCACGATGGGCAGCTTGCCCTGCGTGGTGCACTCGACGCGGAAACGAGCATCGCCGGTCAGGGGCGGCGCAACGGCGAGCAGTTCCTTGGATACCTGCGTGCCCTCGCCCGCCGTCACATCGACGGTGGTCGAGGCGTGGCCGGCGAGCACCAGCACCACGTGGGCCGGGCCGGGCTGGAGCCTAACCTGCAAAGGGGTTCGGCCGCGTTCCTTGCCGTTGATCCACACGAAGGCGCCGACCGGCTGGCTGGCCACCGAAAGCGCGGCCAGGCTTCCCGTGCCAGCGCCATCCGCGACACCCTTGTTCCAAGGTACTGCCGGCCGACCTGCGGCGATCATCTTCTTGTCCGGCGTCGTGGGGGCCGATGGCTTCTCGGCCCCAGCTTTCTTCGCCGGGGAAAGTGCTTCTGCGACGGCCGGAACTGCGCGACGGGTACCAGTCCCTGACGCTTTGGCTTCGGCTTCGCTGCCCGTCGGTGGCGAAGCTTGAGGTTCGACGTCGTCTGGGATCGCGGGCGGAAGGGCCGGCACAGCTTGGGTCACTGAAGGGGCGGGCTGCCGCTCGCCTCCCAGCAGCGCGCTCCACGGCTTGCCCCGCGCTCCCACGAAAAAGCCGGCCAGTCCACCTGCCACCACACTGGCGCCCAGCACCGAGGCCGCGATGGTCCAGACCAAGCGGCGGTTCCCGTGCCGGGCCGTCTTTTCGTCAGGGGAATGCGGCCAGGTCGGGACGGATGATTGCTGCCCGGCAGGGCGCCGGGTCGCCACGACGCGCGCCGGTGGTGGCTCAGGGGCTGGCGGCAGGGAACGCCGCGCCTGGGGCGCAGCAGCCTCTGGCAGAGCGGAGATCTCCGACTCGGGCAGCGGCTGACCGCTATCGTCAACCATTGCGGAAGCCGCCACCGGCAGGGCGCCATCGTCGAGATAGGCCGCGGCCTCGGCTGGGGGTTCATCCTCCGTGAAGGCCACGGCCTCGGCGAGCGACGGCGACTGAGACTCCACCAGCGTGTCAGGCTCGGGCAGGGGCTGGCCCGCACGGGTCGTCGCCTGGTCCAACAAGCCGTAGGGCGAGGTCGAGCGGCTCCCATCTGGGGAATCGATCAGCTCATCCTCGAGCAGGGCGTGGCTTCGGGGCTGCTCCACCCCGCGGCGGGGCTCAAAGTCGGCCGCCAGAGTTTCATCCCCGCTGGCTCGCGAGCCCGCACCAAATCCAACCTCCAGGGGAGGAGCCTCCGCCAGCGCGGGTTCGTCCACAGGTGACTCATCAGGGGCAAAAGGCCGCGAACTCGGTAGGTGACCGCCCAGGTCCGTCGCTGGCCTGAGAGCAGGGGAGCCGGCCAGCGGATAGAACTGCGACGGTTCAGCCTGGACCTCGTCGAGCAGGCCCAGTCCAGTCGCTGGGCTGCCGGAGGAGGAGCCAATCCCAGCCTGGCCGCCAAGAGCGGCAAGGGCGCGCGCTCCCCAGCTCGCGGGCTGTGCATCGAACGCCGCAGCGCTGGGAAGCATTTCCCCTGCGTCCTGCATCGAGAACGCTTCCGCGTCGCGCGTGGGCGACGCTTGCGCGGGTGGGGAGAAAGGATTCGCCGGGTCTGTGCTCGAAGGCGTCACCAGTGCAGAAGGCCCCGACGGCGGCTTGAGCACCCAATCCTCGGCAGCCACCCTGCTCCCTTGCGTGGGAGGATCGACCGCGGCCGGGGCCGTCTCCATGGGCGCCGTTCCCGTGGGCCCGAAGCCGCGCTTGGTCGGACCCCGGCTGGCCGGATTCGACGCCAGCAAAGGGGCAGGTGCGATGGCCGAGGGGGCTGCCGCAGGACCGGGAACGCGCGGCGACTCAGGACGAATCCTCGCGATGCTGGCGGAAGGGGCAGGACAGCTTCGGGCCACAAGGTCATCAATCAAGGCCGGATCGCCCACGGCGGTGAGTTCACGCGAGGAATACAAGTCGCCACGAGGTGCCGCCGCCGGCACCGTTGCAACCGCGGGCTGGCTGCTTGGCGCTGGTTTGGCTGGCCCCCTTGCTCGCTGGTGCGTCGGTTCTTCGAACCCATAGGCCTCGTCGTGCTCCACTTCGGAAGGCGGCGGCGGCGCATCGTCAGTCGGTTTGGGCGTGGCAGCCAGAGACACGACCGCCTCGGGCGGTTCCTTCGCTGTGGCGCTGTTGGCCGATGAACGCTGGATGAGTGACGAAAGGTCTCCGGCCAGTACAGCCTGGGCCGTACCCGCGTACACGGCTGCCAGGGACGAAATCACGTCGGCCGCCGTGGGCCGCGCCGCGGGACTCGCCGAAACCAGGCGGCTGACCAGGAGCCCCAAGTCTTCGGGCAATGAGGAGAGAGCAATCTGCAGCTCGGAGGCGCGCCGGCCCTGAGGCGGCAACTCGCCACTCGACAGCTCGCACAGCAAGACCCCAAGGCTGTGCATGTCCCCGGCCGCGGTGCAGTCAGCGGCCGGCGCGGCCAGCTCGGGTGCGATGTAGGGCATAAGGCGTCGAGGTCGTGGCTCGAAGGGACGACGGACCGAGGCACGCAGGCCGAAGTCGAGCAGTCGGACGGCCCCGCGCGAAGTGATGAACACGTTGCCGGGACAGAGAGCGCCGTGAATGATAGGCGGCTGCTGCGCGTGCGCAGCCTGCAGCCCGCGCGCGATTTCGGCACCGATGAAGGCCACCAGGCGATGCCAGCGATGGGCCGCTTCATCCTTGCCCGCGGCCAGCGCACCCGCCTCACGCGCACGCTGGAGGAACTGGCCCAGGTCCGCGCCTTCCATGAAGGGCGTGACCGCGAAGACCAGCCCGTCGCCCGAGTCTGCCTCCACCACCTTGGCGATATGGGGATCGGCAAGCGTTGCGCTGCGCCTGGCGGCTTGCAAGAAAGGCTCGCTGACCGCGCTTGGGGTTTCCGATCGCTTGAGCCGCAGCACTTTCACTGCAAAGCTGCGATCGAGCCCAGTCAAGCCCTTGACTCGCGCGCGGTAAGTTTCGAAGCCGCCTTCGCCGCCAAGCTGCTCGGTACACTCGTAGCGGCCCAGCTTCTTCGGGCCAGGCGGATCTGCCCCTGCCGGAGGTTTGATGATTGGCGGCATCAACACAATTATCGGTCGAAAGACGCGCTCTCTGCACTGGTGTTTCGCGTCGCTGCTCTGGCACAGAACCTGGCCAATTCAGACCACATTGTATAGTACGATGGTCGACGCTTGGGTCGCAACCGCGCGTGCCGCGGGGCACCATTGACGGTTTGCGCCTAAGTGTCTAGAATTATGGCATTTGAGTACTTTTAGGCCCCGCGACGCTGCAAGTGAACAGGCAAGCGCCGCCCAGGCTGAAGGTGCACCTTGGACCCTGCGCTTCATCTCGGGCAAGTATCAAGGGGGCGAGTTTCCCCTGCGCCCCAACCGCGAGATCGTGATCGGTCGCTCGTCTGACTTGGACATGGTCCTGGTCGAGGACATGGTTTCGCGCAAGCACGCGAAGATCGTCACCGACGGCCGGGCCGTGTCGATTCAGGACCTAGGCTCGACCAATGGCACCTTCGTGAACGGCGAGAAGATTCGCAACATGCAGCTCAAGGACGGCGACCGCATTTTGGTCGGTACGTCCATCATCAAGCTGGTGGCCAGCAGCGGTGAGGCACGGGGACCAGCGGTTTCGTTGTCTGAGATCGAAGCGCGCTCCAAGATGCAGGTCACCGCCAGCCGGCGGGCGGCGCCCAAGTCGATGTCGGGCAACATCGAAGAGATCCCGCTGCCCGACCTTCTCCAGTTGCTTTCCACCAGCCGCAAATCGGGCGTGTTGGTGCTGCGTTCCGAGTGGGGCACCGGCCGCCTGCACCTGCGCAAGGGCCAGATCTATTTCGCCAACATCGACGAGAGCTTCGACGTCAGCCCACGCAAGGCCATGTTCCGCATGTTGACCTGGAATCAGGGCCTGTTCGAGCTGGAACCGCCTGACGAGCGCCGGGTGATGGAGGAACTGCAGGATTCCACCGAAGCCTTGCTCATGGAGGGGATGCGCCAGCTCGATGAATTCAAGGAGCTGTCGCCCAAGCTGCCGCCTCTCGCGGCCGAGGTGTCGGTGCCCACGCCGCTCGGGCCGCGCCTGCGCGATCTGTCGCCCGACTATCTCGACGTGATTCAGATTGCGCTGGGCGGTGCCACGGTGCAAGCCATCTTGGACCAGAGCCGGCAGACCGATCTCGACACCGCCACGGCCATGCTGTCGCTGCTGGAGCGTGGGTATCTGGTCGTAGGTTGAGTTGGCGCTTTCACAACTGGGGTCGCTGGCGCCGCATGAGTTGCAATTTACATTAAGGCGACATATATAAAGTTGTGTTTAGCCGCTGGTCGGATCGCAGCGACGCCCGCCATCTGCTGACCTTCCTAGAAGAGCACCCGCAAAAAGCTCGTCAGGGATTCGTGATCTGTCGCCGCCCACGCCCCATGCGCCTGGCCGACCGGGTGATCGCGTTGCCCTGGTTTTGCTTGTAGTGCTGCTGCTACAGCACCTTCCTGAGAAACTGCCCGGTGAAGCTGGCCTGCACCTTGGCCACCTCGTCGGGAGTGCCCTCGGCGATGACTTGGCCGCCGCCCGGGCCGCCGCCCGGGCCCAGGTCGATGACCCAGTCGGCGGTCTTCACCACGTCCAAGTTGTGTTCAATGACAATGACGGTGTTGCCTGCGTCCACCAGCCGCGCCAGCACGCGCAGCAGTTGATCGATGTCAGCGAAGTGCAGGCCGGTGGTCGGCTCGTCGAGGACATACAGGGTGCGGCCGGTAGCTTTCTTGGCCAGCTCGCGCGACAGCTTCACCCGCTGTGCCTCGCCGCCCGACAGAGTGGTGGCTGACTGGCCCAGCGCCACGTAACCCAGGCCCACCTCGCGCAAGGTTTCCAGCTTGGGTCGCAGCTTGGGGATGTTTCCCAGGAACGTGCAGGCCTGGTCGACCGTCATGTCGAGCACGTCCGCGATGCTGGCCTGGCGGTACTTCACCTCCAGGGTCTCGCGGCTGTAGCGGCGCCCGCCGCAGGCCTCGCACTGGACGTACACGTCGGGCAGGAAATGCATTTCCATGCGAACCATGCCGTCGCCCTGGCAGGCCTCGCAGCGACCGCCCTTGATGTTGAACGAGTAGCGGCCGGCGCGGTAGCCGCGCGCCTTGGACTCGGGCAAGGCCGCGAAGAGATCGCGAATGTGGGTGAAAACGCCGGTGAAGGTCGCCGGGTTGGATCGCGGTGTGCGGCCGATGGGCGACTGGTCGACATCGATGACTTTGTCCAAGTGCTGCAGGCCATCGATACCGTCGAATTCCGCGCTGGGTGTCCGCGCCCCGTGCAGACGGTGTTTGAGCGCGGGCAGAAGCGTGTCGACGATCAGGCTCGACTTGCCCGAGCCGGACACGCCGGTCACGCAGGTGAGCGCCCCCAGAGGAAAGCTGACCGTGAGGTTGCGCAGGTTGTGCGTGCGCGCCCCGCGCAGCACCAGAGCGCGCTTGTTGGAGCCGCGCCGGCGCTGGGGCGCCTCAATGGCCTTTTCACCCGACAAATACGCGCCGGTCAGCGATTGCGGATTCGCCTCGATCTCCTTGGGCGTGCCCACGGCCACCACGCGGCCGCCCAACTCGCCCGCGCGTGGGCCCATGTCGATGACGTAGTCGGCGGCGCGGATGGTCTCGGCGTCGTGCTCAACCACCAGCACGGTGTTGCCCAGATCGCGAAGCTTGATCAAGGTCTCAAGCAGGCGGCTGTTGTCTCGCTGGTGCAGGCCGATGCTGGGCTCGTCGAGGATATACAGCACGCCTTGCAGACCGCTGCCGATTTGCGTGGCCAGGCGAATGCGTTGGGACTCGCCGCCCGAAAGCGTGGCGGCCGGCCGGTCGAGCGACAGGTAGTCGATGCCCACGCTGATGAGGAAGCCCAGACGGCCGGTCACCTCGCGGATGATACGCAGGCACACTTGCCAGTCGCGTTTGGACAAAGCCAGGCCCTTGATGAAGTCGTTCGCGTCCCGGATGGTCAGCGCCGTCATCTCGGCGATGGTCTTGCCGCCCACGCGGATGTGACGCGCCTCCTTGCGCAGGCGCGTGCCGCCGCACTCGCTGCAAGGCGATTGCGACATGTAGCGATGGAACTCGTCGTAGATGGCCTCGAAATCCTCGTCGGTGGTGCGGCCCTGCTCGCGCCGCCGGCGCTGATATTCGTCGTAGCGCCGCTTCAGGTTAGCCAGCACACCTTCGAAGTTCTTCTTGAAGGTGTGCTGCTTGCCGTTCTTCTCGAAGGTCAGGTTCAGCTCTTCGCCCTTGGATCCTTCGAGGATCAGTTGGCGCACCTCGGGCGTCAGCTTGTGCCAGGGCTTGTACAGATCGATGCTGTAGTGGGCGGCCAGCGAGTCGAGCAGTTGCTGGAAGAAGGCGCTGTTGCGGCGTTCCCAGGGCTCGATGGCGCCTTCCCGCAGCGACAGGTCGGGATCGCTGACCACGAGGTCGGGGTCGAAGTACATCTTAGCCCCGATGCCGTCGCAGGCCGGGCAAGCGCCGGCCGGGCTATTGAACGAAAACAAGCCGGGACTGACCTCGGGAAAAGTGATGCCGCAGTCGGGGCAGGAGAACGTCTCGGAAAAGAGCAGATCGTCGCCTTCCAGGGGCGAGATCTTGACCAGGCCGCCTGACAGCTTGGCTGCGAGTTCTACCGATTCGGCGAGGCGCTGTTCGACGCCGGGCTTGATCACCAGGCGATCGACAAAGACTTCGACGGTGTGTTTCTTGGCCTTATCGAGCTTGGGCGGATCGGACAGATCGCAAAGCTCGCCATCGATGTTGGCGCGCACATAGCCGTCCTGACGCAGGCGAATGAGTTCATCACGGAAATCGCCCTTTTGGGCTCGCACCACGGGCGCCAGCACGGAAAAACGCGCGCCTTCACCCAGAGCCAGAACCTGGTCCACCATGTTGGGAATGGTTTGCGCGGCGATGCGCTGGCCACACTGCCAGCAGAAGACCTCGCCCACGCGCGCCCACAGCAGGCGCAGGTAGTCGTAGATTTCGGTGATGGTGCCCACGCTGGAGCGCGGATTGCGCGAAGTCGACCGTTGCCCGATGGCAATGGCCGGCGACAGCCCGTCGATGGAATCCACGTCGGGCTTGCCCCACTGCTCGAGAAACTGGCGGGCGTAGGCGGACAGCGACTCGACGTAGCGCCGCTGGCCTTCGGCGTAGATGGTGTCGAAGGCCAGCGAGGACTTGCCCGAGCCGGACAGTCCGGTGATGACTACCAGCTTGTCGCGCGGGATCTCCACGTCGACATTCTTCAGGTTGTGCTCGCGCGCGCCCTTTACAACAATCTTGTTCATCGCTGCAAGCTGGCCGCCGGAGTCGTGGACCGAGAAAGTAGAGCCCACAGCCACGGCGCCCAGCCTGCACCCTAACAGGTGCTGCAAAACAAGAATAGTGCCTAACGATACTCAATAGCCGTGATCGTCAGTTCACGCACGCCTGCGTGCCAGCGCACCACCACCGTGTCGCCCACCGACTTGCCCAGCAGGGCCTTGCCCACCGGCGACCTCCAGGAAATCACCCCTTCCGAGCCCTCGACCTCGTCTTGGCCGACGATGCGATACACCAACGTCACTTCGCCCTCGTCCTCGACGGTCACCGTGGCCCCGAAGAACACACGGTCGCGCCGCTTCTGTTCTTTCGGGTCCACGATCGCGACATGGTCCAGCCGCTTGGAAAGGAAACGCATGCGCGCGTCGATCTGGCGCAACTGGCGCTTGCGGTAGATGTACTCGGCGTTCTCCGAACGGTCGCCCTCTTCGGCGGCGTCACCCAGGGCACTCACCACCTCGGGCCGCTTGCTGGTGTGCAAGAACTCCAGCTCGTCGACCAGCTTGCGGTAGCCCGCGGGCGTGATGTAGTTCTTCTCGTTGGGCGCGCGCGGCTCTTCCTCGGGCAGGTCGTCGGGATCGTCCACCATGCAACACCAGGGGCATGGCCGGGCTCGATGCGACCGACGGTCGCGGTCGGCCCGGCCGTGGGGCTACTCGCCGCGCTTGCCGATGCGATGGTCGAGCATGACCAGGCTTGAGCCCTTGTCGCCCACCATCTTGAGCTGATCCAGGATGAGACTGGCGTTCTTCTCTTCCTCGACCTGCTCCTTGATGAACCACTGGAGCATCTCCATGGTCGCGTAGTCGTTCTCCTTGGTGGCCACGGCGTAGAGGCTGTGGATGAGGCTGGTCACCTTCTGCTCGTGAGCCAGCGTGCGCTCGAACACGTCGGTGGCGGACTTGAAATCCGCCGCAGGTTTCTCGAAGGTGGCCAGGGCGACCGTCCCGCCGCGGTCGACCACATAGTCGAGCATCTTCATCCCGTGGGACTGCTCTTCGGTGAACTGCACGCGCATCCACTTGGCGAAGCCTGGCAGGCTCTGCCCTTCAAAGTAGAGCGCCATGGAAAGATAGAGATACGCTGACGAGAACTCGTTTCTGATTTGCTCGCTGAAGGCATCCTGCATGGTCTTGCTTAGCATCGCGTCGAACTCCCTTCTGTGGTCTTGATTGCCGCAAGAGTCGCCGAGTTTCACGCACGATTCAATGAGGAACTACCGGCGTTCCCAGCCAGCAACGACTGTCTGCGCCGCTGCCAGGTCCTGGGGCGTGTCGATCTCGCGCCACTGGCCGTCGATGAAAACCGGCTCAAGCTGGATCCCCTGGTCAGCCAGCAGGTTGAGCGCATCGGTCAGGTAGGCCTGGCGCAGGGTCGCGGCCAGGCCAAAGGGCGCTTCCAGCCCGCCTGCCGCCAGAGCCGCATCCCAGACCGCACGCAGTGCCGAGGCGCCCTCGGATGAAAAATGCGCGAGACCGATGAACTCGCCCACGGCCTTCTCGCGCATCACCGCGCCCTTGCCCACGCGCACGACCCGCTCTTGTCCGTGGACCAAGGTCAGCTCAGCCTCGGAAACCGGGTGCAGCGTGCGGCCCTGATAGGCATCGGCCCAGCGCCGATCGATGATCAGCGAAACCGGAGCTGCGTTGGCCGCACGCGCGTGCGCAGCCAGGCGCGCGACCACGTCCGGCGTGTACACGATGTCACAGTAGGAAAAGAAAAAGCCGCCCGGCAGGTGCTCGGCTGCGCACAGCAGCGACGCCAGAATGTTGTTGTGGGCCCAGTTGGGATTGTCGACGAAAGCAAGGGCCACGCGCCCACCGTCGATTCGATCGCCCAGATACCCGCGCACCACCACGATATCGGAGAGTCCCGCCGCTGCGAAGGCGCGCAGCTGCCAGTGCAGGATGGGCTGGCCTGCCACACGCACCATGCACTTGGGAATGTCCTCGGTCTCAGGGCCCAGGCGTCGGCCGCGGCCGGCCGCCACGATGATGACTTTGCTGCTGCTCACGCGCTTGATCTACCCAGCTTGCGCAGGACCGCAAGAATCGTGCGGGCGGCATAGGCGGC
>Ga0182021_10006309_pt1 | contig 14081 bp, 12 predicted proteins | sample 612E3MmetaG_FD_120493 | JGI IMG/M metagenome (GOLD analysis project Ga0182021, IMG submission 120493) | Permafrost microbial communities from Stordalen Mire, Sweden - 612E3M metaG (Illumina Assembly) | ecosystem: Environmental > Terrestrial > Soil > Wetlands > Permafrost | place: Sweden...
AGCACTGTTCGTGCTCAACCACCACCTCGGCCGGTCCTCTAGCGGCTTGTATGTCTTGCTCGCGATCAACGCAGCACTAGGCTTCGTGCCCGGCGTCGCCTGGCAGGCCCACGTGGGCGGCTTTCTCACGGGCATAGCAATGGCTGCGGTGATCATCGCCACCACCACACAGAATCGGCGCAGGCTCCAACTGCCGGCACTGGCTGCGGTCCTTGTGCTGCTCGTCGTGGCGGCAACCGCCAAATACGCACTTGTGGACAACTCGGTGCTGCATTCCATCGTGAGTCTGGGCGTCTGAGGTCGAAGCTCACGAATTACACGCTTGTCATTTATCCCCATTGGGGATAACGCCTGTGGATAAGTTGTGCGCCTGGGTGAGCGGTGGCCTTCACTAACCCTGGCACGCAGGGATGCGGCGATTCGGTTCGCGAGGGCCTCGCCTGCAGGCTCTCCGGCGTATCAGCTCAATGATCACCTGCACACCCATGCCGACGCTCGCGGCGTCACGGTCGATGGAGAAACGCGGTCTTCCTGCGCGGATCCCGACCTCCGTCTCCCTCCTGCGGCGTTCAGTTCAGCGACGATGTGACCAGAGGTCAGCGGCCGGACGCCGCCCCTGCGCGCTCACCGATTCTGGCTGCCCGTGACCTCGCGCCAGCATGGACTGCGCCATGCCGGGACCCTCGCCAGTTCCGGCATGGCGCCAGGCGCTGAGATTCTCAATGGGCATAGCTCAGATCGCCCAGCAACGAAGGCGAGGTAGTCCCCCCCTGCGGCACCAACAGCCAGAGCGAACTGGCGTCCGTCCTAGGGTCCGAGCCAGAAGCAGGGTGCCGCCGAAGATGTGATGCGCAGCGTGCTCAGCGCGGTCAATCTTCGAATCGGTCGCATGATTGAGCGATACGACGTCGATGCCGCGTCGCCTTTATCAGGCTGCTCAGCGCCAGCGTGTGGTCATCATGAAGCCGCTGATCATCAGCCCGAAGCCGATCAGGAGGTTCCAGTAGCTGATATTCGGGATCGGGAAGGCGGTGGCGGTGATGTAGAACGTCACAACCCATAGCAGGCCTACTACCATCAGCCCGAGCATCACCGGCACGAACCACGGCGGGTTGGCCATGTTCTTCTTGGGTCGGCGCTGGGGCGGTGGGGTATGCGTGGGCTTCGCGCGTCCCTTGGACTCGGGCACCGGATGGCTCCTTCAATGGATGGTTCAACGTAAGGCAGGTGTTTGCCCTAGCGTAGAGGTTCAACACACCCACTTGCAGGCAGGAGGTCCCCGTTGCTGCCACGACCCCACATACGTGCGCCCCGCAAGCCTGTTGGCTGGGCTGCCATCGTTCCGCTGGTTGCGGCCTGCGCCGGGTTGTTGTTCGCCACCAGTGCGCAGACATCTCAGGGCACCGACCTGCGCTCCTCCGGGCGCTCTGACCTGGTCGATGTCGTTCGTGCTCAGGACCGCGCGGTGCGTATCCGTGCGGTCGCCGTGCAGCAGTTGCAGTCCGAGGTGGATGCCCTCACCGCCAAAGCGGCTCCGGGCAACAACACTGTAGCGAGCCTAAGCGCCCAGGCCCGTGCGCTCGCGCCACTGGTGGGCAGCCAGGCCGTGGTCGGACCGGGACTGTCGGTAAGTCTGGACGACGCCAAACGCACAGCCGCCAGCCTGCCCAAGGACTTCACCGCCGACGATATCGTTGTGCACCAGCAGGATGTCCAGAGCGTGGTTAACGCGTTGTGGGCCGGTGGTGCCGAGGCGATGATGTTGATGGACCAGCGGGTGATCTCAACCAGCGCAGTGCGCTGCGTGGGTAACACCTTGATCCTGCAGGGTCGGGTCTACTCACCTCCCTATGTCATTCAGGCGATAGGTGACCCTTCCGCCATGAGTGCTGCGTTGGACAATAGCAACACAGTTGCGATCTACCGCCAGTATGCAAAACTGCTCGGATTGGGCTATGACGTGAAGACTATGGACAAGGTGACCTTCCCGGCGTACTCGGGAAGCCTGAGTCTGGTTAACGCGACGATCCAGCGATGACGGGAAGACGGTGAACGGGTTGCGGTGGGCGGTCCGCACCCTCGGCGAGGTGCTCATCACGGTCGGTCTGTTGTTGTTCTTGTTCATCACTTGGCAACTGTGGTGGACCGATGTGACTGCCAACCGCGAGCAAGCCGTGACCATCAACACGCTCGAGAAGGGCTTCGGCCCCGCCGGTAGTCCCATGCGTGCCACAGCTCGCGCCGACCCCCTGGCTACCTTGACGAACGTCCCGTTCGGACAGGCTTTCGCGATCATGCGCATCCCGCGTTTTGGCGCCGACTACGCCAGGCCGGTGTTGCAGGGCACTGGCTCCGACGCGTTGACCCAGGGCATCGGTCACTACTCCGGCACGGCTTTTCCCGGGCAGGTCGGTAACTTTGCCGTGGCTGGGCACCGCACCACTTACGGCAAGCCGTTCTCAGACATTGACCTGCTCCAGAAGGGAGACGTCATCGTGGTCGAGACCAAGACCAACTACATCGTGTATTCCGTAGACCGGCACGTGATCGTCACCCCGGATCAGGTGGAGGTCATTGCCCCGGTGCCGCAGCACGCTGGTGCCTCACCGACGGAGGCCTGGCTGACGATGACCGCCTGCCATCCCCGGTTCAGTGCCAACCAACGGTATGTCGTGTTCTCCAAACTCGTGAAAACCATCCCGAGGGCCAACGGTCTTCCGGCGTCGTTCATGGCGGTTCCGGCAGGGACGGTGGGCTGAGATGTACGGACCCCTATGGCGTTGGCTCCCCGGTCCATGGCCGGTCAAGGTCCTTCTTTCGATTGTTCTTGTCGTCGTGGTGGTCGTGGTGTGCTTCTTGTGGCTCTTTCCCGCGATCGCACCGTACATGCCATTCAACGGCAACTCGGTCCAGTCTGGACTTCCGTTCTCGGGATCCGTCACCTTTCTCGTCATGTGAGGCACGCACCGACATGAAGAACAACGCCATCGCAGCTGAGAGCAACCCCTGCCAGAGCGCTGACAGCCCTCATATCCTCGTGGTCGACAACTACGACAGCTTCGTCTTCACCATCGTTGGATACCTCCAACAGATCGGTGCAGACTGCGAGGTTGTGCGCAACGACGCCCTCTCCCCGGCCGATGGCGCCGACTTCGACGGTGTGCTGGTCTCACCAGGTCCCGGCACGCCTCAGGACGCCGGAGTCTCGATAGCGATGGTCTCGGCTTGTGCCGAGCGCAACCAGCCCATGCTCGGTGTCTGCCTGGGGCATCAGGCGCTAGGCGTCGTCTTCGGTGCTGTGGTCAACCGGGCGCCTGAACTCCTGCACGGCAAGACCTCGATGGTGCACCACGATGGTACCGGTGTGTTGCGGGGTCTACCCTCCCCTTTCATTGCGACGCGCTATCACTCGCTCACCATCGACCCGGTCACCCTCAGCGATGACCTGACCGCGACGGCGTACTCCGAATCCGGTGTGATCATGGCGGTTCGTCACCGCAACCTCCCGCTGGAGGGTGTGCAGTTCCACCCCGAGAGCGTGTTGACCCAGGGTGGGCACCGGCTGTTCGCCAACTGGTTACAAACCTGCGGCCTGGTGGACGCGGTTAGTCGCTCCGAAGGTCTGAGCCCCCTGGTTCACAACGCTAGCTGAGCACGTGCCCGAAGGCGGACGTCGGCATTCCTGTGACCAGGGTGTGGTTCCGGCCTAGGTGGCTGTCCCTCGTTCCTCGGCCGGGCCGGCGGCCAAGGGTAATGGCCACCGACGAGCACTGGGTGTGAGCCCTGACCTGCACCGCAAGGCCTAGTCCTTAGGCAGGGAGAGGTGTCTCGCGGCCGCGCCAGACCCTTTTGAACGATGTGTACCAGCCAGTGGTGGTCGCTGCCGCGGCCGACGGCGAGGCGGGTGAGGGGTTCCAGAAACGGTTAGCCAGGAGACGACGATGTGATCGGGCATGTGGTCAATGCCCCGGCCGCGGCGGCAGTCTCCGACCAGGGTCCCACCGTCTTGCGCTGGCCTGACAGGTGATCCTGTGGCGAGCAGGTGTGAGGCTGCTACCCCGTCCAAGATCCAGGGCACAGTTAGCGACAGGATTAGACAGTCGCCCGAGAGGGCATCCTTTTGGCCAGGCTGTGTCCCTGGAGGACACAGCCTCAGTCGAACTTGCCGGCAGCGGGGCGTTGCCTACGCTCAGCCAGCTGTCGTGGCGGCGCCGGTCGAGGTGGGCGTGGAGGTCGGTGTCGTGCTCGTTGTGGGCGCTGGCGTCGGTGTTGGCTGGGGAACCTGTGCGACCGTCAGGACGATCTGGGTCCCGGTGTCGACGATCTCGCCGGTGTGGGTCTGGCCCAGCACGGTGCCCTCTGGCAGGCTGCTGTCCACGAACTGGGTCGTGTACGTCAGCCGCGCGTTCGTCAGGGTCTGTTGAGCGTCACTGCGGTTAGAGCCAACCACATTGGGCACCTTGACCTTGCCACTGGCCACCTTGAGTACCACAGTCGAGCCTGCCGCTACCGTCGAGTTGGCCGCGGGAACGGTCGAGATCACGTTGCCCTTGTTCACGCTGGGGTCATCGACGGTCACCACCTGGCCAACCACCAGGCCGGCGGTCTGGATCGCAGCCTGGGCAGAGGCGGTCGTAAAGCCTGTCACGTCCGGAACCGGCACCTGACCCGGACCGGTGGAGACGGTGATGTTGACCGTTGACTTTCGTGGGCGCTGCGCACCGGCCTGAGGGTTCTGAATGATGACACTGCCCTTTGGCACAGCACTGCTGGCAGCGGTGGAGACTTGGGGCACAAACCCCGCAGACCTCAGGCTGGTGACTGCCTGGTTCTGGGTGAGGTTGACCACCGAGGGCACTGTCACCGTGGCTGCGGCCGTGCTACCACCCAACATTGCCTTGCCTGCCAGACCGACCAGAACCAATGCGGCGATGACGGCCAGCGCGAGCAGGACGTAGGTCGCTTTGTGGCGTTGGGGTGGCTCTTTGGATGGGTCGTGTCCGACGGCCGGCAAGGTCGCGGTGTTGTGCTGCGGGTCGCCTGGTGGTCCCACGACCTGGGTGGGGTCGGCCTGGGCCATGGCTGCAGTGGCCAGTCCAGCTGCGCCGAGCGCTGCACCTGCGGAGCTCGCGCGGGCCGCAGCGCTGATCGGCCGGCCGCTGCGGGCGGCGGCAAGGTCGGAACGGAACTGGGTAGCGTCCTGGTATCGCGCGTCCCGGTCCTTGACCAGAGCGTGCAGCACCACAGCATCGAGATCGGCGCTGAGACTCGGCTGGTAGACCGACGGCGGCTGGGGCACTTCGCCTACGTGTTGGTAGGCGATCGAGACTGGGGAGTCTCCGACGAACGGTGTACGGCCGGTCAGTAGCTCATAGAGCAGGCACCCCGTGGAGTAGAGGTCGGAACGGGCATCGACCGTATTGCCCTGTGCCTGCTCTGGTGAGAGGTACTGGGCGGTGCCGACCACGGAATGGGTCTGGGTCATGGTGGCGGCCGTGTCTGCGATAGCGCGGGCGATACCGAAGTCCATCACCTTGACTGCGCCCGAAGGGGTCAGCATGACATTTGCCGGCTTGATATCGCGGTGGACGATGCCCATCCGATGGCTGTAAGACAGCGCGTCCAGGACCCCCTCGGTGACTCTGGCAGCCTCGTCCGGCTCCATGACTGTCACTTCGTTGAGGATCTCGCGCAAGGTGCGGCCTTCGACGTACTCCATCACGATGTAGGGCAGGGCTATCTTCCCGCCACCACTTTCGGTGTCCTCGTCCTCGCCAGAGTCATAGACGGCGACGATGGAGGGGTGGTTGAGCCCTGCCGCAGACTGGGCTTCGCGGCGGAACCGGGCCAGAAACGATGGGTCGCGGGCCAGATCCGAGCGAAGCATCTTGATCGCCACAGTGCGGCCGAGCCTGGTGTCGTGACCAGCGTGGACTTCGGCCATTCCGCCGCGACCAATCAGTTCGCCGACTTGATACCGCCCGCCCAGCAGACGAGTTGCACTGTTCACTGCTTGCCATCCTTTGCGTTGTTGTGGCTCCTGGCCTTGCCCTTTGCCCGGTTGAGCTGGCCGGGTATGGGTGAGTTGCCAGCGGGTGGCGCGATCTCGGTGGTGGTGCCAGTGCTCTCAGTCGCGCTGTTGTTGTGAGAGGAAGGTGGGCTGGTGGGCGTGGCCATGGGAGTTGGGGTGCTGTTGCTGACCCCTGGTGCGGCGAAGGCCGCGAAAGCGATGAACGCCGCTGCGGCGCCGGCCGCTGCCAGAAGCCAGGCAGGACGTACTCGAGATCGTCGATAACGAATGCCCGCAGGCTCGGCCGCCATGGCTTGCGCAGGCATGGTCTGGGTCTGTGGTGGCGCGGTTGGCCCGGGCAGCGCTAAGGCGGCCAGGCCCAGCGCCGGCAGGACCAGTGCCCCGGCGGCTGGAACACCCGAGGCGAAAGTGGTCTCCGGGCTGCTGAGGGCATGGGCCATGGAGGCGGCGGTTGCTGGACGCTCCGCTGGGTCCTTGGCCAGGGCAGCATTGATCACGGTGCGGAGCCCGACTGGGACGGTGTCGGGCAGTTGAGGTATCGGTTGGTTGAGGTGCGCGAGGGCTGTTGCCACTACGGTCTCGGCCTCGTACGGGCGCCGACCGGTGAGCATCTCATGTCCGACAACGCCGAGGGCGTAGATGTCGCTGGCGGCGGTCGCGCTCTGGCCCCTGACCTGTTCAGGGGCGAGGTACTGGGCAGTTCCCAGGACCTGGCCGGTCTGGGTCAGCGGTGCGGTGTTCACCAGGCGGGAGATGCCAAAGTCCGTGAGCTTGACCGTGCCAGCGGGGGTCATCAGGATGTTGGCAGGCTTGACGTCGCGATGTACGACTCCGCCCTGATGGGCAGCCTCCAATGCGGTCGCGGCCTGGATGAGGATCGACGCCGTCACCTGCGCTGACAACGGCGCATGGTCGGAGATGATCTGGCTCAGTGGCTGTCCGGCAACGAGTTCCATCACCAGGTAGGCCGAGCCGTGGTCCTCGCCGTAGTCGAACACCGTGGTGATGTTGGGGTGGTGCAACGCGGCGGAATACCGGGCCTCTGCCCGGAAACGCTCGAGGAATCCGCTCTGCTGGCTGAGTGCGGGGTTCAGTACCTTCACCGCGACGGTGCGATCAAGGACGGTATCGGTGGCCGACCAGACCTCGCCCATGCCGCCGGCCGCGATGGGATCGGTCAGGGCGTAACGGTCACCGAGAATCGTGCCTGCGTTGGGACTCATGGCTTCAGCACCGCCTCCATGACCGCGCGTGCGATCGGTCCGGCGACCGCGCCGCCGTAGGCCTCACTACCCGCGTTCCCACCGTTCTCCACGACCACAGCGACGGCGACCTGCGGGTTGGTGGCAGGCGCGAACGAGGTGAACCACGCGTCGGGGTTGCCGCCTGCGGCGAGCTGTGCGGTGCCGGTCTTGCCGGCAACGGTGATGCCAGGAATCTGGGCTGGAGTGCCCGTGCCCGACTGGACGACAGTGACCATCATCCGGGTCAGCGCAGCGGCGACGGCGGGGGTGACCGCCTGAGAGAGCTGCTGGGGCTGGGTCTGGTCGATGATGTCCAAACTGCTGTTTCGGCTGTCCTTGACCAGGTAAGGGGTCATGACCGCGCCGTTGTTGGCGATGCCAGCGCTGACCATCGCCATTTGAAGCGGCGTCACCCGCACGTCGTACTGCCCGATGGCGGCTTGTGCCGACTGCGGCGCATTCAGCGGCGGGACGCTGCTCGCCGTGACGCGCATCGGCACATGTAGCGTGTCACCGAAGCCGAACTTGGCCGCTTGGGCACGCAGCGCGTTGCCACCGAGGTCAAGCCCCAGCCAACCAAACGCCGTGTTGCAGGAGATCTCGAGAGCATGCGTCAGGGTCGTCTTGTCCCCCGGGCCGCAGGGCTGTAGGTCGTCGGTGGGCAGGTGGGCGGTCGACTGCGGCAGGGCGAGCGTTGCCGGGCCGGGGATCTGTGACGACTCGGTGAACTTGCCGGAAGACAGTGCTGCCGCAGCCGTGACCAGTTTGAAAGTGGAGCCCGGCGGGTAGAGGTCCCCAGCGATCGAACGGTTGACCGCAGGGTTGCCCGAAGTCGCATTCAGGGCCTTCCAGGCCGCGGCAACGGAGTTGAGGTTGTGGCTCGCCAAGGTCCCTGGGTCGTACTGCGGGTGACTGACCATCGCCAGGACGGCCCCGGTCTTTGGATCCAGCGCGACGACGGCACCGCGCTGGTTACCCAGAGCCTGGTCGGCGGCCGCCTGTGCCTTCGGATTGATGGTGAGCTCGAGGCTGGCCCCGCTGGGAGGCTTACCGGTCAGCATGTCTAGCACTTGCCGGTAGAAGAGCTGGTCGGACTGCCCGGACAGAAGGGAGTCCTCGGAGCCTTCAAGGCCGCCGCCGGCGCCATAGGTGAAGGAGTAGTAACCAGTGACCTGCGAGTAGAGCTTGGCCGAGGGGTAGGTGCGGACGAACTTGTACCTGTCTTTGATCGGGACGGACTTGGCGATGGGTGAGCCGTTGACCAGGATGGCGCCGCGCTGGCGGGAGTAGCCGTTGAGCAGCGTGCGATAGTTGCCAGGAAGGTTGTCGATGCTCTTAGCCGTGACGAACTGGACCCAGGTCGTGGAGAACAGCAGGCTGCAGAAGAGCAGGGCCACGACATAGGACAGCCGGCGGATCGGTTTGTTCACTGCAGCCTCACAACCTGGGTGTGGGCCGCGGACGCGGCGGCCAGCTCTTCGGGATCAGGCAGGGGCCTTCTGGACTGGTCACTGATCCGCAGCAGGATGGCCACGAGGGACCAATTGGCCAGCAGGGATGAGCCGCCGTAGGAAAGGAAGGGCATCGTCATGCCGGTGAGCGGGATGACCCGGGTGACGCCTCCGACGACCACGAAGCACTGCAGTGCAAAGGAGAAGGACAGTCCCACCGCCAGCAGCTTGCCGAAGCCGTCCCGGACGCCGAGGGCAGCGCGCAGGCCGCGCTCCACCAACAGCACGTAAAGCAGCAACAGGGCGAAGAGACCGACCAGCCCGAGCTCCTCACCGAAGCTGGGGATGATGAAGTCACTTTCGGGGAAGTAGGTCAACTGGGGGTGACCCAGCCCCAGTCCGCTACCCAGGAGACCGCCCTGCGCCATGCCCATCAGGCCCTTGGCCAGCTGGTCACTGACGGCCAGAGCCTTGGGGCCGAACGGATCCAGCCACAGGAGAACCCGTACTTGGACGTGTGTGATCACCAGGTTGGCGAAGTACGAACCGGCACAGAACAGGATCAAGCCGATCGCGATCCACGAACGGCGCTCGGTGGCGACATAGAGCATCGCGACGAAGACACCGAAGAACAACAGTGACGTCCCCAAGTCGCCCTGGAAGACCAGGACCGCGACACTGGCCAGCCAGGCGATCAGGATGGGACCGAGGTCCCGGGCCCTGGGCAGGCCGATCCCGAGGAATCGGCGCCCGACCATCGACAGGACATCGCGGGTCTCTACCAGGTAGCCGGCGAAGAAGATGACCAGCAGGATCTTGGCGATCTCAGCCGGCTGCAGCGACAAAGGCCCGATACCGATCCAGATCCGTGAGCCGTTGATGCTGCGACCGATGATCGGCAGCAGCGGCAGCAGGAGCATTCCCAGGCCGACAGCCATGGCGGTGAAGGTGAATCGGCGCAGCTGGCGGTGGTCGCGCAAGGCGATGATGACCCCGGCTGCGATGAGGACGGATAACGCGCTCCACATCAGTTGTTTGGGCTCGAGGAGTTTGCTCCCGGTGCGCCCGTAGGCCAGGTCCAGCCGGTGAATCATCACCAGGCCCAGCCCATTGAGCAAGGTCGCGATCGGCAGCATGAGCGGGTCGGCATAGGCGGCCCGCCAGCGCAGCACCAGATGGAAGCCGACCGAGAGGAACAGCAGACCAAAGCCGTACTTGATCAGGTCCGGCGGAAATGTCCCGCCCATCGCGAGCCCGACGTCCAGGTAGGCCACGAGCACGATCGCGATGGCCAGCAGCAGGAGCACCAGCTCGACATTGCGTCTGGTGCGAGGACGGAAGGAGGTGACTGTGCTCATGGCTTGGAGGTTCCGCAGCTGCCGCCGGTGGCTTTGGTGCTCTGGCACTGGATCGACTGCGCCCGCAGGTCGGCGACGAGCCGACGTGCGTCTTGGCTACTGGTGGTGCTCACGGTCGAGGCGACCTGGCTGCGGTAGAACTCCGGCAGGTCGCTGAGGGCGATGTTGCTCTTGTCGATCACATGCGAGAGCTCCCACGGACCAACCTTCTGGAAGACCCCCTGGTAGATCGCGACGTGACCGTTGGCATCGCCGACGTAGTACTGCTGCTGTGACCAGTTGTATGCCGCGTAGCCACCACCTACGATCGCGGCCAGGACCAGAGCAACCAGTGCAACGATCTTGACCCATCGAAACCGGCGAGTGGGCGGTTCGGCATCGACCAGGCTGGCGGCCTCGGTCCGTTCCGCCTCGTCGGCATCGGTGCCACGAGCCTCACGTGACAGGGCTGACGCCTTTTCTGCGGGGGTGACCGGTATCGCCCGGGTGGTGACCCGGTGTTCGGCCGCCGCGCCCACGACCTCCTGCGCCGTTGGCGGCGGCTCGTCCTTGTCCAGATCGACGATGTCGCCGATGATGCAGGTCACGTTGTCAGGTGCACCGGCGCGCATGGCCAGCTCCACGAGCTGGTCGGCCGCTGTTCCCGGCGGGTCGGCCTGGGCGAGGATCGCCTGGATGGTGTCCCGTGCCACGAAACCGGACAGACCGTCGGAGCAGAGGAGATAGCGATCCCCGACGTGGGCTTCGCGCATGGCCAGGTCGGGCTCATCCTCGTGCTGTCCAGTCAGGACCCTGGTCACCAGTGAGCGTTGCGGATGACCCTCGGCCTCTGCCTCGGTGATCCGGCCCTCGTCGATCAGGCTCTGAACGAACGAGTGGTCGTGCGTAATCTGGGTAAGAACGCCATCGCGCATGAGGTAGGCGCGGGAGTCGCCGATATGGGCGACGGCCATCATGTTGCCGGTTCTTAAGAGCGCGGTGACAGTTGTGCCCATGCCCTTGAGCTCGGGCTGGTGCTCTACGGCCTCTCGCAACTCGTTGTTCGCCGCGCGCAGCGCCTCGGCCAGCAAGTCCAGGGCTTCGTCTGCGCGGGGGCTCTCGCCGTCCAGACTGACCATTTCGCCGATCGCGATCGAGCTCGCGACGTCCCCTGCCGCATGGCCCCCCATCCCATCGGCGACAACGAGCAGGTGGGGACCGGCATAACCCGAGTCCTGATTCTCCTGTCGTACCAGTCCGACATCCGAGCGGGCAGCATAGTGCAGCGCGATGGCCAAAACAGCCCTACTTCCGCAGCTCGAAGATGGTCTTGCCGATCCGTAGCGTTGAACCGACCTCGAGGGGCATGGGCTCGGTGAGTCTGTTGGACCCCAGGAACGTGCCGTTGGTGGATCCCAGGTCCTCCACAAACCAGCCTGCGTCACGACGGAAGATACGGGCATGGCGACCAGAGGCGAAGTCGTCATCCAGGACCAGGGTGCACTCTGGATTGCGGCCCAGTAGGACTCCGCTATCGGTCATCGACAACGTCGTTCCTGCCAGGGAACCTTCGGTGACACTCAGAGTGGTCGGAACGCGCTTGGCTGAGGCTCGAGTCAATGGGGTGGCCGACCTGGCGGCAGCCGAGGCGGTGGCTACTGGTTCGCGGGCCGGGCGTCGTGGTGAGCTGGACCTGTTGCGCGTTAGCACTCTGGTGCCGTACAGGTCGCCGCGCAGGACGCCGACGACGCTGAACACGAAGATCCACAGAAGTGCCAGAAGGCCGAGGCGGATTACTGTGAGGGTGAGCTCACTCATGGGCAGGGATCACCGGCGTTCAGCGCGGAAGATCAAGACGGTCCGGCCCACGTTGACCCGGTCACCGTCGGTGAGTCGCTGGCTGGTGATGCGCTCGCCGTTGACGAATGTACCGTTCGTCGAGCCAAGGTCGCGGATATTAGTGACCAGGTGAGGGCCGTCGCTGGTCACCCGAATCTCTGTGTGCTGCCTTGAGATTCCCGGGTCATCCAGGATGACGTCGGCGGTGTTGTCGCGTCCCAGGATGGTGATGGCAGAGAGCAGCGGGTAGTGGTCGCCGTCGACGTCGAGCCAGGGTCGCCGGGCTGGGTGGTTTCGCGGGGGCGCAGAGGCCGCGGGCTCGCCAGAGGTGATGGGCGCCGCGGTCGCTGACGCCGCGGCCACTGGCGGCACGTGAGGTGCCGATGTGGCCGAAGAACCGAACGGTGGCGCAGGAGCAGGGGATACGGGTGCGGCGGCACTCTTGGCCGTGGCCGGGCGAACCCGGAACACGCCGGTCTCAAGGTCTGTACTGGACAGGAAGTTAACCTGGATGGGGCCGCCGGGCTGGTAGCGCTGCGACTCGGCATGCTCCTGGGCGGAGGCCACCAGCTCATCGGTGAGCATGTCCGAGAAGCCGGTCAGCCTCTCGAAGTCGGTGGGCGCGAGTTCGATGGTGAAGAGGTTGGGGACGAAGGTGCGCCCGTGGCCGATTGTTGCAGCCCGGTCATCCATGGCGCGGCGCATGGCGGACGCAATCTCCACGGGCTGGACCTCGGATTTGAAAGCCTTGGCGAAGACACCATGAACCGCTCGTTCGAGTCCTCGCTCGACGCGATCGAACACTCCCACAGTCGTTCCTTCCTAAGTGTTGGCCTTTCGATCGTAACGGGCCAGACTGGATCAGCCCGAATGCCAGTGCCCTTGGAGCCCACTTTGCGCATGTGGGCGGCGGATCGGTTTGGATTTCTGGGTGGTCGTCCCCCACACTGTGTGAGCGCGCGCGAGTGGCGGAATGGCAGACGCGCTGGCTTCAGGTGCCAGTGTCCGAGAGGGCGTGGGGGTTCAAATCCCCCCTCGCGCACAGTGAAGTAGGCCCCTGAGCAGCGGAAATGCTACTCGGGGGCCTTTTTCTTTCCACTCAGACCGCTCTCAGGCCACCTTAGCTAGCGACGATGCCGGGGAATGAGGTCATCGTCGTCGGGCGCGATGGCAACCGGAACCTCCCTCTGTCGGGTCTTCAAGGGGGCGGCCAGCGTAGGGCCCGGTGACAGCCTCACCCTCCACAACACTGCCGGCACCGTGGAGGTGACCGCCGACTTCATGGACTCCAACAGCGGAACCTCGGTTTCCCCATGGCCGGTCCTGCTCGTGGGCAAATGGCCAATTGTGAGTGTTCCCGCGATACGTTTTGGGCATGGCCCGACCCCACGCCGCGTACCTCATCGAGGATGCCTTCCATCGCCGTTCGAACGCCCTGATGCGTGGACGCGGATGGGGAACCCGCACGATCAGCCACACCGGATATGGCAGCCAGGACTTTGTACGGGTCCTGGGTCGGGTGTTGCTAAGCCGCCAGACGCAGAAGCCGGCAGTCAACGAGGCAGACGGGCGCTTCGTTGAGCTCAGAGACACCAGGGGCGAACAGCGTGGTTGGCGCGCGTTCGTCACTGCAGGAGCAATGAACGTGCCGGTCCGAGTCATCATCGGTGACCGCACGATGCACACCTTCTCAGACAGAAGTGGCTACATCGACGTGGTGATTCCGCAACCAGGCCTGGAGCCCGGTTGGCATGCGGTCACAGTTGTGGCAGAGGGTGGCGAGCCGGTCCAGGCCCCGGTGCTGATCATCGATCGCGAGGCTCGTTTCGGCCTTGTCAGCGACATCGACGACACGGTCATCTCCACTTCCCTGCCGCGCCCGTTGATTGCAGCCTGGAACACCTTCGTGCGGCAGGAGACCGCTCGGCACCTGGTGCCCGGCATGGCACCGATGTTTCGTACGCTGATCGGGGAGCACAAGGGTGCGCCGACTTTCTATCTGTCCACCGGTGCCTGGAACACTGCGCCAACGCTGACTCGCTTCCTTAAGCGTCATGGGTACCCGGCCGGTCCCATGCTGATGACCGACTGGGGTCCTACCAACACCGGTTGGTTCCGCAGCGGGCAGGACCACAAGACTGAGGCCTTGCACCGGTTGGCTCGCGAGTTCCCGAAGATC
>Ga0182021_10006311_pt1 | contig 14081 bp, 14 predicted proteins | sample 612E3MmetaG_FD_120493 | JGI IMG/M metagenome (GOLD analysis project Ga0182021, IMG submission 120493) | Permafrost microbial communities from Stordalen Mire, Sweden - 612E3M metaG (Illumina Assembly) | ecosystem: Environmental > Terrestrial > Soil > Wetlands > Permafrost | place: Sweden...
CCGGCGTTTTGCGCGCGCTGGGCACGCCCGCTGAACTGCGCGCCCAGCATGGCTGCGCCGCTGACGCCAGCCTGGAGGAACTCTTCCTCAGGGTCATCGATCGCGGCCCATGAGAACGCCCTTGCGCCTCGCTCGCTTGCTCATCGTCTATCGGCTGCGCTCGCTGTGGAACGCGTTCTGGCGCGTACCGCGTCGGCGATCCCCGCGCGTGGCTTGGTTGATGATGCTGGTTGCGCCGGTGGCGTACGTCAGTCTCTTTGCCAGCGCGTTCGTGGCGGCGCGCGGCGTGGCCGGCGCGCGCGAGCAGGCGGCGCTGCTTGCGGTCGTGTGTGGCGCCATCGTGCTGTCGAGCGGGCTCACCAAGATGGCCTCCAGCGAGGCGGTGATCGCGGGTTCGGGCGAGAACGAATTCCTGCTCACGCGGCCACTCGCTCTTGCCACTTTGGTAGTGGCGCGCAGCCTGGCAGGGGCGGTCACGGATTTCTTCGATGCGCTCTTCCTGTTGCCGGTCCTGCTGGCCGCCAGCCTGGCCTGGCGTCTGGGTGGCGCGGGAATCGCCCTGGCGGCAGTGATCTCGGTGCTGGCGCAGGTGGCGGTGTCAGCGGCCGCACAGGCCGGCCAGATTGCCGTGGTTCGTTTCGTTCGGCCGCCTGGGCGGCGGGCCGTGTGGGCTGCTCTGGGCCTGCTGGCGGCACTGGCCATGGCCGCGGTATGGGTGCTGGGCACACAGGTCGTGCGCGTACCGGCGGCGGTCGTGGGCGGACTGGCGGGCTGGGCAGACCTGTGCATGTGGTCGCCGTCGGGCCCGCTGGCAGCACCGCTTGCGGCGCTGGCCGCGGGAGATGGGGCAGGGGCCGCGTTTGGGCTGGCGGTGTTGGTTGCCGGGGTGGGACTGGTGCTTGGCCTGGCTTTCCTCTTTGCACGTTGGGCAGCCCGCGATGGCTGGGAACACGCGGGCGCGCCTTGGGCCGAGGCCGCGGCTAGTACGTCTGCGCGGGGCCGAGCCGGCCCGCTCACGCCCTTTGGCAAGGAGATCCTGATGTTGGCGCGCGATCGCTCGCGCCTGTTCGCGCTGGCGGTGGCGCCGGCTGTCTTCGTGGGCATCCAAATCTTTGGCAGTGCCGGCTGGAACTGGATCGCGGCCAGTCCCCGGCACGCGGCGGTGCTTGCGTTTTCCCTGGCCGCGTACCTGGCCACCTACGGCCCGCTCGGACACATGACGAGCGAGCGTCGCGCCTTCTGGTTGCTGTGCACGTCGCCCTTTCCCCTCGGCCGCCTGATGGCCAGCAAGGCGCTGTTCTGGGCGCAGGTGGTCGGGGGCATGGCCGCGCTGGCGTACGCCGGCGTGCTGCTGCTGGCGCCCTTGCCGGTAGACGCCGCATCCTTGGGCTTGGGGCTGGTGGTGGTCGTCGGTGCTGCCACGGTGGCCTGTCTGGCGGTGGCCGTGGGGTGCGGCGCCGCTGATCTGTCGGACGACCGCCGGCCTGCAGTGGGTGTGGGGACGGTGTGGATGTTCATGGTGACCGCCGGGCTTTTCAACGCGGCTCTGCTGGGTGACGGTCAGGTGCGCGTGCGCGCTCTCCTGTTGTTTGGGCTGTGCGTGGGGTTGCACTGGATGACCGGGATCGAGCAGGTGGCGCTGGCCTACGACCCCGACAGCGCTGCCCGCAAGCGGGTCCTGCCGGGTGACGGCGCTACGTTGGCCATTCTTCTCTACCTTGGCCAACAGAGCACGCGGTTTGCCCTCGGGACAGCAACCAGCGCCGATGTGCATCTGGGCAGCGCGATCTGGTCAGCAATCTTGCTCGCGGCCGCCGGCTGGGCGCTTTGGCGCTGTCCATCGTTTGCTGCCCGTCGGGGATGGCTGCCGTCGATGATCGTGGCAGTGGTCGCGGGAGCCGCAGGCGCAAGTGCGCTCTCGCTGCGCTTGCCTGCCACACCGGTCGACCGTCAGGTTGTCTCGTTGGCTCTGGGGGTTCTCGCCGAGGAAGTGATCTTCAGGGGCTTCGTGCAGCGTTCACTGGCCGAGCGCTGGCTTCGTCACGGCACGCGCGGCCAGGTGGGTGCGCTGTTCATCTCGACCGTGGTGGCCTTGCTGGCCGGGGCTCGATCCCTTTCACCATCCGCCCTGCTGGTCGCGGCCACCGGCGCGGTGATCTGGGCCGCCACCGGGCGGCTGGGCGCGGCTGTGGTGGCGCGTCTCCTGCTGGAGTTTTTGCCCTAACTATCGCGGCCGGGCGACGCAGTGGCTGATCCCCGGGTCCTCACGGCAGAGGCCCGCAGGATCGCACTCGATGTTGCTGGTGCAGGACTTGGGCGCGCAGTAGGGAACCCCTGCGGCACTGGGTGGCACCTTGAGCTGGTAGCCGAGCAGCGACGAGCCGGGCGCGACGCAGGTGAGAAGCGGATCCTGGTCGCACCGGAAGCTGGAGGAGCAGGGGACCAGACAAAGCTCGCGGCCATCACCGAACACCGCGCAGTCGGATCCCGCGGGACACGGGTCGACCGTGCAGTCGCGCGAGCAGAGTCCCAGGGCGCCCAGATCGGCGCACAACCCGCTCAGGCAGAGGTCGTCGCGGCGAAGGCCGGTCGCGCCGAGGCAGGGACCGCCCAGGTCAGCCGGCACGTCGGCAAAACAGCCGTTGACCCAGGCAGGGCCGTTGAGCGAGCCAGGCAGGGTACGGCAGGAAAGCCCCGCGGTGCAGTCTGCATCAGAATAGCAGGAGGGCAGGCAGACTTGGGTCTGCCAGGGCTCGGCGCGGCCGGAAGTCGCGGAGGCGGCCCCCAGGTTCGCGCAGACCGCGCCGTTCGGGCAGTCATCCTGCGGGCACAGCGAGGTGCACATGCCACCCACGGGCCCGGTGGTGCACGGGCTGGCGACCGAGCAGAGACAGGAAAGACCCGGAGCGCACTGCTGGTTGGCCTGGCAGGGCTCACCCATGCTGTCGGCCAACACGATGATGAAGCCGGCTCGCGTCCTGGTCGCCAAGCCACCGTTCGAGCCGACACCCACCAGCGTCACATCGAACGCACCGGGCGTGGCGAAGGTGTGCGATGGGGCGGCGGAAGTGTCGTCGGATGTACCGTCGCCGAAATTCCAGAGGTACTTGCTGATGGTCGTGGTGGTGATGGGGACGAACTGGACAGTGAAGGGCGCCTTGCCCGTGCAGGACGGGACGGTGGTATCGAACGGTGGGCAGTCCTCCACGGAGAAGTCCACGGCCAGCGGCAGCGCGCCGGCATCGGTGGGCAGGGCCGTGTCTGGCGGCGCGCTGTCCGGTCCCGCGTCCGCCGCGGGGGACGAACGGCCACCGCAGGCGGCAAGCAGCAGGAGAGAAAGGACACGCCAGCGCATACGTTTTTGAGGTACGTGGGGGTGGACGAGGGGTATCGAACCCCCAGCCGTCGGAGCCACAGTCCGATGCTCTACCATTGAGCTACGTCCACCAGAACCCCGTTTGCGGGGAATTGAACATATGCCGCGCGATCGGCCCGGTCGTCAAGCAGGGAGGCGCGGCAGGACGATTTTTTGCCAACGATCTTTTGCAGTTGACGAGGCAAGCCTCTAGCTCCGAACATAGGGCCCTCTTCAACCCGGTGAGGCAACTTATGTACAGATATGCGACCTGTTTCTTGTTGTTAGCCACCCTGTCCATTCCGGCGTCTGCACGGGCCGGGGAGGCCGATGATCTGCAGCGCATCATCGAAGACAACCGGCAGACGGCGAACGACCTGGAGCGCCTGGATGAGCAGAAGGCCACAGGAACCGAGCTGACCTTCCTGCGCACCTGGCTAGATCGAGCCTGGAATCTGCGTTCCCAGGAGAAGTACGACGAGGTCCGCGTGGTCACGGATCGTTGCAAGGCCCAGGCCGACATGATTCGCGAAAAGATCACGGCCGCCAAGCTTGCAGCGCTGGCCGCCCAGAAGGAAACCGAGGTGGCGCGCAAGCGCGCGACGCTCGATCGCACCAAGAAGGCACTGGAGAATGCCAAGGTCCAGAAAATCCGTCTGGGGGGCAAGGCGTGAGTAACCTGCGTTTAGGGAGTTTCGTCATGATCAAGACTACAAGAGGATTTTCGATTCTGTCGCTGGCGGCAATGCTTTTGCTGGGCGTGCTGTCCCAGGGTTGTGCGCTGGCGCCCAAGCCGAGCGAGCTGGAAGCCCTGGAGAAGCTGCGGGCCAGTCCGTCGGCTGCGGCGGCTCTCAAGCTCAAGAACGCCGCGCCGCTGGTCAAGAGCTCGGACGAGCTGCTCAAGCGATCACAGGCCAAGTGGAAGAGCAGCGACCTGGACGAGTCGACCGATGCGGCGCTCATGGGACAGGCCAAGCTGAAGCATGCCATCGCACTGGCCGACCAGGATTCGGCCAAGCGTCGCATTGCCAAGGCCGAGGACGATCTGGACGACGTGGCGGAAGAGCAGGAGAAGGTGCAGAAGGAACTGGACGCGGTCAACGAGACCATCGGTCTGCTCCATCAGACCGCGCAGGCGAAGGATGAGCAGAAGGCGATGGAGACGCAGATGGAGGTCGACAAGAAGCTGGCGACCGACAAGGCCGACACCGCTGACAAGATCAGCGCAGCCGAGTTGGCCCTCAAGACGGCGGACACGGTGCAGGCGTCCACCTACGCCAAGGCCGAGTACACGGCGGCCGCCGACACCTTGGCGCGTGCACAGGCGGAGCTGCAGCAGGGGAATTTCCGGGGCGCACAGATGAGTGCGGACATCGCCCGGAAGAAGGCTGATGAGGCGGTGGCCGCGGCCCAGCCGATCTATGCCGAGAAGACCAAGGCGGACGACAACCGGGCGCGCGCCGACACGCTGACCAGAGAGGCCAGCACCATAGCAGGTGTGGAGGTTCGTCGCGATGCGCGCGGCGCCTTGCAACGGATCGTGCTCACCATCCCGGCAGAGCAGCTCTTCACCAAGAAGCAGACCGTGATCACGCCGGGCCGGGAGGCCATGCTCGACCCGGTCGCGACCCTGATGAAGAAGAGGGAGTACCAGAACTATCCTGTGCAGATCGTCGGTTTTGCCGACCCGCGCGGAAGCTCCAGTTCACTTCTGGCACTGACCCTGGCCCGGGCACAGTCGGTGGCGACCGCGCTGATGTCACGCGGGGTCGACAGCAAGCGGGTCATGGCCACCGGCCAGGGCGGCGCTGAGCAAGTTGCCAGCGGCAAGGACCGCAGCCGCAACAACCGCATCGAGATCATCTTCCTCTATCAGTAGAGGAGATCCTGCGCGTAGGGGCGACCTGCGGTCGCCCCGCGGGCGGGCCGTCTCGCCCATGGGCGTGATCGATCGGAGACTCACCCGTCGGTGAAGGGTGCCGCAGTTCCCCTGCATCAGATCCGCCTTCGGGAGCCGGCCGTCGGTGAATCGAAGAGCTGAGGGTGAATATCTATCCGGGCCCCCAGGCTTCGTGGGCGAAGTAGAGCCCCGCAAAGACCTTGGCTGCCAGCAGTGTGCCTTGGCGCTCGCGCTCGGTCAGCCAGGCGCGTGCCTCGCGCAGCGCCACTTCATGCACGCGGATGTCTTCGCTGGGCGTGCCGCCGCCCGTGCCGACCTTGGTGAGGTCGGAGGCCAGGATGAACCGGACCAGTTCGCTGGTCATCCCCGGGGAGGTGGCGCTGGTGGAAACCAGACGCAGCGTCGCGGCTTGGTATCCGGTTTCCTCTAGCAATTCCCGTCGCGCCGCTGCGATCAGGTCTTCGTGTTCGTGTCCGGGCTCGTCGCCCACCAGCCCGGCGGGAAACTCGATCACGTTGCGGCCCACCGGCACTCGGTGCTGCTCGACGAACAAAAGCCGTCGTTCTGGGGTGAGCGGCACGATGACCACCACCGCGCGGGCATTGGTGCGCTCCACGAAGGCCCAGCCATCGTGGTCCACCAGGCGAAGAAAAGGGGTCTCGGCGAGAATTCGGTCAGCCACGCGGAGTTTACTTCCCCAGTTCTTCGTCGACCCAGTCGCTGATGCTTTCGATGTCGTGGCGGCCCGCGTACTTGCGACCGTTGATGTAGATGGTAGGCGTGGAGTTGATTCCCAGTGCGGTACCCTCGGACTTGTCCTGGGTCACGGCGGCCTTGACCTCGTCCGAGTTCATGTCGCTTCGCCATCGGGCAACGTCGAGTCCCACTTCCTTGGCGATCTTCTCCAGCACCGCCGGGGTCAGACTGTCGGCGTGGGCCCACACCTTGTCGCTGTAGGGCCAGAACTTGCCCTGCTTCTGCGCGGCGGTGGCGGCCTCGGCCGCCAGACGCGAGTTGGTGTGGCCGCTGAGCGGAAAGTGCTTGAAGCAAAGCTTCACCTGCCTGGGGTAGGTGTCGAGCACCTGCCGCATGAGCGACTGCGCGGCCTGGCAGTGCGGGCACTCGTAGTCCACGAATTCGACCAGGGTGACTCGCGCCTCGGGCGGACCCTTGCTGGGCGCCCGGTTCACGTCGATCTCCTTGTGGACCACGTCGCGGTATCGCTTCTGCAGCTCCTCGCTCACCTCGGAGTCCGTGTAGCCGGAGTCGACCAGCTTCGCCGCATACTTGATCGCGTAGACCGAGCGCTTGCAACCAGGGTCGTGCTTGACCGAGTAGATGAGGCTGTGACCCTTGCCGCAACTCGATGGCTCCCGGTTGACGATGCGAAAGAAGACCTTGCGTTCGTACTCGTCCAGCTTGCTGAGGTCGATGCCGGGCGGGGGCGAGGTGTCAAGCTCACCCGATCCCTTGCCGTCCGCCGGTTTCTGATCGGCGGGCGTGGCCGCGGCCGGCCGAACCAGGGGCTGGCCCCAGGCGCACAGGACGGCGCACAGGACGGCGGAAACCACACCAGAGCGAGATAGGACGGGGTGCATCGAAGCGAAGATTAGAAACCGCCGCGGTACAAGTCAAACGCCGATGCGGACCCTGGGAATTGAAGCAGTGGGAGCGGTGTGGGTGACAGCGGCGGTGGCGAGAGGGTGACGGTGGCCCATGGGCATTGACCGGTAGGGGCGAGGCCCCGAATTGACGAAGCTCGCCTCGCCGGCCAGTATTAGCCCGTCGCCGGGCCTGGGCCTGGCGACACCACCATGCGGTCGGACTACACAGCCGCCATACTCGCAATCCTGGCCGGGGTCGGGATGGCCGTCGCTTTCAGCGCGCTGGCCCGATTTGTGGGCGAGCGTCGCGTTACCCGGGCCAAGCAGATCCCCTACGAGGCTGGCTCGGACCCCGTGGGCAGCCCGCGCGCGCGCACGCCGGTTCGTTTCTATCCGGTCGCGATCCTCTTCCTGGTGTTCGACATCGAAGTAGCGTTCCTCTACCCATGGGCGGTCAACTTCGCGTCCCTGTCGTGTGCAGGGCCGCTGGTGAAAGACACCTGCACCGCCGGCGTCTCGTGGCTGGGCCTGGGCGCGCTGGGGCTGTTCATGGCGGTGTTGCTGGTCGCTCTTGCCTACGTGTGGCGCAAACGCGCCATTGGATGGGACTAGGAAGTGCCGTTTAGCGTTTACACATCGAAGCTGGCCCAGGCGGTGAACTGGGCGCGCAAGTTTTCATTGTTCGAGTATCCCTTTGTGACCGCCTGCTGTGGCATGGAATTCATGGCGACCTGGGCGCCCAAGTACGACATCGCGCGCTTCGGGGCGGAACTGCCGCGCTTCTCCCCGCGCCAGGCCGACCTGCTCATCGTGGTGGGCACCATCACCGAGCGGCAGGGACCTGTGCTTCGCCGCATCTACGATCAGATGTGCGAGCCCAAGTGGGTGATCGCATACGGCGTGTGCGCGTCGACCGGCGGCTTCTACCAGAACTATTCGACCATGCCGGGGGCCGACCAGGTCATCCCGGTGGACATATACATTCCTGGCTGTCCGCCGCGGCCCGAGCAAATGCTGGATGCGCTGGTGATGCTGCAGGAACGGATCCAGAAGGGCGAGGGGCACAGCCAGGTGGTGCTGAGGGCCGAGCGGGGCTATGTGGCCCCCGACGTGGCCATCCGGCCCGACGGCAACGCAAAGGAAGGGGCGGGCCGCTAGGTCCGGGGCAGGCCATGGCCAAGATCATTCTCGACCGACTCCTCGAGCAGTTCGTCGCGGGCGAAATCCTGGAAACCGGATCGCAGCACGGCAACGAGTGGGCGCGCGTGGCGCCGGCGAACTGGCGTGCGGTGGCGCAATTTCTGCGCGACGATCCTGTGACCGCGCTCAATATGTTCATCGATCTGACCTGCGTGGATCGTCTGGGTCGCAAGCCGCGTTTCGACGTGGTCATGCATCTGTATTCCGTGGACGAGAAGCACCGGGTGCGGCTCTTGGCCGGACTTCCCGAGGACGATCCCTCGATCGATTCCGTGGTGGTGCTATGGCCGGGCGCCAACTGGTTCGAACGCGAGGCGTTTGATCTGTATGGCGTGCGCTTCGCTGGCCACCCGGACCTGCGCCGCATTCTCATGTACCCCGAGTTCGTGGGCCATCCCCTGCGCAAGGATTTCCCCAAGGAAGGGCGCCAGCCGCTCTTGCGCCGGTTGCCCGGCAGCGTGGACTAGGAAAGCCATGGACGAGCGCGCCCCATCCCAGACTGCCCGCCGCGTGGTGATCGGGTTGGGCGACGCCGCCAATCTTCCCGAGGCTGATGAGCTGCCCACGGAATCCATGCCGCTCAACATGGGGCCTTCGCACCCGGCCATGCACGGGACCGTGCGCATGGTTCTCGAAGTCGATGGCGAAAAGATTCGCAGCGTCGACGTGCAGATCGGGTTTCTGCACCGATGCTTCGAGAAGGAAGCCGAGAACGCGACCTGGACGCAGATCTTCCCCTACACCGATCGCCTCAACTACGTGTCACCCATGCTGTGCAACGTGGGCTACGCCCTGGCAGTGGAGAAGCTGCTCGACATCGACGGCAGGATTCCCGAGCGCGCGCAGTTCATCCGGGTGATCGTGGGCGAGATCTCGCGCATCACCGACCATCTGACCTGCCTGGCGGCCAGCGCGATGGAACTGGCCGCCTTCACCGTGTTCTTCTACCTGATGAAGGCGCGCGAATGGTTCTGGGAACTTCTCGAAGAAGTCTCGGGCGCGCGCCTGACCCACAGCTACGTGCGCATCGGCGGTGTGGTGGCTGATTTGACCGATGACTTCTGCCCCAAGCTGCGCGATGTCTTGCGCCGCTGTCGTGCTGCCATCGCGGATGCGGACAAGCTGCTGACCGGCAACCGTATCTTCCGCGACCGCATGGACGGGATTGCCATCATCACCCGCGACGATGCCATCGGCTGGGGCCTGACCGGGCCGGTGGGCCGCTCGGCCGGGCTCGACTACGACGTGCGCAAGGACCATCCCTACCTGGTCTACGACCGTTTCGATTTCGACGTGCCGGTCGGCTCGAAGGGCGACAACTTCGATCGCTACGCGGTTCGCCTGGAAGAAATGCGGCAGTCGATGCGCATCCTGGAGCAGGCCATGGAACGGCTGCCGGCCGGTCCGGTGCTGCTCGACGACGCGCGGGTGGCGCTGCCCCCCAAGCGCGAGGTGTACAACACCATCGAATCCATGATCGCGCACTTCAAGCTGATCATGGACGGCATCGTGGTACCGCCGGGCGAGATCTACTCGTTCACCGAGGGCGGTAACGGCGAGTTGGGCTTCTACATCGTATCCGACGGCACTGGTCAGCCGTGGAAGTGCCGCGTGCGGCCGCCCTGCTTCGCCAACCTCGCCGTGCTTAACAAGATCCTGCCCGGGCTTTTCATCGCCGACATCGTCCCCACCTTCGGGATGATCAACATGATCGGCGGGGAGTGCGATCGCTGATGGCAGGCGAACCGCAAGCACTGCCGGCGTCGCGGGCCAAGTTGAAGATGGTCATCGACGGGAAAGCGCATGAGTTCCCGGCCGGCCTGACCATTCTTGAAGCCTGCCAGCGGGTGGGGATCGCGGTGCCGTTCTTCTGCTGGCACCCTGGGCTGTCGGCGCCAGCCGTGTGTCGCCAGTGTCTGGTCGAGATCAAAGGTTTCCCCAAGCCGATTCCATCCTGCTACACGCTGGTGGCGGACAGGATGGAGATCATCACCAACTCGCCCAAGGTGCTTGATGTCCGGCGCCAGATGCTGGAATTCACCCTGCTCAACCACCCCATCGATTGCCCCATCTGCGACAAGGCGGGCGAGTGCCTGTTGCAGAAGCACTACTTCGACTGGGACGCCCGCTTGGCGCGCAACGACGGCAGCAAGGTTCGCAAGGCCAAGGTGGTCGACCTGGGCCGGCACATCGTGCTCGATCAAGAGCGCTGCATTCTGTGTACCCGCTGCATCCGCGTGTGCAACGAGGTGGCGCGCCAGGCGGATCTGGTGATGGCGTTTCGCGGGGATCGCCAGCTCCTGACCACCGCGCCGGGGAAGCGTCTGGACAATCCCTATTCGCTCAACACCGTGGATGTCTGTCCGGTGGGTGCGCTGACTGCAAAGGATTTCCGTTTCTCGATGCGGGCCTGGGAGCTGTGGGCGACGCCTTCGGTGTGTCCGGGCTGCGCCACTGGCTGCAACATCGAGATTCACGCGGCCCGCAACCGGATCCGGCGCCTGGTTCCGCGCCTCAACCCGGCGGTCAACAAGTACTGGATGTGCGATGAAGGGCGCCTGAGCTACAAGCCGGTGCACCAGAGTCGGCTGGCTGCGCCCACGGTGGCGGGTGCGCCGGCGAGTTGGGACGCGGCCCTGGCCGAGGCGGCTCGTCTGCTCGCCGCGGCCCGCGACAAGTCGCCTTCGACCCTTGGGATGGTTTTGTCAGCCCAGATGACCAACGAGGATCTCTTTGCTTTCTCACGTCTGGCGGGCGAGAACCTGCGAATCGATCGCGTCTACCTAACGGGAGCTGAGCAGGGTTGGTGCGACGACATCCTGGTCAGCGCTGACAAGAACCCCAACACCACCGGTGCCAGGTTGATCGGCGGGCCGACCCTGCGCAGCGCCGCGGATCTGAAGCAAGACCTGGAGGCGGGCGTTGTGACAGCGTTGCTGGTCATCGGTGAAGCGAACTCAGTTGGCCCGCTCGACTCGCTGCCGATCTTGGTGGTCCTGGCTTGGCATCGAGACCCGCCAGTTTCGGCGGCTTCTGTGGCCCTGCCTTTGGCCATGTGGGCCGAGGTCGACGGCAGCTTCACCAACCGGCAAGGCAAAGTACAGCGCCTGCACGCTGCTGTCGCCCCGGCGGGGCAGTCGCGGCCGGGCTGGGAAATTGCGGTTCGGCTGGCAGAGGCGCTGGGGGCCACGTGGACCTATGCCAATGCAAGGCAGGTGTTCAGCGCGGTCTGCGAGAAGGCCACCCTGATGAGCGGAGCCGACTGGGGCAAACCAGAGATTCCGGTCCAACTTCGTTTTGCCAATTCGAGGGGGTAGGGGACATGTCAGGCGCGCAACTGTTCTCATACGGTCAGCCCGGCTTCGGCATTGCGGCGGCGCTCATCAAGATCGTGGTGTTCGTCGTGATCTTCGCCATGGGGCTGGCCAGCCTGCTCACCTGGTTGGAGCGGCGCCAGTCGGCCATGATGCAGGACCGGCTGGGCCCCAACCGCGCCAACCTCGGGCGCTGGCGGGCGTGGGGGCTGCTTCACTTCGTGGCCGACGCGCTGAAGATGGTGTTCAAGGAGGACTTCATCCCGGCCAAGGCGAACCGGTTCCTGTTCACGCTAGCGCCCATCTTGGCCATCGCGCCCCCATTCATCGTGCTGGCCATCATTCCCTTCGGTGCGCCCCTGTGCTGGGGCCAGATGCGCGCGGCGGTTCCGCCGGGCGCCTGCGTGCGGCCGGTGGACCTGCAGATCGCGCGACTGGACGTGGGCGTGCTGTTCTACTTTGCGTTTGCCTCGTTGTCGGTGTACGGCACAACCCTGGCGGGCTGGGCCTCGCACAACAAGTGGGCGCTGATGGGCGGGATGCGGGCTGCCTCGCAGATGATCTCGTACGAGGTCACCATGGGCATGGCCGTGCTAGCCATGTTCGTCTCGTACGGGACGCTGGAGCCGGGCGCCATGGTGCTGCAACAGGGGCCGGCCCCCTGGCAGTGGGGCATCGTTCGGGGTGTCCCGCACTTCATCGCGTTCTTCTTGTTTCTCGTCGCGGCTCTGGCAGAGACCAAGCGTACGCCCTTCGACATTCCCGAAGGCGAATCCGAGATCGTGGGCTACTTCGTCGAGTATTCGGGCTTGCGCTTCGGCATGTTCTATCTGGGCGAGTTTCTCGAGGTGATTAGCTCGTCCGCGCTGATGGTGACCATCTTCCTGGGCGGCTGGCAGATCTGGGGCGCCAGCGTCCTGCCCAACTGGGCCCATGTTCTTGTGTCGATGCTGGTGTGGGGGGGCAAGGTCTTCCTGTTCTGCGTGTTGCAGTTGCTGGTGCGCTGGACGCTGCCGCGCTTCCGCGCGGATCAGTTGATGCGGCTGGGGTGGCAGCGACTTCTGCCCTTATCGATAGCTAACGTTGTGCTGGCTGCTTGCTGGCAGATGTGGATTCGCTAGTGGCCACGACGGTGAGAATTGTCAGCCGGCCCGAGGGATGGAAGCGGCAGAGCTATCTTTGGGGGACGTTGCAAGGGCTGGGCGTGACCTTCGGGCATCTGCTGCGCAACTGGCCGCGCAATCTCCTCGGCCGGCGCGCACGTTCCGACATCGCGACCCTGGCCTACCCCGAGGAGAAACGGCCCTACCCGCCACGCAACCGCGGCCTGCATCGCCTGATGAAGCGAGCCGACGGGCAGGTTCGCTGCGTGGCCTGCATGATGTGTCCCACCGCCTGCCCCGCCCATTGCATCAGCATCGTTTCCGAGGAATCGGAAGACCCGCGCATCGAGAAGCGGCCGCGCATCTTTCAGATCGATGAGCTTCGCTGCGTGGTGTGCGGCTTGTGCGTGGAGGCCTGCCCCTGCGACGCCATCCGCATGGACACGGGCATTCACGCCCCACCTTCCACCCGTCGCGCCGATGCGATCCTGGACAAGGAAGAACTGCTCTCGCGCGGCGAGATTTCCGTCGCGATGCAGGCCGGCGAAGGCATTTTCTGGCGAGAGAAGAGGTAGAAGAGTTCTTTCTTGACCGTCGCTGAGCAGAAGCACATGATCGTAAGTGAACCCTCTGTGCGGTTCGACACCCGGACGAGATTTTTTTCCCTACAAATTGAATTCTGGGAGCCGCCTCTGGCCGCTGGAGTGCACGCCCGCTAGAGTCGGGAAGCCCGATACGGTTATTCTGTGGCTCCCCCCTTACGACAGTAGGGGCTAGGAACTCATCCGGAACGGCCGAGGCGGAGGGTTCACTACTTTCTGCTCACCGCGCTGGCACGTATCTGGCAGCCCGATTCGTGCATGCGTCGCATGCACCGACAATCGGCACGAGTCGCAAGCGTCATCCCGTTCCACCGTCCGGCTCCCGGCCAGGTGGATGGTTCCGCGACCGGCGCGCCGGTCGGCCCGTCATCGCCCCTTCGACCCGTGACCGCCGGACCCCGCCTGCTTGATCGCGTGAAAGCGGCGATCCGGATGCGTCACATGAGCGCGCGGACTGAAGCGGCCTACGTTGGGTGGATCCGTCGCTTCATCATCTTCAATGGCAAGCGCCATCCCGATGACATGGCGGAGCCAGAGGTCAGCCGATTCCTGAGCGCGCTGGCGACCGAGGGGCGGGTCGCCGCCTCCACGCAGAACCAGGCGTTGGCGGCAGTCCTCTTCCTGTATAGTGACGTACTTGGGCGAGACCTCGACTGGCTCGACGATCTCGTTCACGCGAAGCGCGCCCAGCGGATTCCCGTCGTGCTGACCAGGGCCGAGGTGGCCTGCGTCCTTTCCCACATGGACGGCGTGGAGAAACTGTGCGCCAGCCTTCTGTACGGCAGCGGTCTGCGCCTGCTCGAGGGCCTGCGCCTTCGGGTCAAGGATGTGGACTTCGGCGGACAGCAGTTGATTGTTCGAGAAGGGAAGGGCAACAAGGCATAGGTGCTAACCACTTTTTTGCCAGTGATCTCGCGAGGGTGTACGGGAAGACATGGAGACAGCATTACTGGACTGCGAGTGGCCACTCCTTGTGGAGGAGCTACCGGCCGACTGGAAGCAG
>Ga0182021_10006312_pt1 | contig 14080 bp, 9 predicted proteins | sample 612E3MmetaG_FD_120493 | JGI IMG/M metagenome (GOLD analysis project Ga0182021, IMG submission 120493) | Permafrost microbial communities from Stordalen Mire, Sweden - 612E3M metaG (Illumina Assembly) | ecosystem: Environmental > Terrestrial > Soil > Wetlands > Permafrost | place: Sweden...
GCCTGACTGCCTGGAATCAGAATGCCTGAAGCTCAATGAGGTGTTCTGTAAATATATCACAACTCATGAGCCATTCGTGGTTTTTAAATATGCGATGACGATGGATGGCAAAATAGCCACGGTGGACAATGCTTCACGCTGGATTACCGGTGAAGAATCGCGGAAGATAGTTCATCGCATGAGAAACCGTATAAGTTCGGTGATGGTTGGGGTTGATACCGTGATTTATGATAACCCCCTGCTGAATGTCAGGCTGAAAGGTCGAAAATGCCGGTCCCCCCTGAAGATCGTGGCTGATACTTGTCTCAGGATCCCCATGGATGCCAAACTCCTGGCCAATGAACCCCACCTTTGTATTATTGCGGCAACCGACAGGGCAGACCGGAAAAAAGTACTTGAACTGAGAAGAAGAGGCGCAGAGGTTATCATCTGCCCCGTTAAGGATAATCATGTTGACCTGGGATTTCTTTTCCGTCAGCTGGGAAAAATGGAAATTGACGGAATCTTGCTGGAAGGAGGCAGTACTCTCGCTTTTTCTGCCTTGAAAGATGGTCTTGTTGATAAGGTCGTAGCTTTTATAGCACCCAAAATACTTGGCGGTGCTTCGGCCCCCACACCGGTTGGAGGAGAAGGTATTGCAGTCATGGAAAAGGCACTGTATCTTAAACGGATGAGCATACACCGGGTGAAAGGGGATTTGATGGTAGAAGGATATTTAAAATAATGAGAGCAAAGAAGCGATTAGCGAATAGCGATTAATAAAATGAACTCAACCAGTCACAATTCGCTAATCGCCAATTAAATTAAGAAACATGTTTACAGGAATTATTGAAGAAACCGGCAGTGTGAAAGCAATCAGGAAAGGCATGAAATCCTGCACTCTGACTATATCGGCAGAACTTATCCTGCAGGGCCTGGCTCAGGGCGACAGTATCAATACAAACGGGGTTTGCCTGACAGTTACCTCCTTTGATGCGCATTCCTTTTCTGTTGATGTAATGCCTGAAACCATGCGGAGCACAAACCTGGGAACCCTTAAAACCGGTTCAGGCGTTAATCTCGAACGGGCGCTTCAGCTTTCCGGAAGGCTTGGGGGGCACCTCGTTTCCGGGCATATCGACGGAACCGGGATAATCAGCCGGATACAGTCTGAGGATAATGCCGTGTGGTATACGATCAATGCAGGTAAGGAAATTCTCAGGTATATCATCGTTAAAGGATCCGTTGCCGTTGACGGGATAAGCCTTACTGTAGTCCATGCAGGCCCCGTTTCATTTGACGTTTCGGTGATCCCGCATACCCGCGAAGCAACAACTATAAGCGGCAGGAAAACCGGGGATGTTGTAAATATCGAATGCGACCAGGTCGGCAAGTATATTGAAAGATTCATAAATGCCCAAGGTCAGGAAAAAAGAATTGATAAGGATTTCCTGGATAAATACGGATTTTAATAAAAAAGTTTAAACCATGTCAGAATATAGATTTAACACTATAGAAGAGGCTATTGAAGAATTCCGCAAAGGCAGGATGATCGTGGTGGTGGATGATGAGGACAGGGAAAATGAAGGGGACCTCGTCATTCCTGCAGAGAAAGTGACACCGCATGTGATCAATTTCATGGCAAAGAACGGTGGCGGACTGATTTGCCTTCCGATAATCAGGGAAAGGCTTGAAGAACTGAATATAGACCGCATGGTGATCAGGAATACGGACCCCAACCGAACGGCTTTTACTGTGTCCATCGATTCGATTGAATGCACTACAGGTATTTCGGCCCATGAGAGGGCCCTGACTGTTAAAAAAGTGCTCGATCCCAAATCCAAGGCAATGGATTTTACCCGCCCGGGTCATATTTTCCCTATTGAATACAGGGCTGGTGGTGTTTTGATGAGGGCAGGTCATACGGAGGCTTCCGTTGACCTGGCAAAAATGGCCGGTTTCTACCCTGCCGGGGTGATCTGTGAGATCATGAATGAAGATGGTTCCATGGCAAGGGTCCCTGAATTGATGGAATATGTAAAAAAGCATAAACTGAAGATCATTACAATTAAGGATCTGATTGACTACCGCCGGAGGACGGAAAAGCTGATCGAAAGAGAAGCCGTGGTGCAGATGCCGACAAAATACGGGGAGTTTATTGCTTATAGCTATGTCAGTAAAATTACAGGTGAAAATCATGTCGCCCTTGTAAAAGGAAAAGTCGATGACGGCTTGCCCGTGCTCACGAGAGTACATTCGGAATGCCTGACCGGGGATGTGTTTGGTTCCATGCGTTGCGATTGCGGCGATCAGCTTGAGTATGCACTGAAAACCATTCAGGATGAAGGCAGGGGAGTCCTCCTTTATATGCGGCAGGAAGGCAGGGGAATAGGCTTTAACAATAAGATGAAAGCCTATTCACTCCAGGATAAAGGGATGGATACGGTTGAAGCGAATAATGCCCTCGGATTTCCTGCCGATCTCCGCGACTATGGAACCGGAGCTGAGATCCTCGCCGACCTCGGGATAAAAAAACTCAGATTGCTTACTAACAATCCGAAAAAACTAAGCGGAATACACGGATTCGGACTGGAAATAGTGGAACGTGTTCCTATCCAGATCATAAAACACTCCCGGAACCTGAGATACCTGCGAACGAAAAAGGAAAAACTCGGACATCTGCTGGTGCTGGAAGAGGAGAAGCTGAGCGAGATCGGGAGAAGCTGATAAAGCGAATAGCGAATAGCGAATATTAAACTGAACACTATCAATTACTAATCGCTATTCGTCAATCGCCAATCGCTTTCTACTAATAAACATTAACCAAATTCCAAAATATGAAAACAATAGAAGGAAAACTGGATGCCAAAGGGCTGAAATTCGGGATCGTCATTGCCCGCTTCAATGAGTTTATCAGCGGGAAACTGCTTACAGGTTGCCTGGATGCCTTGAAACGCCATGGTGCCGATGAAGCTAAAATTGACCTGGTCTGGTCACCCGGTTCGTTTGAAATTCCATTGCTGGCAAAGAAACTTGCGGAAAGCGGGAAGTACCATGCAGTAATTTGCCTTGGAGCTGTTATTCGCGGGGCCACACCGCATTTTGATTATGTGGCTGCTGAAGTTTCCAAAGGAATTGCAACGGCCGCAATGGATTCAGGAGTACCTGTAATCTACGGAGTCCTTACAACTGATAATTTGGAGCAGGCTATCGAGAGAGCGGGGACAAAGAGCGGAAATAAAGGATTTGATGCTGCACTTGCAGCTATTGAGATGGCGAATGTGGTGAAGGAACTGGGAGGGGAGAAGTAATTTCACTTTTTCGTGATCACAAACACGGTCCTGCGGTTTTTTGCACGCCCTTCTTCCGTATCATTGTCTGCAACCGGCATGGTCTTGCCGAATCCCTTGTACATGAGCCGTTTGGTTAAAATTCCTTTCAGTATGAGGTAATTATAAACCGACCGGGCCCGGTTTTCCGAAAGTTTCAGGTTATCAGCATCATTGCCAATATTGTCGGTATGGCCCTGGATCTGAATGTTGATCCCTGGGTTTTCCATCAGGAATTCGATAAGCTGGTCGAGGACACTTTTAGATTCAGCAGTCAGGTCGTATTTGTTAAATCCGAAATAGATATCATTGATCCTGTATGATTGGTTCAGTTCAATCGGTTTGATATCCACATCCACATTCCTGACTGCAGGATGCACGCTGTCGACCTTGTTGATATATTTGGTTTCGTAAACAAAGCCTTCCTTTTTAACCGTCATAACATAGTCATTGTCGAAAGGAGCTACCTTGACATAGTTTCCTGTGTTCGAATCGAGAGGGATCTCCTCAACTTTCTTGGTTTCGACATTTTTAAGTTCTATCCTTGCTTTTACCGGTTCTGCAGTGTTCTCATCATGGACCGTCCCTTTCAGGAAAAGTATCCTTTCGGGCCGTGCCGCTTCATAGAGGTCGAAGGAATAGAGGTCCCATCCGCCTTTTCCTGCGTATTTGTTGGATGCGAAAAAACCCTTGCTGCCATCTGTGCTGACGAAAAAACCGACTTCATCATCGGGAGAGTTAATCGGATAACCAAGATTTACAGGTCTTGACCATGTCCCGTTATCATTCCTGCGGGAATAGAAAATATCATATCCTCCAAGACCCAGCCATCCATCCGAAGAAAAATAAAGAGTTTTACCATCGGGGTGGATAAACGGGGATTTCTCGTTGCCGGGGGAATTGATCATAGGCCCGAGGTTTATCGGGGTTCCCCATTCGCCGTTATCATTTTTTATGGATCTGTAGATGTCATAGCCTCCGTAACCGCCCTGCCGGTCGCTCACAAAATAAAGCGTTTTGCCGTCAGCCGAGATACTGGGCTGGGACTCCCACGAGTAAGGAAGGTTGATCTTGTCGCTTACGCTTTTGATCGGGGACCAGTCTCCGTTGACCCTTTCGGAATAATAAATGTCGCAATTCAGGTAATGCCTGGCATTATCATATTTGCATACCGTATAGTAAAGTATATTGTTGTCGGCGGTAAGTGTCGCTCCGCCTTCATTGTCCTGGATGTTGAACGGCTCAGGCATTTCTTCTCCTTCGCTGAAATTGCCGTCCTTATCCATTGTGCTGAACATGAATTTTTCCTTGGTCCTGGCCGAAGAAACGACAGAATTCTTATCTCCTTCAAGTTTGACAAGCCGGGTGAATAAGGCCATCTGGTTGTCGGGTGAAAGGATGGGAAGATATTCATCCTGGGGAGTGGAAATCCCTTCGACAACTTTGGGTTCAAAAGGTACGGGACGTGCCATTACATCAATCGTGAATTTCGCATATTTCTGCATTTCAGCCGCTTTATTACAATCCTCGTCCGATTTGATCTTATCCGCTTTTTTTAAAAAGGTATCCAGGTATTTAACTGCATCTTCATAACGTTCCGCTCCGTATGCGATCTGACCAAGATAGAAATAAAGGTAGGGATCATAGGAAGGGCAGGCATTCAGCACCTGCATGAAATACTTCTCAGCATCTTTATAGTTGGGATAGGCTTTTTTGACGTTGACAAGCCCGAGGAGAAATGCGGCATCGGTACAGGCAGGTTCATCTTTCAGCACTTCCTTGAGCATGACGATGGCCTGGGTGTAGTTGCCGTGTTTAAAGCTTAATGTGGCAGAATTATATGTTTTTTCAACTTTTTTGTCGAGCTGGATCTTACATGAATCTCCCGGTAATGCTGCAGGAACTGATCCCACCAGGAAGCAACAGGGATTGTAATATCCTGAAATACCGGCGAAAGCCTGGCCAAGGAAAAGAAACAACAAAAGCAGCCGGGACAGCGAGGCAGGCATAGAGAATTATTTTGTCAAAGTTATGCGGTTTTTGTCTTAATTTTACATCTTTATTGATCCTGTATGGTAAAGAACCGCAAGTTTTCCATAGTAATAACAGTAATTTTATTGAGTTGTTTCAGCACGATAGTTAAAGCCCAGACTGCCATTCCCAATGGAGATTTTGAAAACTGGGTAACTCATTCAAACTATAGTGATCCCCAGTACTGGAGTACTCCGAATTCCGCTCTCATGAGCATTCCCCTTTTTGGAAAAAATGTGGTATTCAAATCCACCGACCATTACAGCGGGCAGTATTCTGCCAAACTGATGACCCAGCATATTTCCATGCCGGGTGCGCCATTCGATGCTCCCGGTTTTATAACCCTGGGAACTCTCAATATTGACATAGTGAACCAGACTTATTCAGTGACCGGCGGGGTTCCCATTACCGACAAGCCTACCCACCTGATGGGATATTATAAGTTTCAGCCTCAGGGAGGAGATTCCTGCGTGATCGGTATTGCCCTGTTCAAGACAACTGCCGGGGTGCAGGATACTATAGCCTATGGGTATTTAACCACGAAGGATACGGTGAATGACTGGACCCATTTTTCTGCCTGGATCGATTACAAGATACAGGAAAACCCCGATACAATGAATATTATTGCAGTATCCAGTGCCCAAACGCCGATGACACCGGGAACTACCTTATATGTTGATGATCTCTCCCTCGATTATACCGTAGGGTTCAATGAAAAGGATCCGGCTACAGGGATAGCGGTATACCAGGATAAAGAAACCGGCAGGCTGATCGTGTTCTGTGACTTTCCTTCCTCACAAAATGTCATCGTAAAACTATATAACATTACAGGGTATGTGGAGTTTGTTGCCGGTCCTCAAACCATCACATCCGGCCGGGTAACGGTACCTTACACAGGACTCAGCCAGGGAATCTATATCCTGGCCGTTCAGCATGAAGGTAAAACCTTCACCCGTAAATTTTTACTTGGATTTTAGGCGGGAAGGACAAACACTTCAGGTTTACAAATTAAACCTGGACTTAAGATTGTTCCGAATATATTATATGATCGTCAGATGTCGGAAAAAAATGTTTCAGTCGGATTAATCCAGATGAGCTGTGAAAGCGGGAAAGCAGCGAACATGGAGAAAGCTGTCGCAGGGATCAGGAACGCTGCTTCACAGGGGGCCCGGATAATCTGCCTGCAGGAACTGTTTGCATCGGAATATTTCTGTAATGAAGAGAATTACGATCGTTTCAGCATGGCTGAAACCGTCCCCGGACCTACAACAAAATTATTCCAGGAGCTTTCAGCAGAGCTGAATGTCGTTATCATCGCGTCTCTCTTTGAAAAACGGGCAAGGGGGATTTACCATAATACGGTAGCTGTGACCGATGCCGACGGAAAGTATCTCGGGAAATACCGCAAACATCACATCCCTGACGACCCCGGCTATTACGAAAAGTTTTATTTTACACCTGGCGATGGAGGGTATCAGGTATTCAGGACAAGGTACGGCCGGATTTCCGTTCTCATTTGCTGGGACCAATGGTACCCCGAAGCTGCCCGAATCGTCGCGTTGAAAGGTGCCGAGATCATTTTCTATCCTACAGCCATAGGCTGGGCACTTTCCCAGGATGCCGAAACCAACCGGCAGCAATACCAGGCCTGGCAAATAGTACAGAGAGGCCATGCTGTAGCCAACGGCCTGTATGTTGTTACGGTCAACCGCACAGGAACTGAAGGAAAGATGAACTTCTGGGGAGGTTCCTTTATATCATCGCCATTCGGAGACCTGATATACCAGGCCCCTCATGAGCAGGAAGATTTACATGTTCAGAACCTGGACCTTTCTGTAATCGACGAGGTCAGGGTTCACTGGCCTTTCATGCGCGACCGGCGCATCGACAGTTACAGGCCTGTGATGAACAGGTTCATCGATACAGGTTATGACCTGATCTAAATCCCGTTTCCATATCATTTAAAATATGGCCAATACTATCGTCCATCCGACACCCAGGGACCTGGGGTACCGCTTTCCCGCCGAATGGCATAAGCACCGGGCTACATGGCTGAGCTATCCGCATGATGATTCCTATTCCTGGCCCGGTACATTGCAGAATATTTTCCCGTTCTATCATTCTTTTATCAAAGAGATCTCCAGGGGAGAGGAGGTTTGTATAAACATCAGGAATGAAGAACTGAAGGACAATGTAGCGAAGGTACTGATGGAAAGTGGGGTGAACATCTCAAAGATCAGATTCCTGATCCACCCCACGAATGATGCATGGTGCCGGGACCATGGCCCGGCCTTCCTTCTGAATCCCGGAGCCAGGGAGTCCAGAGTCATTGTAAGCTGGAAATACAATGCATGGGGTGAGAAGTATCCTCATGAGCTGGATGAACTTATCCCGGGGCTGGCTGCCCGATTTCTGGGCATTCCTGTGTATTATCCCGGCATTGTGATGGAAGGGGGTGCAGTGGATTTCAACGGTGAAGGGACTTTACTCACAACCACCTCATGCCTCTTGCATGAAAACCGTAATCCTCACCTTCATCAGAATGAAATAGCTGATTACCTGATGAATTATTATGGGGTTGACCAGATTTTATGGCTGGGAGAGGGAATAGAAGGTGATGATACGAACGGACATATAGATGATATGACCAGGTTTTTCAGGCCCGATGGAGTCATAACCATGGTCGAACCCAACCGCAGGGATCCGAATCACCGGATCCTGGATGAGAACCTGAAGCAACTTAAAACATTCCGCTTAATTAACGGTAAACAGCTTGACATTGCAGAAATCCCAATGCCGGAACCTGTTGTGTTTGAAGGCCAGAGGCTTCCCGCATCATATGCAAACTTCTATATTTCCAACCATGCTGTGATCGTTCCGCTTTACCGTTGCAAACAGGATGAACAGGCTATTAGGATAATTGAGCAATGCTTCCCTTCACGTGAAGTTATCGGGATCGATTCGGTGGAAATCATCTGGGGACTTGGGTCCTGGCATTGCCTTAGCCAGCAGGAGCCGGAGTAAGCATATGATCAGCAATTACAAGAGCTGCCATGGCTTCCACTATAGGGACAGCACGAGGAAGAAAGCAAACGTCATGGCGGCCACCGGCTGTAAATTCTACCGGATTTCCTTGTTTATCGACAGTCTCCTGGGATATATTAATTGATGATGGGGGTTTGAAGGCTACCCTGAAAAATACCGGCATCCCGTTTGAAATTCCACCCTGTATCCCACCTGAATTGTTGGTCGAGGTGCGGAAATCCCTGCCTGTGAAAGCGTCATTATGTTCCGAGCCTTTCATCCGGGTACCGGCAAAGCCTGAACCGTATTCAAATCCTTTTGCTGCATTAATGCTCATCATTGCTTTGGCAAGTCCGGCCTGCAGCTTGTCAAACACGGGTTCACCCAAACCTGCCGGCAGGCCATCGATGGTGCAGCTTATGATCCCGCCTGCAGTATCACCGGAATCCATGAGACCCTTTAAGTATTCCAAAACCCGCGTTTCCTCCCCGGGGATTTTAAATCCCGCGATCTCACAGATCCGGGCCGTAACCATTATTCCTTTGCTTCGAAGGAAAAGCATTGCAAACGCCCCGCCTGCAACTCTTGCTGCAGTTTCCCGGGCCGAGCTTCGTCCGCCGCCGCGGTAGTCACGGTGGCCAAACTTCTTTTCCCATGTGAAATCGGCATGAGAAGGACGGTAAATGTCTTTTAAATGCGAATAATCCTCTGATTCATGGCCCTTATTGGGAATGATGAAAGCTATGGGAGCACCGGTGGTCTTTCCTTCAAAAATGCCTGAAAGGATTTCAATCCGGTCTTCTTCCTTCCGTGGTGATGTAAACAATGAAGAACCGGGAGCTCTGCGGTTGAGTTCCGATTGAATGAAATCAAGGTCTACAGGGAAACCGGACGGAAATCCATCAAGGACACCGCCGATGCATGAGCCGTGAGATTCCCCGAAAGTGGTCAGCACAAGGATATTTCCGAAAGAATTGCCTGCCATACAGCCCTAAGCCAATATTTAAAACAAACTCTGTTACTTTGTGACTCTGTGACTCTGTGACTTTGTGACTCATCCTAATCACCCAAGCTGCTGTTTCAGGATCTTCAGCTTGGCTTCCATTACTTTCAGTTCACTCTTGCTCTTATTGATCTTCTTTTCGAATTCTTCTTTCAGGATAGCAGCATTCTTTGATTTGGCAAGGAAGCCGATGTTATTCTCCCAGAGATTGACATCCTCCTTCATCTTGTTGATCTTATTCAGCAGAAGTTCCTTTTCACGGCCGATAACCCTTCTTGCATTTGGATCGTTCCGGAGGCTTTCCATCCTGCTTTGATAATTCATGGTTGATATTTCTATCTCGCTGATCTTCAGTCGGTCGAGATGATCGCTGACCAGGGATCTGAATTCATTGTACAAACGGTCTTTTTCTTTGATTGGAATATGGCCTATTTCGGTCCATTCCCTCTGGAAATTCTTCAGAACTTCAAGATTCGCATTTTTGTCCTCGCCGAACTCGAATTCCTTGAGGCGTTTCAGGAGCTCTGTCTTTTTGTTCAGGTTTTCTTCTTCACTGGCCTGGATATTGTTGAAATAAAGGGATTTCGCATGAAAGAATTCATCACAGGCAGCCCTGAACCTTTTCCATATCTTATCGGAATGTTTCTTGGGCACAGGCCCTATCTTTTTCCATTCGCCCTGCAGATGGATCAATTCATTACTTGTCTTTTTCCAGTCAGTATTGCTTTTCAGCGCTTCAGCCTGCATACAAAGCTCAACTTTAAGATTGTAATTATGAAGCTGCTGTTCCTTCAGTTTGTCGAAAAATTCTTTTTTATTGGCGAAAAAGGCATCCAGGCTCGTTTTAAACCTTGTCCAGATATCCGTATTGACTTTCTGGGGTACCGGTCCTATGCTTTTCCATATTTTCAGCAGTTCATTGACCTTGTTTGTCTGATCCTGCCATTCACGTATAGTCTCATTTTTCAGCCCGTGGATTTCTTCCGCCTGCTCGCAAAGTGCAACCTTGGTTTCCAGGTTTTTCTGCTGGTCCTCCTCAATAAGGGCATAATGTTTCCTGCGGCGTTCATTGATCTTATCCGTAGTATTCTTGAACCTTTCCCAGATCTCATCTTTCTTATCGGCCGGGACAGGGCCTATTTCCTTCCATTCCTCATGGTATTTCTGCAGTTTCTTGAAGGATCTCATGACGGAAGTTTCAAGCAGCAACTCTTCTGTTTTTTCACAGAGGGCCATCTTGGCTTCCAGGTTCTTTTTCAGGTCAAGGTCTTTTAATTCTTTATTCAGCTTGACTTTTTCAAAAAATTTCTCAACCAGGAAATGATAATTCTGCCAGAGGTTATTGATCTCAACCCTGGGAACCATTCCAACCTCTTTCCATCTGTCTTGTAAAGCCTTGAACTCATCATAGGTCTTTTTCAGGGTTTCCTCCGAACTGATAAGGTTCTTGAGATCCTCTATGATATGGAGTTTCTTTTTGAGATTTTCATGTTTTAGTTTTTCCTGTTCTTCAACATAACGGGCCTTATTGGCTTTATAGATATTGAAGATCTCGTTGAACTTCACGTCCAGTTCGTCCTGTTCGGCAGGAAGATCGGTCTTCGTGCTGCCCTCTTCCAGTGCCGCCTCATATTTTGTCAGGCTTTCTTCTTTTTTCTTTTTAAGGAATGCAACCTTGATCAGTGCTATCGTTGTTTTGATAACAATGATATTGTCTTCTTTAACGACTTTTTCGAGGATATCGACCAGTTCTGCGCGGGTAAGCTGGTCGTAATTGACCACTGCTGCCTGGGTTTCATGGCCTGCCGTGAGTTCTTCCTCATGCTGGGCTTTCAATTCTTCGACCTGTTCGGTAGTGAGCTCATCGACATGTTCGGCCGAGAGTTCTTCCATATGTTCAGCCTTAAGATCTTCATCAGGTGCCACAGCCAGATCTGTAATATGCTCAGCTGGTGGTTCTTCCGGATGTATGACTATGGATTCTTCCGCTTGAACAGAAACAGGCTCTTCAACTTGTGGGGATGGCAGATCTCCTTTATTATCCGCAGACTCTTCAGTATGCGCTGCTGTCAGGTCTTCTTCATCATTATGCGCGGGCTCTTCTTCGTGTTTATCCGGGTCTTTGACCACGGCTGAAACCGGTCCGGCATCGAATTCTTCTGTTTTGACTTGTTCTGTCTGATGTAACTCAGTAAGCAGAGGTTTTATCTCATTGTTATCTGCAGAAGCTGCAGATGAAGAATGCTCCTCCCGTACAGTGTCTTCCACTGACCCGGGATTCGGGGTGTTGTCTGATTTTTTCATTCTGAATTAAACTCGGATTAACCATTTTAATGTCCAGAGTCCGACCAAAGCCGGTTATTATACTTTACAAAAGGGAAGCAAAGATAATAAATAAAATGATTGACCGGAAAAAATACCCAATGGATTCCTTAGGGCATAGCCCGCGGGTTGAAAAGGATATAACCGAAATTCAGGTTAAAAGTGAAGTTGTCGGGGGACTTTTCGTAATAATTTACGCCAAGGGAAACAGGTCCCAGGGGACTGTTATAAACAAATGCTGTTGAGGCCATTATATACCGGCTACTGAATACAGGGCCTGATTCCGCTTCATGCGTATCAGGATTTTCGAGGATCTCCTGGTAAGGTTGAAAAAGATATCCCTCAAGCCTGTAATCGATTTTTTTATACACCCTCACTATCACTTTGAGCCCTGCTCCTGCATAACTGAGGGCTCTGAAATTGGGCAGGACAAAGGTCTGGCTTTCAGGAACAGGCTGAAATGCAGGCGCATTAATGAGGGTTGATACATAATTACTGAACAGGGGCTGGTTTGATACCACCATTTCTCCATAAAAACCAAATTTGACAGGACCAATGGCCTTAAAGTAGTTGTCATATAATACCCTGAAGCGGAACCAGTCATGATAAGCCCTGATCTCCTTTTTTGAGATACTGGTGGATCCGGGTAAAAAATCTTCAACCCCGTTCACATAGGCCATGCTGAGTGTGAGCCTGGCGCCGGCACTTGCAAATTGTTTCCTGTTCAGGTTGTTGAGTTCAAAGCAAAGTGAAGGGGCAAAAAAGTTAAACCCTGTCTGGTCGGTCGTGTCGTAACGCGTGAACTCGTTCGACTGGTAATACTTGTCACTGGTAAAAGCATAGGCGAGATCAAGTTCGAGTTTGCCTGCATTGGTTACCGGGAGCCCGACCGCGGCATCGCCGAAATATTCTCTTTCAATAATATAGCTTGGCGTCTTGTCATCAAAAAAGAATGTCGCGTTTTTGAAATAATCGAAATGGTTAAAGGTATAGCTCAGGTCAATATACCAGGGGTATTTGGAATTGAAATCAACCCTTGCTCCAAGTTTGGCGGAAGCGTAAAATTTACCGAAATACCCGTTTGCCCTGAAGTGCAAAGCTTTGGACCATAAATATTTGTATTTTATTTCAAGAAAGGCCTCGTTCACCGCTCCAAGTGAGAGGTTCCCTCCGAAATCAACACTTAATTTATCTGATTTGTGAATGCCGAGTAAAAGGTCATAATGACCGGTCCTGCTGTTGAACCTGGCTTCCGGATAAACCGTCTTAACGAATCCTTCATCGATGAAACGGAAATATTCCGGACGCAGCTCATCCATCGTAATCAGATCTTTCCCGTGTTTGAGCACATGTTGTACGTAATTGTCCTGGGCCCTGTTGAGTCCCCTGGTAATTATGGAATCAAAAATCAACGGTGGCCGCAGGCTTTTGAATTCCGCCCTCCTTCGATTGAGCTCATCAATACTTACACTGTCATGGACAAGCTTCCTTATTTCAGGGATACTCCGGATGGCGGCAGCATAGCCGCTGTCGGCCAGTGCTGCCGTGTGACTGAAATCAAGCTGATTGACCTTTGGTACATTCGGAATTATGAGCACCGAATTGGGATAGGGAATTGTGGAACTTTGCTTCCCCATCAGCATGATAAGCAGCTGGGAAACCGGGTCCTCCGGATCAGGCTTGTCATAACGTTCGGCTACACGGCTGCCGATGATAACATCCGCCTTGAAATCTTCAGCAGCTACATTGGTAGGGAAGTTATTGTACATGCCGCCGTCATACATGAGTTTATTATTCAGTATCACGGGGTTGTATACAAAAGGAATACTCATGGACGCCCTGATGGCACTTGAGAGGTCTCCTTCCTTAATGACGACTGCTGTAGTAGAATCAATGTCAGCCACTACACAACGGAAAGGAATGAAAAGTTTGTCAAAATCACCGCCTGCTGCGGCATTTGCAGGGGCGAAGATTTCCATAAGGTTGAAATCCAGCATGAAAGGTGAGACCAGACTGGTTGGCAGGGATGAAGTCAGTTTCTTTTTTGGGTTGATATCCAGTGAGATCCAGGAAGCACTAGGTTCTTCCTTGCGGTAGTAATATACATATTCATCGTACATCAGGCCGGAAGCATTTCTCTGGAATTCTTTCGAGCTGATCAGTGTTTCGATCTCATCGGGGGTGTATCCGGAAGCATACAATCCCCCGATTATTGCTCCTATAGATGTTCCCGCAATGAAGCTGACCGGAATATGCTGTTCTTCCAGTGCTTTCAAAACGCCGATATGAGCTCCGCCCTTGCTTGCACCGCCCGAAAGAATTACAGCAACTTTCTGGGACTGCAAATGCAGGGGCCAGAGGACAATACAGATAAGAATCACAAGCGGATTAA
>Ga0182021_10006313_pt1 | contig 14077 bp, 7 predicted proteins | sample 612E3MmetaG_FD_120493 | JGI IMG/M metagenome (GOLD analysis project Ga0182021, IMG submission 120493) | Permafrost microbial communities from Stordalen Mire, Sweden - 612E3M metaG (Illumina Assembly) | ecosystem: Environmental > Terrestrial > Soil > Wetlands > Permafrost | place: Sweden...
CTGGACTGAGCGGACCCATCTTCTGCATTCTTCCAGCAAAAGTCTGAAAAACGGAAGCAAGCTTAGCATATTGCGGTATTGTCGTCCTGGTTCCGAATATTCGCAGAGGCTCTATTCCTCCTCTAGCAATAGTCTTCTTGATCTCGTCTACATGCGTTCGAAATGCTTCCTCGCCGAGAACAGTGCCCTCTCCTTCGATCATTACGATGCCATCCGCTCCGGCGTGAAATGCTGCAAGAAGGTGTTTGGCGTGAATCCGTCCGACGGATGGCACTTTGATTACGCGAACGCTCGTCGAATACTGTTTCCTTGCAAGACCGACCAAGTCGCAGGCAGTGTAGGCTGAGGTTCCCTCAACAAAAGCGATGATCTTCGGCTGGGTCAGGGTTGCCCCCCCGACTCCTTCGATCTCCGCCAGTAATTGTGACTCTGTTGAGTTCTTGAGGTCGATCGCCTCTTTCGGGCAGACTGGGACGCATAGCCCGCATCCAACGCATGAAATGGCCGTGACCACCGCGCCCTCTGGCACGATCTCTATCGCGTGTGTTGGACAGACTTTTACGCAGTCTCCGCATGAGTTGCATTTGTCAAGAGTCACAAATGCCTTTTCGGGACTAATAGTCACGTTGCCATTTCCGAGAAGTGACGCGGTCCTCGACACGGCTGAGAGCGCCTCAACTACGGACTCCCTTACGTCTTTGGGACCGAGGCAACAGCCCGCGAGGAAAACACCGTCGTTCTGGCTATCGACGGGCCTGAGTTTGTAGTGCCTCTCCAATAGGAAGCCATCTGATCCAGTGTGAACGCCTAGCTTGCCCGCTACTTCGTTGCTTCCGAACTCGGGCAGGAGCGCTGGACATAACACGACTAGGTCGAATACTTTCTCTATCTCTTCTCCAAGGAGTGTGTCTTCTGCTCGGACCATTAGCTCGTCCCCGTTGATGGGCACTACTTTTGGTCCACGTCCCCTGACGAATTGCACGCCTTCTTCTGCAGCTCGCACGTAGAACTCCTCATATCCCTTGCCAGCTGCCCTCAGGTCTTGGTAGAAAATCCACGTTTCAAGATTAGGTACAAGCTCTTTCAGAAGCGCTGCCTCTTTCACCGATGCCATACAGCAGATCCTGCTGCAGTACGCTTGTCCATTCCTGCTGTCACGACTGCCAACGCATTGGATCCATGCCACCCTTCGGGGCGTCTTCCTGTCGGATGGTCTGTAGACTCCATGCTCGATTAGTCTCTCGAGTTGAAGATTGGTGATGATGTTTGGATGCGTGCCATAACCGTACTGAGTTAATGCGCTCGGGTTGAAGAGACGGAAACCAGTCGCCAAAACGACAGAACCAACGTCAACGTTCTTCTGAATCACTTGATCACGCGGGTTGATGGCTCCGTGTTTGCAGGCCTTTGTGCAAAGCCAACACTTGGTGCAGTTCTTTTCATCGATGACATAAGCGTTCGGCACGGCCTGCGGAAACGGCAAGTAGATCGCCTTGCGGCGAGCCATTCCTTCTTCGAATTCATCGGCGACCTCGACTGGACAAACCTTAGCGCACTCGCCGCAGCTAGTGCACTTGTCCTCGTTAACGTATCGGGGTCTTCGTGTCAAGGTGAGCGAGTAGCGCCCCGCCGAACCATCCACCGAGGTGACCTCGGTGTTAGTCATCAACTCAATCAGCGGGTGGCCTTTCGTTTCCGCAAGCTTTGGGCTGAGAATGCAGAGCGAGCAGTCGAGTGTAGGAAATGTCTTACTGAGTTGCGCCATGTGCCCTCCTATGCTTGGTTGCCGTTCAACCATGAAGACCGTGTATCCTTGATTTGCAAGCTCAAGAGAAGCAGTAATGCCTGAAACGCCACCCCCTATGACAGCAACGTTGCGGCTCACCTTCGTCTCCGTTGGAACTAGCGGTTCCAAGCAGGCCGCTCGACCCACGGCCCCTGCCATGATGTCGATAGCCTTGCGAGTTGCACTCTCCTTGTCTAGAGTTGTCCAGCTGATCTGTTCTCGAAGATTCGCTACTTCGACAAGGTACCGGTTGATGCCTTCGGTTGAAGCCAAGTCACGAAAGGTTTTCAGATGCATCCTCGGGGAGCATGAGCCGATAACAACTCTGTCCAACTTGTGCTCCTTAATCTTGTTTCGAATGAGGTTCTGCCCTGAGCTACTACATAGATACCTGTTTGTCTCAGCACACTCGACATGACGAAATTTCGAGATGGCAGTTTTCACCGACTCCACATCAATCGTGTTGCCGATGTTTCCACCGCAGTGGCAAATGAAAACTCCAATCCTTGGTTCAGTCGAATTCATTTGATGCCACCGCGATTAGCCAGTTTGCTCCAACGTGCTCGAAACCTGTGAGAACAATGGCTCGGTATATACTGGGGGTCATTATGGAATATTGAACATATACTCGCATATACTCGGAACGCAAATCCACTCCGTGAAGCTGACTGAACGTTTTTGAACAATGGAGTTCTGTCCATCAACGACGACTAGTTCTCCATCTGGTCTACAGTTCCTTGATGTGGTTGCAATAGGCCTCAGCCGATATGAGAAATCTCAGCTCATTCCTCGAGTTTGATGCTTTTACTCTCACGAGCCATCCATTGTCGTAGGGGTCTGTTTATAATACTGGGAGTCTGCTTCACATTCTCATTGTTCTGCAAAATCTCACCACTTATCGGGCTGAAAATGTCAGACACAGACTTCATAGACTCGAGAGACCTCATGATCCGTGCGGCACTAATATCAGCGCCCGCGGTGGGCAGCTCGATGAAGACAGTTTCATGTGCCTGCTTTTGCGCGCAATCTGTTAGCTCAGCACTGCATCGCTCTTCATCAACCAGCAGCCAATGATGATCGCTGCCATAGTAGAGACTATCGGACATGTCGAACTCGTTAACCCGCATCTTGAATCAATTTTTAGAGATTCAGGAGTAGGAAATTGGACAGATCGTCACAGGAAGAAACGAGTTAGGCGATCTGTACATGATCGATTTGGTAGTAGCGTTTTGCCAGCATTCTGGTTTTGTCGATCGTTCTGCCGTTCTTGCCGATCGCAAGCGCCTTGTCTTGCGGGTCGACCTCGACCACCACGATCTTTCGGTCGGGCCGTTCAGTTATTCGAATTTCTTTGGCTTTTGCTGGAGCAAGACAATTTCGCACAAGTTCTTCAACGGTATCCCCGAACTCGACGACCTCTATTGGTCTGCCTGTCATTTTTCGGAGCGCGTTGATGTTTTTGCCGCCTTTTCCTATGGCGAGACCCATCTGACCGGGTTTTGCAATGAAGATTATTCTATCACCCTCGTTGTCGATTACACAATCATTTGCGGTTGCGCCGGTAATGTTCTCAAAAAGTGCGATCAGTCGCATCTCGTCGCCCGTTAACTTGATTCTTGATGTACTCATGTATTAGCGCGCAGCCAGTTTCAGTATCTCCGAATCTCCAGGCTCCTTCACAGTTAGGACCGCCACGACGAATGGTTTCAGGCATGCTCCTCCTAGATCTACGCTTGACCCTTGATAGTTGTAGATCGGAACAGAGGAGTGCTTCGCGTATTGGAGAATATTTTGTTTGTGTGATTCCGGGCAGTTGGAGGCCATTATCAGAAGCTTTGCTTTTGCAAATCTCGCTGCGTCGAGCGCCTCCTTCACGCCAAAGGAGACCTTTCCGGTTCTTACAGCCATTTCGATCTGTTTGTTCACATCTACTTTTGCAGTTTGCATTATTTCTTACCCTTCTCAGGCATTGACATGTAGACTTCGATGAGTCCTGTTCCCATGGGGACTTGTTGACCGACGATGACGTTCTCCGCAACTCCGCGAAGCATGTCCCTAGTACCTTTGATAGCGGCGTCCACGATCGTTGGGATGGTTATTTCGAATGCGGCTTTGGCTAGAGTGCTCGCCTTTTCTCCGCTCACTCCATGCCTTCCTACCTGAAGCACTTCGCCGGAGGCGGTCATTGCATCTGCGACCAGCATGACATGGCGAACATCAACATCCAGTCCCTGCTCTTCAAGAACAGCTGTGGCTTCTTTAATTATGACGTTTCGAGCTGCTTCAATTCCGAGCACTTCAGCTACTTCGTGCATGTTGTTGGAGGTTGTTCTCTCGGTGTCGACGCCTTCCGTTTCAAGAGTCATCTCTAGGTTAGAGCCTTCGGTCCTGATTACCCACTCGCTCTTGTCGCCTGTCTTCTCCTCCATGACCAGCGCCCGCTTTACTTGAGGTATGCCTTTTACGTGCATTAGTGGCAATCGCAATACTAGCCTGTTGAATTGTGGAATGTCCATTTCTTGAGGTGTAATGTGAACTGTATTCCGCTCAACTTCAACCTTGCAACCTCCTGGTGTTACGGCTGCCTTCACATCTTTGAGCGAAACGTCTCTCTCTCTCATCGCTTCTGTGTTCAGAGTAACGACGATTCGCATCTTAGTTATGTCCGACTCAAGTTTCGACGCGATATCACCGAGGGTGGTATGCGTAATGCTCGTGGCCACTTCTTGAGCCTTCTCGCGGCTTGTTCGAAGCTTCTTGCTGAGGTAGACCACCATCATCGGCGTTGAAGGTATTTTTCGTGCGTCAACAATCTCAATCAGCCTGGGTAGACCCAAAGTGACGTTCTGCTCTCTGACCCCGGCAAAATGGAAAGTTCTAAGCGTCATTTGAGTTCCTGGCTCACCGATAGACTGCGCTGAAACTATTCCGGCCGCTTCGCCTGGTTCAATCATCGATTTGTGATAGTTCTTAACAGCCTCCTTGACGGCCTCATCTACTCCTTTCTTGGTCATTTTCGCCTTAGTGAGACTGTCCTTGAGCTGCGCGGCGAGACTTTGAGTGAGATCCTCTCTGACGTCCGCGACGCTCTTGTCGACATAAGATTTGGTGGCCTTGGCGCCCTTATCCATAGTGAGTTGCACACGTTCCACCAGACGTTCCGTATTTACCGCCTTCCCGTGGTCGCTCTTCGCCGTGTCAACGCCATCCTCTCCATACCTGAATTGGATTATATCACCTCGCGAATCTCGGACGGTTCCGTCGTACTCCACTCTGATGTGCTCAAGTGCGTTGACGAGGCGGCGTTGCATGTAGCCGCTCTGTTGCGTTCTGACTGCAGTATCCACGAGCCCTTCCCTTCCTCCCATAGAGTGGAAGAAGAACTCAATGGGGCTTAGACCCTCTTGATAGGAAGCGTATACGAATCCTCGAGCCTCTGCACCTACATCACCCTTCTCGAAGAAAGAGAGCGCCCGGTCCCTGTAACCACGCCTGATCCGCTGGCCGCGAATAGATTGCTGCCCAACGCTAGCGACCATCTGAGCAATATTGAGCATCGAACCGCGAGCGCCAGTCTTGGTCATAATAACTCCCGCGTTATCGGTCTGGGTCATTAAGTACTGCTCAGCCAACTCGCCTGCCTGGTCGCGAGCTTTCGAGAGTTCATCCATAATGCGCAATTCAAGGGATTCTTCCATTGAACGACCCGGTAGCCTCTCGAGAGTTTTTCCTTTGTATTGCGCGATTAGGTCCTGAACTCGGTCCTCCGCTCTCTTGATAGCTTTTGATATTTTGTCTCGAACGGCATCTGAGATGTCGAGTTCGTCGATGCCATAAGAGAATCCCCTGAGTGTTATGAATCGGTCTAGGAGTTTGATCAAGCTATTCAAGAAGCTGCGACCAATTTCCGACCCACTGTCCTTGACAATGCGATGGAAGAGGCTCTCAGATCGTTCAGCCCCTATTGTGTTCTTGTCCATGACCCCTTGTATGAGCTTACCATCTTTCACGACAACCGAGCTACCATCTTCCTGAGTCACCATGCTTGATTTAGCCACAAAGTTGAAACCTTTCGGGAGAAAAAGACTGATAATTTGTTTCCCACTCCATAGTTCGACTGGCCTCTTGATCTCTGGAACAGGGATCTCTCCGATGTACGCAGCGGCGACAAGCAATTTTCCGATCTCTTCCTTCGTTAGATAGGTCGACTTTCGGGTTAGAAGATAAGCGGAGGTTAGCAGATCCGTTTTGGCACCGATGATTGGTCCCCCGTAGCGTGGGGAGAGGATCTGATCCTGTACCTGCATTAGCAATTTTGCTTCAGTTCTAGCTTCTTCTCCCTGTGGAACGTGAAGGTTCATCTCGTCTCCGTCGAAATCAGCGTTGTATGGCGGACAAACACAGGGGTTCAGTCTGAAGGTCTTGTACGGAAGAACTCTAACCCGATGCGCCATTATAGACATCCGATGCAGGGACGGCTGTCTGTTGAAGAGAACAATATCACCGTCTCTGATGTGGCGTTCCACGATGAACCCTGGCTGAATTGCTTCCGCCAAGCTTTCGCGCTCTGTAACGAATTCAAGGCGAACTCTTCGCCCGTCTGGCCTGACAATGTAAAGCGCTCCTGGGTATTGGTCGGGTCCATTTCTTATGAGACTCTGCAACTCTTCGACATTCCACGGCGTCACTCTCTCTGGAATTGTGAGACGCTGAGCTACGTCCATCGGAACGCCGACTTCATTGATGTCGATGTTCGGATCTGGAGAGATAACAGTGCGAGCGGAGAAGTCTACACGCTTTCCTGAAAGGTTGCCCCTGAATCTTCCTTCCTTACCTTTCAATCGCTGACTGAGGGTTTTGAGTGCGCGACCAGATCTATGTCGGGCCGGAGGTAGACCGGAGACTTCGTTATCAAAGTACGTAGTTACGTGATACTGCAATAGCTCGTGCAATTCTTGAATTATGTTCACAGGGACTCCGGACTCTAGTGCTTCCTTCAGTTTCTGGTTGATTCTTATGATATCAACTAGCTTGTGAGTAAGATCGTCTTCGGACCTGATTCCTGACTCTAGAGTAATGGATGGGCGAACCGTCACCGCTGGAACTGGGAGAACCTGAAGAATCATCCATTCGGGCCGAGCTGCCGTAGATTCCATGCCCAGCAGTCTAAGGTCATCGTCGGGTATGCGCTCAAGTCTCTCTCGAACTTGACTGGGATTTAGTCTCGAAGCGCCTCCGTCGATCATTTCATGGAAAGTAGTAGGTTTACCATGTTCGATCGGATATTGGCGAGCTCCGCAGTGTGGACATTCCTGGCTCTTCTTGGCGTCCTTCATGACGGCTTCGTAAAATGTAGGTGGAATCTCGTTGAGCTGTTTCTGCTCTTTCTGCATCAACTCGTTGTAGGTTTTGATCTTGTCAGCGGAAAGCAGGATGCGGCCGCAGTTGCGGCAGGTAACTTGAAGGAGCTTGTGAATCAGCTTTGCAAACGCTACATGGACGACGGGCTCTGCGAGTTCAATGTGGCCGAAGTGTCCTGGACACGCGGAGGCTGTGTTTCCGCAGGTTTTGCATTTCTGTCGAGGTTCCAAGGTGCCGAGGCGTCCATCCATTAATCCTGAAACGATCGGAACACCATCCTCGTCATAGGTATCAGCGGTTTGAATTTCAACCGCTGAAAGCTTCCGTATTTCGCTGGGTGAAATCAGCGTGAAGTGGATGCTACCGATTACTTTTGTTGCTTCATCTAGGGCTGACATTCTATGCACGCTCCGATATTTCTAGGCGTGGGGCTATTCCCAGCGCCATGAGTTCTTGAAGTAGTAGTTTGAATGCGTAGGATAGTTGAACGGTTGAGATTACTGCCTTGTCACCGTCGATGCGACATACATACTTGTTCTGTTTCACGTCATGATAGGCGAGTAGTCCACATGTCTCGCAGATCATCACGGTGTATTTGTCTGATTCTTCGAGCAGTCGATCCCTCAGCAAAGCCGACGCTCCGTGACCGATCAGACAGTCACGTTCCATCTCTCCGAATCTCAACCCGCCTCCTCTCGCGCGGCCTTCTGTTGGTTGACGTGTCAGCATCTGCACTTGTCCACGAGCTCGGGCATGCATCTTGTCAGATACCATGTGGTGTAGTTTTTGGTAGTAGACCACTCCCATGAAGACATCGGCAACGAGCTTTTTGCCGTCAACGCCGTTATAGAGAACCTCTCGTCCGCTATGTTGAAATCCCAATTCAAGAAGCATTTCGCGAAGCGTGTTTGGCTTCTCATTGCTGAAGGCAGTCCCATCGACAGGTTCTCCCCTCAGACTTGCTACCTTGCCACCAATTGCTTCCACGAACTGTCCGATTGTCATTCGTGACGGAATTGCGTGCGGATTTATGATTACGTCAGGGATAATGCCTTGTTCAGTAAACGGCATGTTTTCATGAGGAATTAGGGTCCCAATGACCCCTTTCTGCCCATGCCGAGACGCAAACTTGTCTCCAAGCTCCGGTATTCGTATGTCCCGCACACGGACTTTGACCAACCGATTCCCTTCGATTGATTCACTCAGGAAAACAGCGTCCACTATGCCCTCCTCTGAAGGGCGCATGCTAACTGATGAGTCACGTTTGGTGGGACCTTTCACCTCAAACTCTCTGTATTCCTCCAGAAATCTCGGCGGGCTCGTTCTTCCAATCAACACGGAATTGCCGGTGACATCTGATTCGACCGAGATAACACCATCTTCTTCCAATAGTCTGTAGTACCTGTCTCCTCTGTATCCGCGAATGCCAGCTTCAGGCATCTCAAACTTGTCTCGAAGACCTCCGAGGTACTGCCTGCATTCTCCCTCGTATACTCTGTAGAATGTTGATCGGAAGAGACCTCTATCGACTGAGGATTTGTTGATTATGATTGCGTCTTCCATATTGTAGCCTTGATAACAGAGAAGCGCCACCACGCAGTTTTGGCCTGCGGGTCTGCTGTCGTATTTTATGATGTCCATGGGTTTAGTTCTCACAACGGGTACTTGGGGGTAGTGAAGCAGATGAGCGCGTGAGTCAACGCGGTTGGCGTAGTTCACACAGGCGACACCTAGCGCCTGTTTGGCCATTGCTGATTCGTACGCGTTCCTTGGGGACTGATTGTTCTCCGGATATGGAATAAGAGAAGCGGCTATTCCCAGAATGGTGTATGGGGCGATTTCGAGGTGTGTCGTCTTTTCGCTGATTCGATTGGGAGATATTGCGATTAGGGCATTCTCTTCTTCGTCGGCATCCAAGTATTCGATTATGCCTCTTTCCACGAGGTCTTCCCAGCGCATCTCTCCACGTTGGACGCCTTCGACATGTTCGCGCGCGAGCTTTGGCTTTCCGTTCTCCACTATTACAAGCGGCCTTCTCACCCGTCCCTGATCACAGTGGACATAGAGTTCAGGACGACCGTTCTGAACTTGTGATAGCGAGTACGCTACGTTGACCTCTGAGCTTATCTCGCCGCTTCTTCGCATGCGGATGAGGTCCGCGGCCAGCTTGTCGGCTTCTCGGGCATAGCCGGCAATCAAGCCGTCGACGAAGACTTTCGCGCCGATTTCCCGTAGTTTTCTATCAGCCTCGTCAACACCGATGACCCCCATTCTTCTCAACTTAGAGACAAATTCCCTGGAGTCGACCCCTATTGAGATGACGGCGCTCAGAGCGAGGTTCTTGACAAGACCGCAGTTTGATCCTTCAGGGGTTTCACTTGGACAAAGTCTCCCCCAATGGGTTGGGTGAAGATCTCTGGCTTCGAGGTTGGGTTGGCTCCTGCTCAATGGAGATTGAAGTCTTCGAAGATGACTAAGAGTGGAGGAGAAATTGGTACGGTCGAGGAGTTGGGTAACACCAACTCGGCCTCGAACCCAATTTCCAGTGGCAATAGCGTGCTGAATTCGCTCAGTGATTATCCCTGGACGGATTGCGTTGCTAATCGAAAGCTCAGCGTGCCTGCGGATTGTTATTCTCTCAAGTTGGTACTTGAGGTCACGGATGAGGTTCCTGAATGATATTCTAAACAGCTCGGCCAGCAGTGAACCTGCGAGTTTGAGACGCTTGTTAGCGTAATGATCCTTGTCGTCCGGTTCCCGCATCCCAAGCTTCAATTCGATTACACGAACACCAACCTCTGCTAGGCATGCAGCCTTCTCTTTTCTGTCCTCGGGATTACGACCAATGTGTGGGAGGAAATTCCTGTCTACAGAAGCTTCAGCCTTCTTCAGCCGGTAATCTTCAACCTGCCCCGGTGCAAGCCTATTTCCGATGTAGAGAAGCGCGTCTCTTTGAGTAACTACGCCGATGGATTTCTCGAAGGTGGGGGCGAGCAAATCCTGCAGTGTCTCTTCTGTGGAAATCATCTCAGCGATCTTTGAATCTTCATCGTAGCCCAGCGCCTTCATCATAACAACAAGAGGGACATCAGACGGGACACCTGGCATCGTGATATACATCGCGCCATCCGTCTTCAGCGTGACTTCTGTACGTGCCCTGAAGCCCACAGTCGTGGAGAAGATCTTCGCCTTGTATGTGGGGTGCACGCCTGTTTGCTCTTTGTCCACGAGTATCTTGTTTGCCGCCAAATCTTCAAGCGCGACAACGACTCTCTCGGCCCCGTTAACTATGAAATAACCGCCAGGATCCAACGGGTCTTCGCCGATGCTGATCAGCTCTTCAGAAGTCATCCGCGAGAGTGGACAAATCTTGGACCGTAGCATTACCGGGAAGTCCCCGACATACACTATTTCAGTTTGGCCCTCTCTTTCACCGATGACCGGAGTCATCTCCAGATGTAGTGGCGCGGCATAAGTCAAATTGCGAATTCTTGCTTCAGTCGGAAATATCTGTCGCTCAGAACCATCAACTTCGGTTACTCGCGGTGTTCCGATTTCTATCTTGCCAAGCTTGATCTTGAGCGGGTAGTCTTCAATCTCGATCGGAATCTCTCCGGTCTCGTCGACTATCGCCTGCAATCCACTCTCTATGAACTCGTTGTACGAGTCTACGTGCTGTCTAACGAGTCCTTTTTCCTCTAGGAAATGCTTGATCAGTTCCCAGATCTGTGGGCTTACGGTTGCGGTTGTTGTTATTGCCATAAAATCACATTAACCATCAACGACATAACGGTAAACGACAACTTCACCTGCGGTTGGACTCTTGCGAGTTACCCGCAGAATATCACCCATCTTCGCTCCAAGCGCCAACGCTGCGGGATCGCTGGTTATGACGTAAGGGAGCTGATGAGGCCGGATATGGAATTCCTTCATCAGTTCCTCAGCCTCTTTCTTCGAAAGAAGCTCATGCTTTGGAACTATTTGATGATCGAAAATGTTGTATGACTTCTCCTTCTCGGTATCCTTCAACCTACTTATCTCTCCGGCGAGAAAATATTCATCCAGCCCTTAATTCGAGCCTTCCCGAAACTTTCCCAGGAACCACCCGGGCCGGCGCTAATAAAGTTTCAGCCCTACGAAATGCTCCGCTAATCTTCAGAACGGCTCAACGGTTGGCTTTCAAACCAGTCGAGTCTCGATCCACGTAACAATTGTTGTTTGGGGCTATATTACACTTGAGGAAGTAGGACAACTGAAGCACCGCCGGATTCTGGCGGCAGCGAAGTTTAAACGCGATTTCCTGGTGCTGCACAAAGACCCCACACAATATCTCTCAGCCAACCTGAAAATCTTACATCACACATTAGATCGGACTACTAGAGCAGTGAAGGAGTGGGAACAGATGGTAGTATCGGCGAAGCTACAATGGAGTGATGGATTGAAGTTCACTGTCGAAGTTGCTCAAGGTCGCAAAATGGAACTAAACGCAATCGAAGAGATGGGGCGAGCCTTCACTCCCATGGAACTTTTCTTAGTGGCACTCGCGGGGTGCACCGCTATGGACATCCAATGGATTATAAGTAGACAGAGACAACAAGTCGACAGATTTGAGGTATTGGTGAGGGGCACTCGACTAGAGAAAGATCCGCGATACTACGAAAAGATTGATCTAGAATACATAGTAGCCGGTGCGGGCATCAAAAGGAATGCTGTTGAACGGGCAATACGCCTCTCACAAGAGAAATACTGTTCGGTGCGTGCTATGCTAAAAGACTCGGTCAAATTGAACATAAGCTACACGATTGCGGCTGGAGGCCCCGAGCAGAAATTCGAATTCACAGGTTGACCTCACTTGGTTCTCAATTTCAACTGAGGGCCAGAAGCATTGACGCTATTCGCGCCTGTGTGGACGTAGTCAGTTAATGGAAGAATCTCGGGCTCCTCCGATTTAAGATACTGTAGAGCTTCTACAATTGCCGATGCGAGTTCTATGGTGGTGACGACGGGAATGTTGTGCTCCACAGCTAATCTTCTGATGGCATATTCATCTTCTCGGATTGTTTCGCTAATGCTACCGTTTCCATTAGCGGGAATATTGATGACGAGGTTGATCTTCTTGTCCACCAGATAATCAGCTATGTTTGGTTTCTTTTCACTCTCAGCAATTTTGTTGAGCGCAATCACGCTCTTCAGCCCTGATTCGTGAAGTGCAATCGCCGTATGTTCAGTCGCATACATGTCAAAACCCAAGGAAGCCAGGGCTAGTGAGATTGGTATGATGCGGTTCTTCAGTTCTCTGCCTCCCACAGTAATTAGCACCCCACCTTTTTTCGGCAGTGAGATCTCGGTCGCCTCAATGGCTTTGGCGAAGGCATCCGAGAAGTTTCTTCCAATGCACGCAACCTCACCTGTACTCAGCATTTCTACACCTGACACAGGGTCCGCCCCAGTCAGTCGCACGAAGCTAAATTGTGGCACCTTTACACTGAAGTATGGAAACTCGGGCGCACGATCTCCTGTAGTGTCTGCCAATTTCTGCTTTCCAAGAATGACTGGAATAGCGATCTTGATCAGATTAATTCCAGTGGACTTGCTGACGTAGGGCATCGACCGGGAAGCCCGGGCGTTGCATTCAATCACGAAAACCACGTCGCCTCTGACTAGGTATTGAATGTTGAAAGGCCCGCGAATTCCAAGTCCCACAGCGATTTTTCTACTGTAATCACGTACCCTCTCAACAGTACTTTGTGGTAGCGTCTTTGGAGGCACGCTTATCGTTGCATCCCCGCTGTGGATTCCCGCGTTCTCAATGTGCTCCATTACCGGGCTGAGCAAGACGTTCGATCCGTCGCAGACGCCGTCCACCTCAACTTCCCGTGCGTCGGAAACGAACTTCGAGATGACGACGGGATGTTCTTGGGAAACACTCAAGGCGAGCTGGAGATACGATTCGAGCTGCTTCTCGTTATCCGCGACACGCATTGCAGAGCCTGAGAGAACGTAACTTGGCCTCACCAACACGGGGTAGCCAAACTCCTTCGCGAAGCGCTTGCAGGCCGAGAAGGATGTGGCCTTTCTCCAGCTTGGTTGAGGTATATTCAACCGGTCGAGCAGGGCGCTGAACTTTGCGCGATCTTCGGCGCGATCAATAGTCCGACTGCTGGACCCCAAGATTCGCACGCCTTGCTTGACCAGTATCGGTGCGAGGTTGTTTGCGATCTGCCCTCCCACGCTCACCAGAATTCCTTGAGGCATTTCTTTCTCGTATATGTCTAAGATTCTCTCAAGGGTTAGCTCCTCAAAGTAGAGCTTGTCGCAGGTGTCGTAGTCGGTCGACACAGTCTCTGGATTGCAGTTGATCATAATGGTTTCTTCAATGCCGTTTTGCTTCAGAGCCTGAACCGCATTCACTGCGCTCCAGTCAAATTCGACGCTTGATCCGATTCTGAAGACCCCGGCGCCGAGAACGATGATCTTTTTTCTGAGTTGGAATTCGATCTCGTCATCCTCTCCACCGTAAGTTACGTAGAGGTAGTTTGTTCTGGCAGGCCATTCAGCGGCTAGAGTGTCGATCTGCTTGACAACAGGGCTGATTCGATTTCTTGCTCTATAGCCCCTAATCGAGAGTCCATCAGTACCGAAACAAATCCCAATCTGATCGTCGGAAAAACCCAGAGCTTTCGCCCGTCTCACCAGCACGGCTGAATCTTGATCTTCGAGGGTGCTGTGTCGAAGCATTTGCTCGACGTTGACCACATTGTTCAACTTGTTGACAAACCAAGGGTCAACTCCGGTCAGTTCATAGATTTCATCAATGGTGAATCCATTCTTTAGCGCTGAAACAATGACTAGAAGACGTTCGTCTGTGGGGCGCCGCAGGCTCTCTTGGAGATCTTCTCTGGAATAAGTTGGCTGTTCTTGATTACACAC
>Ga0182021_10006314_pt1 | contig 14077 bp, 13 predicted proteins | sample 612E3MmetaG_FD_120493 | JGI IMG/M metagenome (GOLD analysis project Ga0182021, IMG submission 120493) | Permafrost microbial communities from Stordalen Mire, Sweden - 612E3M metaG (Illumina Assembly) | ecosystem: Environmental > Terrestrial > Soil > Wetlands > Permafrost | place: Sweden...
CGGCTTGGCCGACAGGTCCGTTCAGCGACTCGCGGAACTCACACCCACGGCTTGGGCGGCGGCGCGGCGATAGTCCAAGCTGCCGCCCCTGTCAACCCTGTAGTTCCTCTGACGCATACGTTGGAACGACAAATCGGTGGTGGCTCACCGTTCTGTATGGTCCATGATCTTTGCGCCAATGCCGCCGCCAGCCCAACCACCGGCGACTGCTCCGGCGAGTTTGAGCAGCCCGTCTTGTGGGATTGTCCAACCCACGTAGATCCCTAGCGCTATCAGAGCCAAATAGACAAGGTAAGACCACCACGGAGCACTCCCACTTTCCAGGTGTATTTGTGGAGCAGGATCTCGCTCGCCGCATTGTGGACATCTGCGAGCATCGTAGCTAACAATTCTGTCGCAGTTTCTACATCGGGGCATTTGAAGCTCCTGTCGGACTCCGACGTTGAAGGATCTCCGGGTGGATGACCGTTGCTAATTATCTCAAAATGCGGTGCCGGGATCGGCTGGAATCCAGGATCAATACGTGGCGGCGATGCGTTCGGCGGCGGCGAAGATCACATAAACCAAAAAGGGCGAGTAGGGGCGCTGTGGCCGTCGCCGGGATGCGTGCCATTGGCCGATTCTGGCGGTTTCCAGGTCGCTGGCTGCGTCGATTGGAGCCGGGTGGAGTATAGGCATGGATTCGGGACGTACCGAACAGAGCCGTCCAGGAATGGCGTTTAGACAGGTTTGGAAGCCAGAATATTAGACAGGTGTCAGTCTAGGACGTTTCTGATTGTCTGTATGCTATTGATTATAAAGGCTTTGGCTCCCCGGCATGGATTCGAACCACGATTCACGGCTCCAAAGGCCGCTGTCCTACCATTAGACGACCGGGGAATCGATCTGAAGGACTGCTCTCGACCAGTGTAACCTTCCGGCGTGCACGGCTGCAACGTGCAGTCTGCCCAGTGTAGTCTGCCCAGCGCGGTCACGTGGACTCGCGGGAGGAAAAAGCGTCCTTCACCGTCTGAACGACCTCCGCGTGCGAGAACGGCTTTTCGATGAATCCGTGGATCAGCCGTTGTTCCAGAGCGGCTTGTATGGCGGGATCGTCCTTGTAGAAGTATCCCGAAATCACCAGGACCAGAATGCCGGGGTCGGCTTTGCGCAGGTTGCGGGCCAACTCCAGACCGTCGATGTCCGGCAGCTTGGCGTCCAGCAGCGCCATGGCCGGACCGTGGAGTCGGGCCGCCGCCAGGGCCGTCCGGCCATCCAAGGCTCGCACGCACTGCGCCCCCAGTGCGCCCAGCACGCGTTCGAGGGCCCAGCAGATATCAGGGTCGTCGTCCACGACGAGGACGACCCGGTTCGCGAGGCTCACCACTCTTCTCCTCTGTCGTGGCTAGCGACGGCAGTCTCACCGTGAAGGTGCTTCCTTTTCCGCTCTGGCTCTCGACGCCGATCGAGCCGCCGTGCTGCTCGACTATGGAGTGGCAGATGGATAGCCCCAGGCCGGTGCCCTTTCCCAGAGGAGCCCTGGTGAAGAAGGGATCGAAGACCTTGCCCAGGTCTTCCCGGGAAATCCCTTCTCCGGTGTCCGTGACGCGCAGCAGTACCTCGCCGGCGGCCTGCTCCGCCAGGATGTCCACCGTTCCGCCGTTCGGCATGGCGTTCATGGCGTTGAGCAGCAGGTTGATGAACACCTGTTCCAGAAGGCCGGGAACCCCCAGAACCAGACAGGGCTCCGGCGGGAAATTCGTGCGGATTTCGACATTTTGCACCTTGGCCTGGTTGTCCACCAGAGCCAGGGCCTCCGTCATGACATTCATGAGGTCCAGCGGCGTCTTGCTCTTGTCCGCCGAAGGGTGCGCGAAACGCAACAGGTTGTCGATGATGGTGCTGGCCTTCCGTATGCCGCTGTGGACCTTCTCGGCGCACTCCCGGCGGAACTCCCGGGTGAGATCGTCCTCGGTGAGGAATTGAGCGGCCGAAGACGAGATGGCCAGCGGCGTTCGGATTTCGTGGGCGATCCCTCGGGCCATCACGCCCAAAGCCGCCAGCTTCTGCGATTCCAGAATCTGCAACTCGAACTTGCGTTGTTCCGTCAGGTCCCGGCCCACCACCACGAAGCCCACCGTTCGTGCCGCGTCGTCCGTCATCTGCGAAAAAACCCAAGCCACCGGACGGCACCGCCCGTCCTTGGTCTTCAGGTTGGACTCGATTCGCCCGGAACTCCCGCCGGACGCTCCCTTGGACAGCAATCGCCCCACGTTGGCGGCGCCGGTCTGGTCGCAGTAGTCGAAAAACGGGCGGCCTTTCAACTCCTCGAGTGAGTAGCCCGTGGCCCTTTGGGCCGCCTTGTTCCAGGTCAGGATATTGCCCTCCGTGTCGGTGGAGATCACGATATCGCTGGCGCTCTCGACGACGCTGGCCAGATGGCGCTCCATCCGCCGGATCTCCTCGCCCAGCCGCATCTGCTCGGTGACATCGTCCATGAGGAGCAGAACGTGATCCACTTGCCCCGCCCAGCGCACCGGAACCACGCTGCAGTAGTAGACCCGGATGGGAACGCCCGGCGCCCGGTAGGTCAGCCTCTGGCCCTGCATCGCATGGCTGCTGGTAATGACGTTGCGAATCTGCTGTTCCAGGCCCATTTCCGCCAGGATCACCTCCGGGAAAACCTCGGCCAGGCGCTTGCCGGCGGTCACCCCGGTGGTCCGGCGGGACTTCTCGAGAAAGTTCCGGTTGGCCAGGACCACCCGCAGATCTTCATCCAGCAGCAGAACCGACGAGGGAATGGTGTCCATCAGCATCCGGTAGAGCAACTCGGATCGCTTGCCTTCGGTGACATCGTTGGCGTTGACCAGGCAGGCCCTCTCGCCCGCGAAATCCACGGCCGATCTGGCGACCTCGACGTAGATCACCCCTCCGTCCTTCTTTACGTGCTGCCACGTCCGTCTCCCCGCGGCGGAGGCGGGTGACCGCAGGGCTTGATCGAGAAGGGCCGACCTTTCCGCCGGCAGGTGCAGTTGCCGCACGGTCATCGCCAGGAACTCTTCTCGCGTGTAGCCGTAGTACTCGACGGCGGCGTCGTTCACCGCCACGAACGACAGGGTTCCGAGGTCGTAGATCCACATCGGCAGCCGGCTGTTCTCGAACAATCCCGCGGTCGCCTTCGCAATCTGCAGGCGTCGTTGCTCGTGTGCCGGTACCGTACGTTCCACTTAGGGCTTTCCTGTGTCCGCCTTCATCGGCGTTCAGGCGGCTAGTATCGATGTGCCGCCATCGGCTCATACTTCTCAGAATTGTTATGGGCCTCGCTAGTGCCCGTCACGCGGCAACCGCTCCTCTGAAATGTGGCTTCAGCCGTGAATCAGGTACATGAACCACCCGCCGCCCAGCGTCGTCAGCGCACAGCAGAAGAACACGCGAATCGCGACAGACAGCCGCTCGCGCGGAGATCGATGCTCCACCATCGCCATGGCCATCGATAGCAGAATTGCGGCCAGCAGAGTGAACGCGGGGTGCGACATCACGGCCTTTGCTCCTTTCGCAGATCCAGGGCGCTCGATACTCCCAGCACGTTGAACAGACCGGCCATCATCATCAGGGTCGACCCATACTCGTGCAAACGGCCGTCGGGAAATCCGCCGGAGGCCCCGAAAAGGCGCGCTGCCACGCAGGGTCCGCCCGCGAGCAGTTTCGCCAAAGCCCCGGCCTTGAACCCCAACGCGGTGAAGCCATCGAGGCCGGCGAGTTCGGCGGGATCGGGCCATCGGCATCCACCCTGGAGCGCCAATCCGGCTGCGAACGCAGCCGAGACGATGAGCGCGAATCCGGCGAACTGCAGGTAGCGCCGCATGAACAGGTAGGCGCCTCCGGGGACCAGCCATCCGAATGCGGCCAGCAGCAGAGTACTCATTGGGCACCTCCGACTTCCTCCGCCCGTTGCGATCGGGGCACCAGGAAGCTTCGCTTCCATCTCGTCTTCGTGAAGAAATGTCGCGCCACGTCGATCGCGTGGTCCAGGGTCCACTCCTGGAGGTCGGCGGTGGGCGCGTCGTAGGACCAGTAGACCAGCAGCGGTTTGCCGACGACGTTCTCCCGCGGCACGAATCCCCAATAGCGGCTATCGGCGGAGTTGTCGCGGTTGTCGCCCAGCGCGAAGAGCATACCGGTGGGCACCACCACTTCGCCGTTCCGCACATGGTGTTGGAACATGTCGCGGCCGCGCGGAGTGGTGAAATACTCCGGCGCCAGCGGGAAGTTGTCGCGGTAGGAATCGGGCTGATTCGCAGTGTGCTGAACGTAAGGCTCGATAAGCCGGCGGCCGTTGCGGACGACCTGCCCGTTCTCCAGGCGAATGCGGTCGCCCGGCAGGCCGACGATGCGCTTCACGTAGGTCGCGCGAGGATCCTCGGGATAGAGAAACGCCACGATGTCGCCGCGTTCCACCGGGCGGTACGGCAAGATGTGGCGGCCCAGCGGTCCAGGGTCGGCGTATACCATGCGGTCCACCAGGATGTGGTCGCCTATGAGGAGGTTGCCCTCCATGGAACCCGTTGGGACCACGTAGGCCTGGACCAGGGTGGCCGTGGCGAACAGGTAGACCAGCAACGTGCCAGCCCACTCCGTTACGGAGCTACGCATGGTAGGTTTGGGGCCCGCCGGCCAGGCGGCGGCTCTTTCCCGGATCGTGGTGCGGAGCCAATCGGCCATCACCTGGCCGGCGAAGCGAAGCAGCGTCAGCCCGCCGGGGCGCCGCGCCACGTCGCGGCAGCGGTCGCGGAAAAGCTGCTCCATGGGGCGGCCATACTGCCGGCGAAACTCCGCCGGATAGGCGTATAGAAGGACGGAGTAGATGCGGCAGAAACCGCCCATCGGATTGATTTCGGAAGTCATGCGCTTTCTCCAGCCAGTCTGGCCATGGCCACCGTGACTGCGCCGGCCAGACGCTTCGCCTCGGCGCGTACCATGCGTTTTCCGAAGGCCGTCATGCGGTAGTAGCGGCGGCGTTCGTCGTCGAGGGTGGGATCGGGGCGTTCGTCGGATTCCTCCACCAACCCGGTCGCGAGCATGCGTTTCAGGCACCCGTAGAGCGTGCCGGGACCGAGCTGCAATGCGCCGTCGGTCTGTCGCGCGACATCCTGCATGATGCCGTAGCCGTGGCGTTCCTCCTCGGCCAACGCGAGCAAGATGTGAAAGACCGGCGGGGTCAGCGGCAGTAGCTCTCGAGGCGATTCGGGCTTCGTCATAAATACATCCGTTACGGATATAATAAGGCATCCGCACTTGCGTGTCAATAGGACAGACGTCGAAAGACCGCCAGGAGTTCAATTCGGTGCCTGGAAGCAGTGAAGCAGTTCAGCCGCGCAGGCGGTGCCGCCTGCGCCACCACAATACGTCCTGCATTTTCAGAGGCGGGGCAGGCGGTGCCGCCTGCCTCGCTTTCCTGTCACCGAATTGCGGCGCGTACAGGTGCTACCATGAGGAACGATTCTGTTGCTGTCTATGAACCACATCCTTTCGATCGTACTGTTCACGCCTCTGGTTGGCCTCTTGCTGCTGCTGTTCATTCCCTCGTCGAATGCGCGTGCCATCAAGCTGTGGGCCAACGCGGCCTCTTTCGTGGGTTTCCTGGTCTCCCTCCCGCTGGTCTTCAACTTCGACCGCACGAAGGACTTTCAGTTCGTCGAGAAGGCCGCCTGGATTCCCACCCTGGGCGCCACCTATCACATCGGCATCGACGGGTTGGGATTGCTGCTGGTGATGCTCACCACGCTGCTCGGGTTCCTCTCCATCCTGTCGAGTTGGAACGCCATCCATGATCGGCTCAAGGAATACTACTGCTTTTTCCTGCTGCTGCAAACCGCCATGCTGGGCGTGTTCATGGCGCTCGATCTGCTGCTGTTCTTCATTTTCTGGGAAACCGTGCTGGTGCCGATGTACTTCATCATCGCCATCTGGGGCGGCCCGCGGAGAGGCTACGCGGCCATCAAGTTCATCATTTATACCCTGATCGGCTCGGTGCTGATGTTTCTGGGCATATTGACGCTCTACTTCCAACACTACACGCAGTTCCAGGTGTACAGCTTCGATATCGCCGACCTGATGCGCACGCAGCTTTCCGCCGGCGTCCAGTGGTGGGTCTTCTGGGCGTTTTTCGTGGGCTTCGCGGTGAAGGTGCCGATGTTCCCGTTCCACACCTGGCTGCCGGATGCGCACGTGGAGGCGCCCACCGCCGGGTCGGTGATACTGGCCAGCGTCCTGCTGAAGATGGGGACGTACGGCTTCCTGCGCTTTTCGGTGCCGCTGCTGCCGGATGCCGCCAAGGACCACACCATCGTCACCGTGATGGCGGTTCTGTCGATCATCGGAATCGTCTACGGAGCGCTGGCCTGTCTCATGCAGAAGGATTGGAAAAAGCTGGTGGCCTACTCGTCGGTGAGCCACCTGGGGTTCTGTACGCTGGGGATTTTCGCCCTCAACCCCGCCGGAATCTCGGGATCCATCATCCAGCAGATCAACCACGGTATCTCCACCGGCATGCTGTTCCTGATTGTGGGCGTGGTCTACGAGCGGCGGCACACGCGCGAGATTTCGGAGTACGGCGGGCTGGTGAAAGTCATGCCGATATTCACCGTCGTGTTCGGTCTGGCGGCGCTCAGTTCCATGGGGATGCCGCCGTTGAACGGGTTCATCGGCGAAATCGCCATCCTGGGCGGCGTCTACCAGGTTTCGCTCAATTGGGCCTTCTGGACGGTAGTGGGGATCGCTCTGGGCGGGGCCTACCTGCTGTGGCTGTTCCAGCGGACCATGCTCGGCGAAGTGAAGGAAAAGAACCGGGGGCTGAAGGACCTGAGCTGGCGCGAGATCGCGGTCTTCGCGCCGCTAATCGTGTGGGCCTTCTGGATCGGCCTGAACCCACAGCCTTACTTCCGCGTGCTGGATCGCTCCGTGGCGCAGATTGTGGAGCGCGTGCATCCCGGCTACTACACCGAGCGCCATCTGACCAACCCGCTCGAAGCGTCGGGAGCCGCGGCCGGCGCGGTGCGCTAACCCTACACCGAGCCCTCTACAAAACCGGGAAACGTGGCGTCTGTCACCGGGTTTTCAGTAGAACAGGTACTTGCGCCACTGGGCGTCGCTCTTGCCTAACATGCGGATCAGGTGGCGGCTGGTGTGCAGGCTGAAGGGGCGCGGCTGCCGCAGCAGCCTCATGCCGGCCTCTTCGGGAGTGCGGCTGCCTTTCCGGTTGTTGCACGGGTGGCAGCAGGCTACCAGGTTCTCCCAGGCCGATTCGCCGGCGCGCGCCCGCGGGACGACGTGATCCAGGGTCAGCTCGCCCGAGGGCAGCGTTCGATGGCAATACTGGCAGGTGTAGCGGTCGCGCATCAGAATGTTCTTGCGTGAGAGCGCCCGCGTCTGATGCGGGATGCGCCGGTATTCCAGCAGCCGGATGACCGACGGCAGACGAACCGCCGCTCGCGCCGAATGCACCGCGCTCAGGGATTCCTCCTCGGCCGACGCCACCCCCTTCAGCACCAGCACCAGGGCGCGGCGCGCGGCGCAGATGTTGATCGGCTCGAAGCTGGCGTTGAGCACCAGCACGGGTCTTTTCAGTCGGTCGCTAGGCATTCGGAATACTCCCATAACGGCGGTCCACGCGGGCCACGGTCAAAAGCGCGACCTTGGCCGCGCCCGCCCGCTTGAGGGCCAGGGCGCATGCGGCCGCCGTGGAACCCGTGGTCATGACGTCGTCGATTAGCAGGATGTGTTTGCCTTCCACCGCCCGCCGCGGACGGAAGGCGGCCGCCACGTTCTGGCGGCGGCCGGTATTGCTGAGACCGGCTTGCGCCACCGTGGGCCGCACGCGCTTCAGCGCACGGACGACGGGAATGCCGCAGCGCCGCGCGATGGCCCGCGCCAGCAGCTCCGATTGGTTGAATCCCCTTTGCCACTGCCGGCGCCAATGCAGCGGAACGGGTGTCGCGGCATCGAACCGCTCGTCGCGTGGCAGCGCGGCGGCCAACAGCGCGCCGAGCGGGCGCGCCAGTGTCTGGATCCTTCCATACTTGTACAGGTGGATCAGCTCGCGCAGCACACCTTCATAGGAGCCGAAGCAGTAGGCCGCGTCGAAGCCCCGCAGTCCGTAGCGGCATAGAGCGCAGCGGCCCTCCGAGTCCAGCGGAAAAGCATTCTGAAACGGGGTCCTGCAACTGACACAGAAGAACTCCGCGCTCAGCGGCTGGGGCGCCTTCAAACATGCACGGCAGACCGGGACGCGAGACGCGCCAACCAGAGGCCGGCCACAGACGCGGCAATCGCCGGGGAAGAAAAGGGAAAAAAGGGCGTGGGAAACTTCGCGGACTACGGAAGGACCGTGGCTTGCGACTGCGGCTCGAATGCTACTCGAGAAGACCCACCTCCGCTAAGAGCTTATTGTAATACAATACAGACCGAGGGACCATGAGAGGCTCGTGGCGGCTGGTTGGGTGGGTGCTCGGGTTGGGTTTGCTGGCGCCGCTTGCTTTCCACGGGCAGGTTGCCATCAAGCCGCGCCCCAAACCCGGTGCGGCGGCGGAGCAGAAGCGGCCGCCCTCCAGTCTCCGCGTCGATACCAACCTGGTGCTGGTTCCGGTCACCGTGTGCGACCCGCTGAACCGCCCCGTAACGGGCCTCGAGAAAGAGCACTTCAAGCTCTTCGACGACCGCGTGGAACAGACCGTCACGCATTTCGCCATGGACGACGAACCGGTGGCCGTGGGGATGGTCTTCGATATCAGCGGAAGCATGGGGCCCAAGCTGCGCCTCTCGCGCCTGGCGGCGGCCGCGTTCTTCCGGACCGCCAATCCGGAAGACGAATTCTTCCTGGTGGAGTTCAACGACCAGCCGAAGATGGTGGTGCCGCTGACGAACAACGTCGAGGAGATCCAGAACCAGCTCACCTTTGCGCAGTCTAAGGGGCGCACCGCGCTGCTGGACGCCATTTTCCTCTCGCTGCACGAGATGAAGAAATCGACCAAGAACAAGAAGGCCCTGCTGATCATTTCCGACGGCGGCGACAATAGCAGCCGCTACACCGAAGGTGAGATCAAGAACCTGGTGCGCGAGAGCGACGTGCTGATTTATGCCATTGGCGTGTTCGAGGGCGACAGCGCGCGCGGGCGCACCCCCGAGGAAGCCAGCGGACCGGGCCTGTTGAACGACGTGGCCGAGCAGACCGGCGGCCGCCATTTTCCGGCCAACCCATCGGAGCTTCCGGACATCGCCGCCAAGATCGGTGTCGAGTTGCGCAACCGTTACGTGCTGGGCTTCTCCCCTACCGCCCAGCAGCGCGACGGCCGCTACCACCGCGTGCAAGTCAAAGTGGTCCCGCCGCGCGGCCTGCCCCCGCTCCACGCGTATTGGCGGCTGGGGTATTACGCGCCGGCGGAGTAGGGGGGCGCACGCTGGGGCGAAGGCGCAAGAATCCAGTGCCTCGTTGTGGGTGAACACGCGCCCAGGAACGAAGGCTTCCTCGGAGACGATTCTTACGGACCGACGCGTCCGAGGACGCAACCAGCGCCTTCAGCCGTTCGAAGGCGTCCGCATGTATTTACGCTGCCTTAGTGTACGGGCCGGAACTCCAGCGTGCTTTTGGCTTGCACCTGGCGGAATTGCATCGGGTAGCTCCGCCCGTTCAGATAGTCCGCCCACTCGTCCCGGTAGTGGCTGGAAAGCACCTGCCCGGACTGGCCGATCTGCACGTTGAGCAGCGAACCGTCCCAATCGCCCAGGTCGGCGTTCATGCGCATGGAAGGAGCCAGTGACCTGGTAGTCTGCTTGACGGTGGTGCTGGAACCGCTCATGGGAACCGGCCCGATATCGAAATACTTGCCAACCATGGGAATCCGGTGGATCACCGGGTTATTGATGGAGACCCTCAGATAGCCGCCGTACTGCCAGCGCCGGATGTCGCGGCCCTGCATGCGGGTGCCTTCCTCTACGGCGTCCACCAGCGCGCGCAACAGCGTTTCGTCGTAATCGCGGAACCATCCGGCGGCCCGCTCGCGGAAGAGCCTTTCGATCACCGCCGGCCCCATGCCGAATTCATAGGCCAGGCCCTTGCCGGGCGAGGCGTTCTCGGCTAGGGAAGTGCGCACGTGCTGATAAGCCAGAGAGATCAGGAAGGGCGCGGCCAGGTCCTTCTGCATCTGCCCATTCCACCCGCGCAGCAGGGCGATGGCGGTCTCCAGCGTGGGGTTGTGGGCGTGGCGCTTCTCGTAGGCGGCCACGATCTCGCCGGCCAGAAACTTGCTGAAGCCCGAGTAGAGATCGCGTTGCACACCGATCAGATCCTGGGCCCGCCACCCGTTGCGCGCGGAGAGCAGATCGCGGATCTGCCGGGCGCGATAGGGCGGCGCGAAATTGCCGTTCACGGGGTGCGGGTAGTCCGGCGGAAACGGATTCTGATTGCCCGTGGCAATGATCCCGCTGGGCGGGTTGAAGGCCGAAGGAAGCTGGTCGAAGGGGATGAAGCCGTCCCACTCGAAATCGCCCGACGAGCCGTCCACCGGCAGATCGCCGTTGTACCCGTGCCGGTTGGGCAGCTTGCCGGCGGCATGGTAACCGATGTTGCCATCCACGTCGGCGTACACGAAATTCGATCCGGGGCCGGGCCAGCGCGCCAGGGCGGCGGTGAACCGCGGCCAGTCTTGCGCGCGGTCGATATCGAGAATCGGGACCTGCATGATGCCCGGCTCGGCCGCCACCCAGCGCAGCGCCATCCGGTCCTTGCCCTCGCTGACGAACAGCGGGCCGTGGCGCGTCACCCACACCACGATCTCCGTGGGCGGCTGGCCCTTGATGCGGATCGTCTCGCGTTCGGGGCGCGCCTGCTCCACCTTCCCGCGGTACAGATAGCGGCCGGTGCGGTCGTCGAACTTCTCTATGTACAGGTCCTGCACATCGAACTGGAGGTTGGTAATGCCCCAGGCGATGCGCTGGTTGTGGCCCACCATCACCCCCGGCACTCCCGGCAGCGCCACGCCGGAAACCTCCAGCCCGGGCGCCTGAATGTGCGTCATGTACCAGATGCCCGGCAGCGAGTATTCCAGGTGCATGTCGTTCGAAAGAAGGGGCTTGCCGGAAGCCGTGCGACTGCCGGCCAGGGCCCATGCGTTGGAGCCCGGCTGCACATCGCCGGTGGCGCGCACCGGAAACAGGAAATCGACCTTCCGCGGATCGCCTTCCGCCATCATGTCGCGTTTGATAATCTCGTTCCGCCACGTGGTGGTAAGGGTGCGAAACATGTGCAGGCAGAGCAGCAGGGAATCCACCACGCTCCAGGGCCGCGGTTGGTAGCCCAGCAGCGTGAACTCGAGCGGCAGGCCTCCCAGGTGAGTGGCGATGAAGTGGTTCACGCCCCGGGCATAAGCCGCGAAGGCCGCGCGGTCTTCCGCGGGCAGTGCCACGTAGGCGTCCTCGGCGATGCGCCGCAGCCGCATCCGGCGCGATTCGCGGTCCGACTCCAGCCCCGCCGGGCCGAGGATCTCGGCCAGATCGCCCCCCGCGTAGCGCCGTAGCGCGTCCATCTGCCACAGCCGGTCCTGGGCCGTCGCGTAACCCTGAACGAAGAGCGCGTCCGCCTGGCTGGCGGCACGAATGTGCGGCACGCCCAGCGCGTCGAACGCCACCGTGGCGGCGGCATCGATGGGTGCGTCGACGCTGCCCGACCGCTGCGGCAGCGGCCGCCAGGCGTACCAATAGACCAGGATCAGTGCCGCCGCCAACAGAATGGCGACCGCCACATTCACGTATTTGACGATTCGGGCGATCAAGGGCCAGAATACCACCGACCGAAAACCGTGTGCCACGGGATCGGGTAAAAGGGGCCTCGCGGCCCCGGGTCCCGTGCCGTGAACGTTGGCGGCCGTCCGGCTGTGGAGACACGAGTTCCGCCCGTGCCGTCCCACCGCCTACCCCGGCTCGGGGTGGACCGTCACGTCGGCGCGCGGGGCGATCTGCCCGATGGCGGTTTCGATGGCTTCGGTGAGATCGTGGGCTTGCTTCAGGGTCTGGTTGCCGTCCACCAGGACGTGCAGGTCGATAAACAGGCTGGGGCCGGAGTAGCGGAGGCGGATATGGTGGCAGTCCAGCACGCCGGGCACGATTTTCACGGCGGAGGCGATGCGCTGCTCTAGGCCCGCGGGCGCGCTGTCGAGGAGCGCGTCGACGGTCCGCCGCCCCAGCCGCCAGCTTACCCACGCCACCACCACCGAGACGCCCAGCGCGGCCACCGCATCGCCCGCGTTCAAAAACGCCAGCCTCGGGAACCATTCGCCGGCCTTTACCGCCGCCAGCCCGACAATCACCACGGCCGAGCTCCAGATGTCCGTCTGGAAGTGCAGGGCATCGGCTTCGAGCGCCTGGCTGTTGTACTTCTTGGCGGTGCGTGACAGGACCCGCGACCGCGAGGCGTCGATGGCCATCGAGGTCAGCATCACCGCGAACGACCAGAGCGTGACCTCAACATCGCCTCTATGGTGCAGCAGCCGGTGGACCGCCTCCCGCGCGATCCAGGCGCAAGTGGCCAACAGCAGTACGGTTTCGAACAAGGCCGAGAGGTTCTCGATCTTCCCGTGGCCGTACAGGTGATCGCGATCGGCCGGGCGGCCGGAAACCCGCACCGCCAGAAAGGTCATCAGGGCGGCCACCAGGTCCAGCCCGGAGTGGGCCGCTTCGGCCAGAATTCCCAGGCTGCCGGTCAGCAGGCCGATCACGATCTTGAATGCCGTCAGCCCGACGGCCGCCAGCAGCGAGGTCAGCGCGGCGGACTGTTTCTCGCGATCCTCAATCGAGCGAAGCGAAATGGTCACCTCGAACCTCAGGCTAGCACCAATGAGGCATACTGGAATTCGAGTATGCCTCCCAGAAAAAGCCGCGTCGCCGCACCGCCTGTCAAAACCGCCCGCGCATCCGCGATTGCCCACCTGTCGCGGATCCCGGGAGTCGGACCGTCCATCGCCGCCGATCTCTATTCTCTCGGGGTCCGGGATGTAGCCGAACTCAGAGGCCGAAACGCCGAAGCTCTCTACGCCGAATTCTGCCGGAAAGCAGGCAAGCATGTGGATCGGTGCCTTCTCTACGTGTTCCGATGCGCCGTCTATTTCGCATCGGAGTCGAGGCACGATCCCGAGTTGCTGAAGTGGTGGAACTGGAAGGACGCGAGCTAGGAGTCCGTCAACTGAAGAAACTGTTGAACCTGTCCATCTGAGTCAGGCGCGGGCCTCATTCCCTTTTGGGCTTTGTGGGACTGGGGCCCGTCTCTCATGCGGCTGGCGTGAAGTCGATTAAGCTCACTTTCTAGGCGCCCGGCCTTTCGCTGGTGGTCCTTTTTCAGTCGTCAGTTCAACGATTTTTGCAAGAACAGCGTCACGAACCGGCTGCGGTGCGCCGATCCTTAACCGATCGAGCTTTTCGATGAGGTTCACCGATTTCCCCGAAGCGTCCTTCATTTGTTGGAAACAGCCGACCTGGCGCAAGGCAACCTCCCGATGCCCGGGATCGCCCTCGGCAATGGCTGATGCGATCAGGTCCCAGCCGTCAAACACCCCTCCCTGGGCCAGTTCCCCGGCGAGTTCCAGGCGCTGCACGCTATCCCCGACGTTGCGAAGACGCGCACTGGCAGCATTCACCCACTGGCCGTCGCGCAGTCGCAGAAGCGAACGAATTGCGAAATTCATCAAGATCTCGTCTTCGGATGAAGCAGCGACTGTTAACTCTCGGACCGCCATATCGGTCCTGGGCAACTTCCCAAGCACATACGCGGCGCTCGTCGCTAACCGCGGGTTGTCGTTTCGTTGCAGCGCTCTCACAAGCCCAGCCTCGTCATCAAGCGCGATGCCCGCTTGGACCAGTGGTGCCGTCAGTCGCTGTTCGATATCATCGATATCGGCGAAAGCCCAAGTCCATGAGCACATGCAAACTACCGTGTCCCGCGTCAACTATTTCTTCGCATTGACGACAATTATTTCTCCCGGTCAACGACAATTACCTTTTAACTCTTAGGCGGCGCGGAGCGCCCGCCGCCGGGCGGAGGGCAAAGCCCGCC
>Ga0182021_10006315_pt1 | contig 14077 bp, 12 predicted proteins | sample 612E3MmetaG_FD_120493 | JGI IMG/M metagenome (GOLD analysis project Ga0182021, IMG submission 120493) | Permafrost microbial communities from Stordalen Mire, Sweden - 612E3M metaG (Illumina Assembly) | ecosystem: Environmental > Terrestrial > Soil > Wetlands > Permafrost | place: Sweden...
ATTCTTCATTGGCCAGGCATCTGAAATCCGGAATCTAAAATACTAAAATTTAATAACTTTGACGGGTCATTCAATGAAGTCAGCTATCAGCAAACAAACCAGGCTTATGAAGAAGATCATACTTATTACAGGCGCAACTTCGGGTTTCGGGAAAGCAATTGCAATCAGGTTTGCAGCAAACCGATACAACCTGATCATCACCGGCCGCAGAAAGGACCGTTTGGAGGATCTGAAAACCAAACTTGAGAAAGAATTCAGATCGGAAGTCCTGGCACTTTGTTTTGATGTCAGGGATGCAGGTGAAGTTGAAAAGAACATCCGGCTTTTACCCGAAAAATGGAAAGACATTGACGTACTTGTGAATAATGCGGGGCTGGCTGTCGGAATGAATCCGGTGCATGAAGGTGTCCTGGAAGACTGGGAACGTATGATAGATACCAACATGAAAGGCTTGCTTTACATGACCCGTTTTGTGGCTCCTTTGATGGTTGCGCGTAAAAAAGGTCATATTATAAACATAGGTTCTGTTGCAGGAAAGGAAGTTTATCCAAACGGAAATGTATATTGCGGATCGAAATTCGGAGTGGACGCCATCACAAAAGGAACCAGGATAGACCTGCTCCAATATAACATCAAGGTCACGCAGATAGCCCCGGGTGCTGCCGATACTGAATTTTCAATCGTCCGTTTCAAGGGAGACAAACAAAAGGCTGATAATGTTTATAAGGGGTTTCAGCCCCTGAAACCTGAAGATGTGGCCGATGCAGTGTTCTACGTGACCAGCCTGCCCGACCATGTCAACGTGAACGACATGGTATTGATGCCGACAGCACAGGCATCTTCAATGCATTTTCACAAGGAATGAGCCATGAGTAATGAGCCATGAGTAATGAGCCATGAGCCATGGATGATGAGCCATGAGGTAATCACGGTCTCTCCATCATGGCATAATTCACAAGCTGCATCACGGCCGCGGGAAGAGCTTATTATTGTTAATTTGCAGTAAATTTGTAGAATTGACCGTCAGCCCGTAAGCGGGATACAAGAATTCTTCCCGGGATATTCAGGATTATATGAAAATTTTCCGTATTCTTGTAGGTTATATTAGGGAATTTCCCTTACAATAAGACAGGAATATGGATGTTATCCGAATTTTCGACATTTTACCATACTATGAATCAAAGTACAAGCCCAAGGATGATGTAATCGCTTCAAAGGAGAACGGACAATGGGTAAAATACAGCATCAGGCAGTATCGTGAAACGACCGATAATATAAGTTACGGGTTTCTGGCCCTTGGTATTCAACCAGGGGATAAAATTGCGCAGATCAGCTTCAACCGGGTGGAATGGAATATCGTGGATATGGCGATTTTACAGGTGGGAGCAATTCATGTTCCCATTTATCCGACGATCAGTGAATCAGATTATAAGTATATCCTGAACCATGCGGAAGTCAAATATGTGTTCGTTTCCGGCATGGAACTGTTACGAAAGATCCAGCATATCCTTCCGGAAGTGCCATCCATCCAGGGAATTTATACTTACAGGGACCACCATGAACTAAAACACCTCAGTGAGCTGATTGACCTGGGCAAGGCCAATACGTCAGTAGAATTGCTTGAGCAACGTAAATCTGCTATCGGGCCCGATGACGTTGCAACCATAATTTACACTTCAGGGACAACAGGGAATCCCAAAGGTGTGATGCTGACCCATAATAACCTGATCTCAAATTTCAAAGCCTGTGCCCACATTCCTCCTTTCGGTGAGGAAGCCCGGGCGATCAGTTATCTCCCTCTCTGTCATGTATATGAACGCATGATGAATTACCTGTACCAGTACGACGGGATTTCAGTATATTATGCCGAAAACATCGGTACCATCACTGATAATATGAAAGAGGTCCATCCCCAGATCCTTAGTACTGTACCGCGCCTGCTGGAAAAAATTTATGACCGCCTCGTGTCAACAGGCCATAAACTTGAAGGTCCGAAAAGCTGGGTCTACTGGTGGGCATTTCATCTCGGGCTCAGGTATGAATTAAAAGGGGCCAACGGATGGTTTTATGAGCTAAAGCGCAGATTATATGACCGCCTTGTATATTCGAAATGGAGAGAAGCGCTGGGGGGAGAGATCAACATCATAGTGTCAGGGGGAGCGGCGCTTCAGCCAAGACTCGGCCGCTTATTTACCTGTGCGGGAATACACATCCTTGAAGGATACGGTCTTACTGAGACAGCGCCTGTTATTGCCGTAAACGATTTCAGCGAACACGGGATCAAATTTGGGACTGTGGGGCCCGTGATAGCAAGGACATCCGTTAAAATAGCTGAAGACGGGGAGATTTGTGTCAAAGGCCCGGGAATCATGAAAGGGTATTTTAAAGAACCTGAGATGACAAAGGAAGCAGTGGATGAAGAAGGGTGGTTCCATTCCGGTGATCTCGGGCATATAGAACCCGAGGGACAACTTAAAATAACGGGCAGGAAAAAAGAACTGTTCAAAACCTCATTCGGGAAATATGTCAGCCCCCAACCCATAGAGGATAAATTTAAGGAATCCCTGTTCATCGGCGAGCTCCTGGTCGTCGGGGAACACCAGAAATTCGCCGGGGCCCTGATCGTCCCTGATTTCGACTTTCTCAGGGAGTGGTGCAGGGAGAAGGAAATAGAATATACCACTAACAGGGAAATGATAGCCAACCCGAGAATCCGGAAACGTATCCGATCGGAGATCAACAAATACAATAAATTTTTCGGGGAGACTGAAAAAATAAAATCCTGGGACCTCCTGGATCATGAATGGACACTCGATTCAGGCGAAATCACCCCGACGCTGAAACTGAAACGGAAATTCCTTCAGATAAAATACCAAAGAGAGATAGACCGTTTATTTAAATGATTCTTTTCAGAACACATGCCTCCACATGCGGTGAACCGGCTTTTCGATCTGCTGGATGTGTACCGGGAAAAGTATCCAGCCAAGACCGATGCCCTGCTTAAGAAAAAAGCAGGGCGCTGGCATACTTTCTCATCTTCAGATTATATACATTTTTCAAATGCAATCAGCCTTGGCTTGCTGTCAATGGGAGTCGGCAAGGGAACCAAGATCGCAACAGTGATGCTCAACTGCCCCGAATGGAATTTCTTTGACATGGGAATCCTTCAGACAGGAGCTGTGCATGTTCCCATATATCCAACGGTAAGCAAGGAAAATTATGAATTTATCCTCAATGAATCAAATTCGGAATATCTCATTGTTTTAAATCATGCGATACATCAAAGGATGAAAGCGGTCTTACCGAATGTTCCCGGTTTAAAGGGGATATTCAGCATTGAAAAGGTCAAGGGAGTGAAACACTGGAAGGAAATCACAGAGATGGGCGAGAAACATCCTGACCCCAGTGAACTTGACATCATAAAGGCATCAATACAGCCTGAAGACCTGGCCACCATCATTTACACTTCAGGAACAACCGGACGTCCCAAAGGAGTGATGCTTTCGCATAAAAATTTCATTTCCAATTTCACTGCATGTGCCCGTATCCCTGACCTCACCAGTAAAGACAGAGCACTCAGCTTTCTGCCACTGTGCCATGTATATGAACGAATGCTGAATTATCTGTTCCAGTCGTTGGGAATGTCAATTTATTACATAGAAAATATTGAAAATCTGGGCAGCTATATCCGTGAGGTAAGGCCTGATACGTTCGCAGCCGTCCCCAGGGTGCTTGAAAAAATGTACCATCGCATTGTTGCTAAGGGCAGGAACCTGAAAGGGTTCAGGAAAACAATTTTCTTCTGGGCATTGAGGCAGGGCCATAAATTCGAGCTGGAACACCAGCGCGGTTTCTATTATGATGTAAAACTTTTTGTAGCCAGGCTTCTGGTATTGAATAAGTGGAAGAAAGCCTTGGGCGGCAGAGTAAGACTGGTTATCTCCGGAGGAGCTGCTATCCATCCCCGCCTTGCAAGGGTTTTCTGGGCAGCAGGTGTACCTCTGATGGAAGGTTACGGTCTGACGGAGACTTCCCCGGTAATTGCAGTTTCCACTTTTGAAAAAGGCGGTATAAGGTTCGGAACGGTTGGTCCCGTGCTTCAGGGAGTGGAAGTTAAAATAGCGGATGACCATGAAATCCTTTGCCGCGGACCAAATATCATGCTGGGCTACTATAACCGCCCGGAAAGGACCCGGGAGGTGATAGACGAACAGGGATGGTTCCACACCGGTGATATCGGTGTGATTGAAGACGGGAAATACCTCAGGATAACGGACCGTAAGAAAGAGATCTTTAAAACTTCAACAGGCAAGTATATCGCTCCCCAGGTGATCGAACAGAAATTCAGGGAATCCCCTTTTATCGAGCATATCATTATCATAGGGGAAAACCGGAAATACACTGCAGCGCTCATCGTCCCGCGATTCGAACATCTCAGGGCCTGGTGCAACGTAAAAACAATCCCGTTTGCAAATCCTGAAAAAGCAGTTAAAAATGTTCAAATTATCAAACGGTTCCGGGAAGAAGTCGAACGTATAAATGATGCATTGGGAAAAACCGAGAAAGTCAAAAAGTTCCGGCTTCTTGCTGACTTGTGGAGCGTTGCATCAGGAGAATTATCGCCTACACTTAAACTCAGGAGAGACTTTATAATGGATAAATACGCAAAGATCATTGAAGACACTTACCGCTCCCAGGAATTCAATTATAAAGTGGATATCGAGTGAAGGATCTCTCAGTGAAGTATGCTGAAGACAAGTTCTTTCATTAATTCCCCATCTGTCGCCGAGGCATTCTCAAGACCCTTTGCCTTTAAATCATACTCCCTTAGCAGGGATATCACAGCCACAAGCCTGTTTACCGGGTAGTTCTTCGCAGCTGTCTGATAATCCTGCAGAAAGAACGGGTTGATGGATAAGGCAGCTGAAGCATTATTGCGCGATTTATCAGGAAGGTACTGATAGATCATAACCCTCGTAAAATAAGAGTACAGATTTGGGATTACTTTTACCAGGGGATTCTCCCTGGGATTGGCTGCAAAATACTTTATGATCTGGTTGGCTTTGAAAACATCTTTCTTCCCAAGGGCTTTCTGCAGTTCAAACACGTTAAAATCCTTGCTGATGCCTATATCCCGTTCGATAATATCTTCATTGATCTCTGACCCTTCGGGTAAATTGATAAAAAGCTTAGTGAGTTCGTTGACAATCTTGGAAAGCTCGTTACCCACGAACTCTCCTATCATCACCGAAGCTTTCGGAGAAATGGAGTAATGCTTCCCGTTCACGTAATTACTGATCCAGTCGGGAATCTTGTTGTCGTAAAGAAGGGCTGATTCAAGAACAACACCATTCTTTTCAACAGCTTTGTACAGGGATTTACGCTTATCAATTTTCCCGTATTTGTAACACAGCACCAGGATCGTTGAACTCACAGGGTTCTGGACATAGGGCAGGAAATCATCCAGTTCATCCAGATCCTGGGCTTCCTTGACGATCAGGACCTGGTAATTTGCCATCATAGGATATCGCCTGGCATAACCGATAACGGTGGGAACATCCACATCCTTGCCATAAACGATGGTCTGGTTGAATTCCTTCTCCTGTTCACTCAGCACATTTTCTTCAATGAACCCGGAGATCACATCAATGAAATAGGGTTCTTCCCCGTATAAAAGGTAAACAGGATAATAAATTTTATTTCTCAGATCAGATAGAATATTTTCAAAACTGCTTGCCCTGCCAGCCATACTGTTACATGGTTATTCCCGAACTCATAATCATGCAAAGATAGGCTTTTATCAAATTTTTCAGTATGTTTGTAGTAAGATGATGCCAAAACTGAACCTGCCGGAATATCCCTGCCGCATACGCGAAAAGCAAGGCGGGAAGCATGAGATTTATGATACAATCCGGAGAAAATACGTCAGAATGACACAGGAGGAATGGGTCCGCCAGCACCTGCTCAATTTTTTCGTCCATCACCTGGATTTCCCGCCTTCCCTTATACAGGTTGAAGGTTCACTGAAATACAACCGCCTGTCGAAACGAAGTGATATCGTGGTTTATGGCAAACAGGGCAAGCCCCTTCTGGCTGTGGAATGCAAAGCCCCTTCCGTGGAAATAACCAATGACGTCTTTAACCAGCTCGCTATGTATAATTTTTCCCTGAAAGTTCCTTACCTTGTTGTGACCAACGGCCTGGATCATTACTGCTGTGTTCTCGACCCGGTCAGCAAGCAGTTCAACCATATTCCTGAAATACCCTCTTACCAGACCTTAATTGATTTTCAGTGGTAATAAACCCCATTTATCATGGAAACCTTCAAGAATATCCCGCACAACCTGATCGATTTTCTGGCCATCACGGTTTTCTCTTTGCTGATTGGCCTGTCACAAAGACAATTGCATGTGCTGAAGAATGATTCAACCTATACCTTCGGAACCGACAGGACGTTTACCTTTATCGGGATACTCGGTTATGTCCTGGCCTTGCTTGATCCGGCAGGGTATCGTTTGTTCATCGGCGGAGGGCTGGGGCTTATCGCCGTTTTTTGCATTTCTTATTATTTCCATATAAAGAACCATAATGAATATGGCATAACCACAATAATTATCGCCCTTATCACATACAGCCTGGGTCCAACTATAATCAATCAGCCCAAATGGATGGTTCTGTTAATCGTTGTTGTTGTATTGGTATTTGCAGAGCTAAAGGAATTGTTCATAACTATTTCACACAAGTTCAACCGCAATGAATTCCTGACATTGGCTAAATTTCTCGTCATTGCAGGTATCATCCTGCCGGTTGTTCCGGATAAGACGTTTATTCCCGGCATCAGTCTTACTCCTTATAAAATATGGCTTGCGGTAGTGGTGATCTCTTCCATTTCCTATGTTTCCTACTTATTGAAGAAGTTCGTTTTCAAAGAAGGAAGCATTATTATCTCGGGCATACTGGGAGGATTATACAGCAGTACGGCTACGACAATAATTCTTGCACGGAAAAGCCATGATGACCCGGCAAATAAGAAGCAATATATGGCAGGGATTATGTTTGCAACGGCCATGATGTACCTCCGCATATTGCTGATCATCCTGATCTTCAATCCGGATCTGTTTATTCGGGTATGGTTGTTTTTTATTATTCTGGCACTGGTTTCATCGGCTATTGCACTCTTCCTTATTTTCTTCAGGAATACCGGGAGAAATGCTACAACTGAAGGACTTGCCGAGGACAAAAACCCGCTTGAATTCAAGGTTGCGCTGATCTTTACTGCTTTGTATATTGTTTTCACTTTTATAACCTACGGGGTGGTTACCAGGTTCGGTATTACCGGTTTGAATGTCTTATCCTTTTTCGTCGGGCTGACCGATATTGATCCTTTCCTTATAAACCTTTTCCAGGGGAAATTCGGGATCGGGATCGATACCGTTGCTGTGGCAACACTCCAGGCGATCATCAGCAATAATGTATTGAAAATGCTTTACGGGTGTTTCTTCTCAGGCCGCAAGTCCTGGGTGATCCTCGTTTCGGGATTTATAATTATTATTGCATTGAATATTGTTTTTGTCCTGATCGTCTGATCCTATGGCAGATTTTTATACGGTAGTCACCAACCGGACCGATCCTTCCTTTTCCTCGCAGGAAACCAGGAACTACGGGCTCTCAGTCCAGTTCAATGACTTTCATATTGCCTGCTGTGTCCTTGATTACAAGCTGAACAGGTACATCCTTCTTCATGATTACCGCAAGAACGATTTTATTCCCAAAGCAAGGCCCGGATTTAAATTATCATTTGAAGATTTTCTGAGAAGCGTACTGACCGCAAATCCCTGGCTGAAGAACTCCTTCAAAACGGTCCGAATCGCATATGAGGGGAAAAAAGGCACCCTGGTACCCGGGCCTCTCTTCGATGCCCAGGAATCAGAGAACTTTCTGAAACTGAATTTCCAGGTCGGCCCTGATGAACATATACTGGCCGACCATATCCAGCAATTTGACAATTACCATATTTTCGCCATCCCCGGGAACCTGGAGGAATCTGCGAAACGGCATTTCCCTTCGGCCAGGATATCAAGTCTTTCGAGTGTGCTGATCCAGTCCGTCTGGCTGAATTTCAAGGCCCGCACAGGTGCCAGCCGGATCTTCCTCCACATGAAGGAAAAGATCTTTGATATTCTTATCTATGACGGTAAGCAGATATTGTATTTCAATTCCTTTACCTGGATGGTTGCTGAAGATGTTGTATACTTTCTGATCTTCGTACTTGAGCAGCTTGGAATGAACCCCGAACAGGCTTCGGTGGTGCTTTTAGGGAACATAGACCGGGGCTCGAACCTCTTTGAGCTGATATACAGGTATGTAAAGAACATGGAGTTTGGCAGGAGAAATGTAAGTTATAAATACAGCCCTGTCTTCGATATGGTGGCGCCCCAGTCATATTTTCCACTTTTAAGTTTTAACTCATGCGGATCATAAGCGGTACTTACCGGGGCAGGAAGTTGCATCCTCCGGCTAATCTTCATTTACGCCCTACAACTGATTTTGCCAAGGAAGCTTTGTTCAATGTCCTGAATAACCTGGTGGAATATGATTCACTGCGTGTTCTTGATCTTTTTGCTGGTACCGGAAGCATCTCCTATGAATTCGTTTCACGGGGATGTAAAAGTGTCACATCTGTGGATAAGGAGCCCCGTTGCGTAGGTTATATACATCATACGGCTCTGGAACTTAAGATGGTTAATCTTTATCCCATGAAAGCCAATGCACTGACTTTTGTGAGGCAGTCTTTTGAAAAATGGGACCTGGTTTTTGCGGATCCCCCTTACGATCTCCGGGAGTTGGCCGATCTGCCCGAACTTGTCCTTGGAGGGAATATCCTTATTCCCGGGGGATTGTTCATCCTCGAGCATCCAAAAAAATACGACTTCAGTAAATTACCAGGGTTTGAGCAGCACCGCAACTATGGGGAAGTGAATTTTACGTTTTTTCGGAAATAGCGATCAGCGATTAGCGATTAGATTATTTTTCGTATTCGCTTATCGCTATTCGCTATTCGCTGACTTAGTATTCGTCTTCGTGAAAGAAAAAATCGTCTTTGGTAGGATAATCGGGCCATATGTCTTCAATGCGCTCATACGTTTCCCCTTCATCTTCAATCTCTTTCAGATTTTCGACCACTTCCTGGGGGGCGCCAGAACGTATAGCCCAATCGATCAGCTCATCCTTCGTAGCGGGCCACGGAGCATCTTCAAGTTTAGAGGCCAGTTCTAATGTCCAATACATTTCCCTAAGCTTTTCAAAATCGCTGCAAAAGTATAAAAAATAAAATCAGAAAATCAAGAACTATTTTTTATTGAAAAATTCTTTGTTCTTATTCTGACTTACAGTAAAGGCTGTTGAATATTAAGCTGGTCCGAACCGGCATTTTCACTTTCTGCTCATCCAATGTCTTTCCTTTACACCCAGATCCTGGCCTGTTTTACGTGCAAGGACGAACAGGTAATCGGATAAACGGTTGACAAAGCGGATTATTATTTCGTCCAGGGATTTGGTTTTATCCAGCCTGATAAGGGAGCGTTCCGCCCTGCGGCAAACTGTTCGGGCAATATGACAGTATGAGACTGTGGGGTGACCGCCAGGGAGAATGAAATTCCGGAGTTCAGGCAGTGCGGCCGTCATCGTGTCAATCTCTTTCTCAAGCAGGAGTATATCTTTATCATTCAGCGAAGGGAGGCCGGTATTTCCCTTTTCAGGGTCGCGGGCCACCAATGCTTCAGCAATGAAAAGGGCCTCCTGTATCCTTCCAAGGATATCACGGTAATGGGGGTGTATATCCTGGTCGCGGATCAGGCCGATGAACCCGTTGAGTTCATCGAGGTTGCCATAGGCTTCAACCCGTTCATGGCTTTTCGGTACACGGGTACCGCCCAGAAGGGATGTTTCCCCTTTGTCCCCGCCTTTAGTATAGATCTTGTTCGTTCCGGACATTCAGAAGTATTTGTTTTTACTTTAATGCCTTAAGCAGCCTCGATTTCAGGTTTTCATATTCCTGTGCCAATTCCTTTGGAAGACGGTCCCCGAACAGATGCTGGTGTTCATTGATCAGTTCGCATTCGATGAGCCATTCTTTGGGATCCACTTCGAGGATCTTGTCCATATGTTCAGCAACATTTTTCAGGCCTTTCAAATCGATCGCAGTCCTTTTCGGCACCCAGCCGATAGGGGTTTCAACAGCATTGTCCGCACCATCCAGGCGTTCAAATATCCATTTCAGCACCCGGATATTGTCTCCGTAGCCGGGCCAGAGGAATTTTCCTTCACGGCTTTTGCGGAACCAGTTCACGTTAAATATCTTCGGAAGTTTATCGGGATCCGGGGCTGTGCGGCCTATATGAATCCAGTGCCCGAAATAATCACCCATATGGTATCCGCAGAAAGGAAGCATGGCAAAAGGATCACGGCGGACACCGGCTTTTAAACCGATCGCAGCTGCAGTGACCTCGGAACCCACGACGGATCCGACGAAAACTCCGTGGTTCCAGTCGAATGACTGGTAAACCAATGGCACTGTGCCGGGGCGGCGGCCACCGAAAAGAAAGGCTGAAATAGGCACGCCTCTCGGGTTTTCCCAGTCTCTGTCTATCACCGGGCATTGCTTTGCCGGAGCAGTGAAACGGGCATTGGGGTGAGCGACAACTTTACACTTAACCGGGTCCCAGATGTCATTGGTCCATGTGATGGTCCCGTCAGGCACATCCGTGCCAATCCCTTCCCACCAGATATCCCCGTCAGGGGTCAGTCCTGTATTCGTGAAAATGCTGTTCTCCCGGCAGGAGAGCATGGCGTTCGGATTCGTTTCCATGGAAGTGTAAGGCGCCACGCCGAAAAACCCGGCTTCGGGGTTGATGGCATACAAACGGCCGTCCTCACCGAACTTCATCCAAGCTATATCATCACCTACCGTTTCAACTTTCCAGCCGGGGATTGAAGGAATAAGCATGGCCAGGTTGGTCTTTCCGCAGGCACTTGGGAATGCTGCTGCAAAATATTTCTTTACTCCCTTCGGATTGGTGATCCCCAGGATGAGCATATGTTCGGCTAGCCATCCCTGGCGCCGCGCCATGACGGAAGCGATTCGGAGGGCAAAACACTTTTTCCCAAGCAGTGCATTACCGCCGTACCCGCTGCCAAATGACCAGATCTCGTTAGTTTCGGGGAAATGGGAGATATATTTCTTTTCTATGGGGGCACAAGGCCATTTCACATCTTGCTGCCCTTTTTCAAGGGGTACACCGACAGAATGCAGGCATGGAACAAATTCACCATCCCCGAGAATGTCCATCACGGCCGAGCCCATGCGGGTCATGATCTTCATGTTGGTTACCACATAGGGGGAGTCGGTGATCTGGACCCCGATATGGGCTATCCTGGATCCCAGAGGGCCCATGCTGAATGGGATTACATACATGGTACGGCCCCGCATGCAGCCGGTGTACATGCCGGTAAGTATTTTTTTCATCCCGGCTGGTGCCATCCAGTTGTTCGTCGGTCCGGCATCTCCCTGTTTCTCCGAACAGATGAAAGTACGGTTCTCCACCCTCGCCACATCGCTGGGGTCGCTCTGGAAGTAATAGCTATTGGGCCGCTTGCTTTCATTCAGTTTGACCGCCGTACCGGATTCGACCATCAGATCAAGCAGATGCTGGTTCTCTTCTTCCGATCCGTCACACCAGTGCACCCTGTCTGGCTGGCATATCTTAACCCAGCCATCAACCCACTTTTTCAGTTTCTGATTTGTAGTCATGTTTTAGTATGGTTAGATGTATTGAATATTTTATTCAGTGACAGAGTCACAGAGTCACAAAGTCACATAGTCAAAGAGGCAGAAAGGCACAAAGGCACAGAGTCACAGAGTGATTGAATGATTGATTTCACGTTTCTCACTCATGGCTCATTACTCATCACTTATTTCGCTACCTCGCTATTTCGCTACCTCGCTATTTCACTACCTAAGCTGTCCCAGCGCCTCTTTTATCCTGCCCACAGCTTCAATCAGTTTCTCTTTGCTTGTGGCATAGCTGAACCTGATGCAGTTGGGATCCCCGAAGGCATCACCGGGGACCAGCGCAACAAATACTTTATTTAGAAGATACATGCAGAGATCATTGGAGTTGTTCACGCTGACCTTCCCATCCGACTTTCCGAAGTAGAAAGAAATATCCGGGAAAATATAAAAGGCACCATCAGGATGGTTCAGTTTCATGCCCGGGATCTCTGCCAGCATCTTAAGCATAAGGTCCCTGCGCTCACGGAAAGCCTTCTGCATCTCCCGGATCTCAGTGGTGTCGGGGGGAGTGATCTCCGCCATCAAAGCTGCCCTTTGGGCGATGGAACAGGCTCCCGAAGTGAACTGTCCCTGCAGCTTGTCGCATGCTTTTGCAATTTCAAGAGGAGCCGCGATATAACCGATTCTCCACCCGGTCATGGCAAAAGCTTTTGAAACGCCATTCACAAGGATCACCCGGTCCCTGATATAATCAAACTGGGCAATGCTCTCGTGTTTCCCGATGAAGTTGATATGTTCGTAAATTTCATCTGCAATGATGAAGATCCCGGGATAACGTGCAAGGACCTTTGCAATTCCTTCAAGTTCGTCTTTGGAATAGACCGAACCGGTGGGGTTGCATGGGGAACTGAATATGATCAGTTTGGTTTTCGGCGTGATGGCCGCTTCGATCTGCTCAGGCCTTATCTTGAATTCGTTTTCAATGCGGGCAACGATAAAAACCGATTTGCCTTCTGCAACCTTGATGATCTCCCTGTAGGATACCCAGTAGGGTGAGGGTACCAGGACTTCATCGCCCGGATTGACCAGGCTCAGAACCACATTGGCAATAGACTGCTTTGCGCCTGTGCTGACCACGATCTGGGCCGGAGCATAGTCAAGGTTATTGTCACGCTTGAGCTTGGTACAGACAGCTTTCCGCAGGTCTTCATAACCAGCCACAGGAGGATAAAAGGTATAGTTCTGATCTATGGCTTCCTTCGCAGCATTCTTGATGTAGTTTGGGGTATTGAAATCGGGTTCTCCCAGGCTCAGGTTAATCACGTCTTTGCCTGCTGCGCGCAGTTCACGGCTTTTCCGCGACATGGCCAGGGTTTCCGATTCGGCCAGGTACTGGATTCTGTTAGCAAGTGTTGTCATAAGCGAGTGAGTATGAATTTTTTGAAAAACAGCAAAGTTAAGAAAAAAATTATTTGTTAATCATGGAACAATAAGGCATTGGGCATTAGGCATTAGGGGTGAGTGATGAGTGAATAGGTATCAGGCTCCAGGCATAAGGGATTAGTGATGAGCCATGAGCCATGAGTGATGAGCCATGAGCCATGAGTGATGAGCGATTTACTTTGTTACTTTGTTACTTTGTGCCTCTGTGCCTCTGTGCCTTTGTTACTCTGTGACTCTGTGACTCTGTGACTTTGTCACTCCCAAATTTCCTATCTTTGTACAAACCTTATCGCCATGGATTCATTTTTCTGGACAACGCTGATCACCGACATCATTCATGCATTCATGATCATTGGGCTGGGGACACTTGCAGCCTGGTTCCTGATCTCATATTACCTGAAACGGAAAAACAATTACAGGAAAGCAGACGTACCTTCATTAAGCGACTTGTCCGAATCAAAGAGGATAACAATTCCCCTGAGGTTGCAAGCCTACGAAAGGATTGTCCTTTTCCTGGAGCGAATCCAGCCTGCCAGCATGGTAATGCGTTTACAAAGACCGGAGATGAGTGCCCAGGAACTTCAGATGACACTGACCCGGACAATAAGGGAGGAATTCGATTATAACCTGAGCCAGCAGGTGTATATCTCATCCACTTCCTGGGAAATGATTAAAAATGCAAGAGAAGAATCCATTTCAATAATAAACAGAGCATCCGCACAGCTTGGCCCTAAGGAACCGTCATCTGAACTTGTCAAAGCCATATTCAGCCTGAGTCTTGAAAATGAAACCCCGGTCAATGCTGCAGCCCTTCATTTTGTCAAGGATGAAGCACGCCTCCTG
>Ga0182021_10006316_pt1 | contig 14076 bp, 9 predicted proteins | sample 612E3MmetaG_FD_120493 | JGI IMG/M metagenome (GOLD analysis project Ga0182021, IMG submission 120493) | Permafrost microbial communities from Stordalen Mire, Sweden - 612E3M metaG (Illumina Assembly) | ecosystem: Environmental > Terrestrial > Soil > Wetlands > Permafrost | place: Sweden...
AACCTCGGCGCCGAGCTGGCGATCAAGTCGCCAGCCGATGGGTATACCTTGTTGTTGATCGCGGGCAGCTATACGGTCAACCCAAGTTTGTACAAGCTTCCTTTCGACTCCGGCAACGACATCAGCCCCGTCATTCAGTTGTCTCAGGGGCCCTTCGTCGTTGCGGTCCATCCCTCGGTTCCGGCGAAGACCCTGAAGGAGTTCATGGACTTGGCAAAAAAGCAGCCGGACAAGTTCTCCTACGCGTCGGCCGGGCAGGGTAGCATTACGCATCTGGCTACCGAGCTGTTTCTCGACATGGCCGGGCTCAAGATCGTCCATGTTCCGTACAAGGGTACGGGTCCGGCCCTCAACGATTCCATCGCCGGCAACGTGCAGCTCATCTTCGGCAGCGTTTCGACCACGCTGCAGCACATCAAGTCCGGTCGCCTGCGCGGCCTCGCTGTCACCACGGCAAAGCGTATTTCTGCCATGCCCGAGTTGCCCACGGTGGCGGAGGCGGGTGTCCCCGGCTATGAGGTGATCCTGTGGCACGGTCTGGTCGGACCCAAAGGAATACCAAAGCCCATCGTCGATCGCCTGAACAGCGAGGCAGCTCAGATATTGAAATCGAAGGCGATGGAGGAACTGCTCGCTGCCGATGGCGTAACCCCTGCGGGCGGGACGCCAGAGCAATTTCAGGCGCTGATCAAATCCGACATTGAGCGCTGGCGCAAGGTGGTGCAGCGTGCCGGCATCAAGGTGGAGTAGGCAGCTGCCGGAAGGTTAGCTCAGGATCGGCGCCGAGGCGCGAATAGCACAGAGTTGGCTTCTTCGTCGCGGCGCAGTCGTCGGCCTTCACCGCGCCCTCGTGACAACTTGAGCATAGTGTACCGGGCCGCCCTATTCAGGGCGGATTCCCGCCTGTTTCACCACCTTTGCCCATTTCTCGGTTTCGCTGCGGATCAGCGCGCCGAATGCCTCCGGCGTCCCGCCGCCGACCTCGCTGCCAGTGCTGGCGATCAGATTGCGCGCCGCCGGCTGGCGAAGGATCGCGTTAATTTCGCGGTTCAGCCGCTCGACGATTTCGCGCGGCGTCCCCGCCGGCACGATCACGCCCTGCCAGTTGTAGGACTCGAAACCCGGCACGCCTGCTTCCGCCATGGTCGGGACGTCGGGCAGGACGGACAGGCGCTTGGTGGAGGTCACCGCAAGCGCGCGGATCTTGCCTGCCTTGATCGACGGCAGCGCTGCGTAGCCCATTTCGAACATCATGGGCACGTGCCCCGCAAGCAGATCAGTGGCGGCCGGAGCGCCGCCCTTGTATGCGATATGGATGATGTCGATGCCGCTCATCTGCCGCAGCATTTCTCCCGACAGGTGGTGCGCGCCGCCGACGCCGGACGAGGCGAAAGCAAGCTGTCCCGGTTTGGCCTTTGCCAGCGCGATCACTTCCTTCACGCTTGTTGCCGACAGGCCGGGCCCGGCAGTGAGTATCAACGGGCTGGTCTCGAGCAGAATTACCGGCGCCAGATCCTTCTGCGGATCGTAGGGCAGTTTTTTCATCAGGCTCACGTTGACCGCGAGCGGCGCGAGATTGCCCATGCCCACCGTGTAGCCGTCGGGTGCCGACTTCGCTACAACGTCGGTACCGAGCACGCCGCCGGCGCCCGGTTTATTCTCGATCACCATGGGCTGTCCCAGGGTCTTGGCGAGTTCCACGCCGATCATGCGTGCGCGGATGTCGGCGAAACCGCCGGCCGCATAAGGCACGATGAAGTGTATGGGCTTGGACGGCCAGGCTTGCTGTCCCGCAACCGGGCCTGCGCCGAGCAGCGGAAGAACCAAAATGGCGACGGCAAGCGATCGAAATTTCATGTTTCCCCCGGAGATGAAAAGCGAACTTTCCTGCAAGCGAATATCATACGCGCGCTCCGCGTGTTTGCGGAACGACACCGTTTTACGAAACATGCCGCCCATGACCAATGTGCGTATAGCAAGCCGGACTTGCCGATGATGCGGGTGACCACGACGCCGCCGCTGTTCCGCCATGGCTGACGCGTAAACGCGAGGACCGCATGAGCTGGAATCCGCAGCAGTACTCGCGTTTCGCCGGACAGCGCCTGCGTCCGGCCTTGGATCTGATCGCACGCGTCCCGCTGGAGCATCCGCAAAGCGTGGTCGACCTGGGCTGCGGCACGGGCAACGTTACCCGGATATTGCGTAACCGCTGGCCGCGTGCGCGCATCACCGGTGTGGACGGATCGACGCAGATGCTGGCCGAGGCGAGAAAGGAGGAGGCGGACATCGTCTGGGAACAATCGGAACTCGGCACTTGGCGTCCGGCGGAGAAATACGACCTCGTCTTTTCGAACGCGGCGTTGCACTGGCTGGACGATCATCCAAGACTGTTTGCGCGTCTCGCCGGCCACATTGCGTCAGGCGGCGTGCTCGCGGTGCAGATGCCGCGCAATTTTGGCGCGCCTTCGCACACGCTGATGCATGAGTTGGCTACAAGCCAGCCCTGGCGCGATGCCCTGGCGCGGGTGCTTCGGCCCGTGCCGGTGTTGGATCCGGCGGCTTACTATAGCCTACTCGCGCCGCGCGCCCGCTTCCTCGACATCTGGGAGGCCGAATACCTGCAGATCCTCGAAGGTGAAAACCCGGTGGCAGAGTGGACCAAGGGCACTTGGCTTGCGCCTTTGCTGGCGGCGCTAGCGCCGGGCCCGCGTGCAGCCTTCGAAGCCGAATACAGGCGGCGTGTGGCGCAGGCCTATCCACGCCAGGCGGATGGGAAGACTCTGTTCCCTTTCCGGCGCCTGTTTATCGTCGCGGTGCTCTAAGCCCCCCAAGAGGGGGTTCGTTGTAGAATGCGAAACATTTTTTCCGGCGATCCGCCGCGTTACCAGACCTAGGCGCGGGCGGCCGGGTATCCTTCCTAATAACCAGGCAGACAGCAAATGAACACACCCGTCACCAAGACTACCGCGGTTTCCAACGCGCCCGAGTACGTCAGGCACCGCGGCGTGAAGGAATGGGTAGCGCAAATGGCGCAACTCGCCAAGCCGGACCGCATCGTCTGGTGCGACGGCTCGCAGCAAGAATACGACCGTCTGTGCGAGGAAATGGTCGCCTCCGGGATGATGAAGCGTGTAAACCCCAAGCTGCGCCCCAACAGCTACCTGGCGCTATCGGATCCTTCCGACGTCGCGCGGGTGGAGGAACGCACTTTCATTTGTAGCGAAAGGCAGGAAGAGGCGGGCCCTACGAACAACTGGATTGCGCCGACGGAGATGCGCGGCACGCTCGGACGCCTGTTCGACGGCTGCATGCGTGGCCGCACCATGTACGTGGTACCGTTCTCGATGGGGCCGCTGGGTTCGCCCATCGCCCACATCGGCGTCGAGCTGTCGGACTCACCCTATGTGGCGGTGAGCATGAAGATCATGACCCGCATGGGCAGGGCGGTGTACGACGTGCTCGGCGAGGACGGCAACTTTGTCCCGTGCATGCATTCGGTGGGCATGCCGCTCGCCCCGGGCGAGAAATCGGTGCGCTGGCCCTGCAACGCGGAAAAGTGGATCGTGCATTTTCCCGAGACGCGCGAGATCTGGTCCTACGGTTCGGGCTACGGCGGCAACGCCTTGCTGGGCAAGAAATGCCTGGCGCTGCGCATCGCCTCGGTTATGGCGCGCGACCAGGGATGGCTGGCCGAGCACATGCTGATCCTGGGCATCACCAATCCGCAGCGGCAAAAAATCTATGTCGCGGCTGCGTTTCCCAGCGCTTGCGGCAAGACCAACTTGGCGATGCTGGTCGCGCCCAAGGGTTTCGAAGGCTGGAAGGTCGAGACCATAGGCGAGGACATCGCCTGGATCAAACCGCACGAGGACGGGAAGTTCTACGCGATCAATCCAGAGGCGGGTTATTTCGGGGTCGCGCCGGGGACCAACGTCCACAGTAATCCCAATTGCATGAAGTCGATCGAACGCGACACCATTTTCACCAATGTCGCAGAAACGCCAGAAGGCGACGTTTGGTGGGAAGGGATGACGAATACGCCGCCGGCAAAGCTTATCGACTGGACCGGGAAGGAATGGACCCCAGGATGCGGGCGCAATGCGGCGCACCCGAACTCGCGCTTCACCGTCCCCGCGACGCGATGCCCCTCGCTCGATCCGGCATGGGATGACCCCAACGGCGTGCCGATCTCCGCCTTCCTCTTTGGCGGGCGGCGCTCGGACACCGCGCCGCTGGTGGTGGGAGCCTTCAACTGGGAGGATGGGGTGTACAAGGCCGCGACAATGGGTTCGGAAACCACCGCGGCCATCGTTGGCCAGGTGGGCGTGGTGCGCCGCGATCCTTTCGCCATGCTCGCATTCTGCGGCTACAACATGGGCGATTACTTCAAGCATTGGCTGGCGGTAGGCAAGAAGGTGACGCAGCCGCCGCGGATTTTCCAGGTCAACTGGTTCCGCAAGGACGCAAACGGCAAGTTCATCTGGCCGGGATTCGGCGAAAACATGCGTGTCTTGAGCTGGATCGCTGGCCGCTGCCTGGGACAGGCGCACGCCCTGGAGACGCCCCTGGGCTGGATGCCGGAGTTCGATGACCTGCACTGGAACGGTCTGGATTTCGGCAAGGACAAGTACGCAAGCCTGACCAGCATCGACCGCGACGCCTGGAGCCGCGAGCTGAAATCGCATGACGAATTGTTTGCCAAGCTCAAGGACCGGCTGCCGCAAGCTTTGGTGCTCGAGCGCCAGCTGCTGGAGTCGCGCCTCGCGCCCTGAGGGGTTACCGGAATGAGGGAATGCATCCCCGATGTTTCCTTGCGTCGGAATTTGTTTCATTCATTGCGAAACAAGCTCTAACAGAGAGATCGCCATGGGCCAGGTGTTCCACCGCAATCCAAAGCACGACTATCCGGTTGCAGTCGGCGGCGACGGGCCGTACGTCATCGATCGTGGCGGCAAGCGCTACCTGGACGCCTGCTGCGGCGCAGCTGTCTCCTGCCTGGGACACAGCGACCGCGAGGTGATCGAAGCGATCAAGGCACAGCTGGACAGCTTGCCGTTTGCGCACACCTCGTTTTTCACCAACCAGCCCATGGAAGATCTGGCCAGCGAACTGGTCGAACATGCACCCGCCGGCATAGCGCGGGTGTATTTCTGCTCCGGCGGCTCGGAGGCGGTGGAGGCGGCGCTCAAGCTCGCGCGGCAGTATTTCGTCGAAATCGGCGAACCGCAGCGCGCCCATGTGATCGCGCGCCGGCAGAGTTACCACGGCAATACCCTGGGTGCGCTCGCCGCCGGCGGCAATCTGTGGCGGCGCAAACAGTTCGAGCCTCTGCTGGTCGATGTTTCGCACGTTTCTCCCTGTTACGCCTATCGCGGCAAGCAAGAGGGCGAGAGTGACGCGGCTTACGGCCAGCGCCTGGTGCGCGAACTCGAACAAGAAGTGCTGCGCCTCGGGCCGGACAAGGTCATCGGTTTTATCGCCGAGACCGTGGGCGGCGCGACGCTAGGTTGTGTCACTCCGGTGCCGGGCTATCTACGCGGAGTGCGCGAGGTCTGCGACAAATACGGCATGTTGCTGATCCTGGACGAAGTGATGTGCGGCATGGGCCGTTGCGGCACCCTCTACGCCTGCGAGCAGGAGGGCGTGGTGCCCGATCTCATCTGCATAGGCAAAGGCCTGGGTGCGGGCTATCAGCCCATAGGCGCGTTGCTGGCAAGCGGGCGTATCTATGACGCCGTAGTGGCTGGCTCGGGCTTCTTCCAGCACGGCCACACCTATACGGGCCACGCGACCGCCTGCGCCGGCGCCCTTGCGGTGCAGCGCGCCGTCAGGGAGCGCGGGCTGCTGGCCAAGGTGCGCGCGCGCGGCAACGGGCTCGAGGCGCGACTGCGGGCGCGTTTCGGCGAGCACCCGCACGTGGGCGAGATTCGCGGCCGCGGGCTGTTCTGGGCAATGGAACTGGTCGAGGAGCGCGGAGCGAAGCGGCCTTTCGCTGCGCAGCGCAGGATCAGCGCCAGACTCAAGCTGCAGGCGCTGGAGAACGGCCTGATGTGCTATCCGATGGCGGGGACCCTGGACGGCGTATCGGGGGATCACGTCGTGCTGGCGCCGCCCTATATCATTAGCGAGGCGCAACTGGACGAGATCGTGGACAAGCTCGCGCGTTCGCTCGAACAGGTTATCGGAGCCGCCTAGCATGACGCGTTTCAGACCGCGGCAGAACGAACGCGCGCTTGATTGACGGCCTGCGCGGCCCTTGGGCGAGAGCAGTCCTCTGTTTGCCGTGCTACACTTTTCCGCAATTGAACCGTGGCGGCCCATGCAGGCCCTTGCCGCGCGAATAATAATCCTGCTATCGAACGTTCACGGAGGACAGCGCCATGCATTTCAAATCCGCTCTCGTCGCTGCGGCTATCGTTGCCAGCGCGTTGTTTGTGCCTGCGCAAAGCGCGCATAGCGCCGACAAGTTCATCACGGTCGGCACCGGCGGCATCGTCGGCGTCTACTATCCGCTGGGGGGGGCGATCTGCCGTTTCGTCAACGCCGGGCGCAAGGACCATGGCTACCGCTGCACGGTGGAATCCACCGGCGGGTCGGTGTTCAACATCAATGCCGTCATGTCGGGCGATATGGATATCGGGTTTGCGCAAAGCGACACACAGTTCTATGCCTTGAACGGCCAGGGTCCGTTCAAGGAGAAGCAACCTAAGCTGCGCGCGCTGTTCTCGGTCTATCCGGAACTGTTCACGCTGGTGACCAGGCAGGACGCGAACATCAAGAGCTTCGCCGACCTCAAGGGCAAGCGCATGAACATCGGTGATCCGGGCTCGGGGACACGTGCGACCACCGAGCTGGTGATGGCCGCGACCGGCATCAAGAAAGAGGACCTGCGGCTGGCGACAGAACTGAAATTCGTCGAGATGGCACCGGCGCTGTGCGACAACAAGATCGACGCCTTTACCTTCGTCGCCGGCCATCCCAACGCGATCTTCCAGGAAGCGGCGACCTCGTGCGCGTCCAGCATCGCCAGCGTTGTCGGCCCCGGCATCGACAAGCTGGTGAAGGACAATCCCTTTTATGCGAAGGCGAACGTGCCGGGCAAAATGTATAAGGGCACCGACAATCCCCAGCCCTCGTTCGGCGTGCTGGCCACGGTGGTCGCGAGCGCCGATTTGCCGGAGCAGACCGCCTACATTATCACCAAGGCGCTGTTCGACAACTTCGACGATTTCAGGAAGTTGCATCCGGCGGTCGCCAACATCACCAAGGAGCAGATGCTTGAAGGCAATACCGTGCCTTTCCATCCGGGTGCGCTCAAGTATTTCCGGGAAAAGGGGCTGCTCAAGTAAGCAGCGGTTTCGCAGCAGCAAGACAGCGGGCGCCATTGAGCGCCCGCTTTAGCTTGTGGCGCTTTGATTGTGGGGAAACGGGATGGGAAATGACGAGAGTCCCGGCGCGCCGCGTCCGGATCTGATCGATCAGGTAATCGCCGCCGAAGCCGGGGCGCGCCAGCCCGAGGGCCTGACGCGCCTGCTGATGGTCAACGTCGCGGTGTTGTGGTCGCTGTTCCAGTTGTGGATATCCTCGCCCATACCGTACTGGGTCGCCGAGTTCGACTCGCGCCTGCAAAAGTACGTGATGTTCAACGACTCGATGGCGCGATCCATCCATCTGTCGTTCGCCGTGTTCCTCGTCTATCTCGCCTTTCCGATGTGGAGAAGGAGCCCGCGCAAATACGTGCCGGCCTACGATTGGGTGCTGGCGCTGGTGGCGACCTTTTGCGCGGGTTATCTTTTCCTGTTCTACGGCTCGCTCTCGGGCCGCCAGGGCTCGCCCAGCGGCATGGATATCGGCGTTGCGATCGTAGGCGTATTCACGCTGCTCGAGGCGTCGCGGCGCTGTCTCGGCAAGCCCATGATGGTGATGGGCATCATCTGCCTCATCTACGTATTTGCCGGCAGCCATATGCCGGACCTGATCGCCCACAAGGGAGCGTCGCTGGGGCGCGCCGCCTCGCATTTCTGGATCACCACCGAAGGCGTGTTCGGCGTGGCGCTGGGCGTATCGACCAGCTTCGTGTTCCTTTACGTTCTGTTCGGTGCCATGCTCGACCAGGCCGGCGCCGGCAACTATCTCACGCGCGTGGCGTTCGCGTTGATGGGTCATATGCGCGGCGGACCGGCCAAGGCGTCGGTAGTGGCATCCGGTTTCAACGGCATGATCTCCGGCTCGTCGGTGGCCAACGTCCTCACGGGCGGCAATGTCACCATCATGCTGATGAAGCGCGTCGGCTATTCGCCGGTGAAGGCGGGCGCGATCGAAGTCGCGTCCTCTTCCAACGGCCAGATCATGCCGCCCGTCATGGGCGCGGCAGCGTTCCTAATGGTTGAATACATCAACATGCCCTATAGTGAGATCGTCAAGCACGCATTCCTGCCTGCGATTCTCGCCTACGTTTCGCTGTTCTACATCGTTCATCTGGAAGCGGTGAAAGCCGGTATGAAGGGCATGCCGCGCAGGCCTTCGCCTCTCAAAGGGCGTCTGCTCGGCTGGGGGTTCACCATCGCCGGCACGCTGATACTGGTGCGGTTGTGCATGTGGCTGTCGACATGGCTGCCGCTGGTATTCGGTGAAGCTGCAACGGCACTGACCGCACTCCTGATTCTGGCGGCTTATGTCGCATGCGTCTGGTATGCGGTGCGCTGGTTCGATCAGGTCGACCCGACCGCTGAAATCGATCCGGCGACGATGACCGAGCTGCCGCCAACCATGCCCACCGTGCTCTCCGGCGTGTTCTACATCCTGCCGGTATTCATACTGATCTGGTGCCTGATGGTGCTCGATCAATCGCCGGGGCTGGCGGCATTCTACGCGTGCAGCTTCCTCGGCTTCATGCTGATCACGCAGCGGCCGCTGATCGCCTGGTTTCTGGCGAAGCCGCTCGGCGGCACGGTGCGCCATGGATTTCTCGATCTGTACAAGAGCCTGGAACTGGGCGGTCGAAATATGCTGGGCATTGCCATTGCCACAGCGGTCGCCGGCATTATCGTCGGCACGGTAAGCCTGACCGGCATAGGGCAGTCGCTGGCCGATATCGTGGAGAAACTCTCATTCGGTTCGCTAATGGGCGTGCTGCTGCTGACGGCGTTGTTCTCGCTGATACTCGGGATGGGTCTGCCGACTACCGCGAACTACATCGTCACCGCCACGCTGCTGGCACCGGTGATCGTGGCGCTCGCCGCCTCGCACGGGCTCGAGGTGCCGCTGATCGCGGTGCACCTGTTCGTGTTCTATTTCGGCATTATGGCCGACGCGACGCCGCCGGTGGCGCTCGCCGCCTATGCGGCGGCGGGACTTTCCGGAGCCGATCCGCTCGAGACCGGCGTGCAGGGCTTTATCTACGAGATGCGTACGGCGATCCTGCCGTTCGTATTCCTGTTCAACACCGAATTGCTGATGATAGGCATCACGTCCTGGCCGCATTTCGTCCTGGTCGTGGTGGTCGCACTCGGCGCCTGCTTCACTTTTGCCGCGGGGACGCACCGCTATTTCATCGTGGCCAACCGCTGGTGGGAAACGCTGGCCCTGCTGCTGATCGCTTTTTCGCTGTTTCGTCCGGATATCTATCGGGACTGGTTCTACCCGCCGTTTGTCCTGCAGCCCGCTGGCGAAGTAACGCGTGTCGTCGGCGCGCTCCCCGAAGGCAGCAACATGCGACTGCGCATCGAAGTCGACGATAAGGGCAAGATAGAAGAACGTACCTTCATTCTTCCGGTGCTCAAGGGTGTGCTGCCCGACAAGCGTCTGGAGCGCGTAGGCCTGACGACGCAGATGAACGGCGACAAGCTGGACATCGTGGATATCGCCATCGACAGCGCAGCGGAAAAAATCCGCCTCGACGTGGCCAATAAGAATCGCATTGTCGGCATCGAAACCCGCATCCCCCAGCCCGACAAGGAGTGGTATACCTTGCCGGCGTTCTTGCTGCTTGCCTTGGTGGTGGTGGCTCAACGCCGGCGCAAAGCCGCTGCTGCGGTTTGAGGCGCAAGCGGGTAGACTGTGCGCTGTTGATCAACCAACCTTAATAATAAGCCGTGCGCTACGGCGGCGATCGGGGAAGGGGCATGGCGGTGGGCACGTAAGCCGCGCCTCATGTTCCAGGGGCCGCCCGGGCAATGCCAACTAGCCTGCAAACTTGAACGCCGAGATCGCCCTATTTCTGATCCAGGACGGACTGACCAATGGCGCGATCTATGCGCTGCTGGCTCTGGCTCTGGTCCTGGTGTTCGCGGTGACGCGGGTGATATTCATCCCTCAGGGCGAATTCGTCACCTATGGCGCGCTCACGCTCGCCAGCCTGCAGTTAGGCAAACTGCCGGGAACGGCCTGGCTGCTGCTCGGCGCGGGCCTCGCGGTCGCTGCGGTGGAGTTGACGCAGGCGTTGCGGCTAGGCGCGACGCGGCACATTCCGGCTATCGTTGTAAAGTATGTCCTTGCACCAGGAGTGCTGCTGTGCCTCGCCTGGTGGGCCGCTCCGCAGAAGCCAGCACTTACACTTCAAATTCTGCTGGCGCTTGCCCTGGTGGTGCCGCTGGGTCCGATGACCTATCGTCTCGCCTACCAGCCGCTCGCCAATGCTTCCGTGCTGGTACTGCTGATTATTTCGGTTGCGGTCCACTTTGCCCTGACCGGACTCGGTCTGGTGTTCTTCGGTGCCGAAGGTTCGCGTACGCCGCCCTTTTCCGACGCGCAATTTAAGCTGGGCGTACTCAATATTTCCGGTCAAAGTCTGTGGGTAATCGGCGCGAGCCTGGCACTGATTTTGGCGCTGTACTTGTTCTTCGAGCGCACCATTTACGGCAAGGCGCTGCGCGCGACGGCCATCAATCGCGTGGGGGCGCGGCTGGTGGGCGTTTCGCCGGTGATGGCGGGTAAATTGAGTTTTACGCTCGCCGCCGCGATCGGCGCTCTTTCCGGCATCCTGATTGCGCCCATCACCACCATCTACTACGACTCGGGTTTTCTGGTGGGGCTCAAGGGCTTCGTCGGCGCCATCATGGGTGGTCTGGTGAGTTATCCCTTGGCCGCCGCGGGTGCGCTGCTGGTGGGGATGCTCGAGGCCTACGCGTCGTTCTGGGCCAGCGCATACAAGGAAGTGATCGTGTTCACCCTGATCATCCCGGTGCTGGTATGGCGCTCGCTGACCACGCATCATATCGAGGAAGAAGAGGAGTGAGCGCAGGAGAAATGAGCGTCGGAGGAATGACCCGGGCGCGCTTGGTCCTCGGGGTGTTCCTCGCGTTCATACTGGTCGCGCCGCTGGTGCTGCCCGAGTTCCACGTCACTCTGCTGAATTACATAGGCCTGTACAGTATCGTTGCGCTCGGTCTGGTGCTGCTCACCGGGGTAGGCGGTTTGACGTCCTTCGGGCAGGCGGCCTTCGTTGGCCTGGGCGCTTACACCACCGCCTATCTGAGCACGGTTCATGGTGTGTCGCCGTGGCTGACTCTGCTCGCCGGGTTAGCGCTTACTTTCGCGATGTCCCTGTTCCTTGGGTTCATCAGCCTGCGGCTTTCGGGTCACTACCTGCCGTTGGGAACCATAGCTTGGGGGATCAGCCTGTATTTTCTGTTCGGCAATATGGAATTTCTCGGCGGCTATACCGGAATCTCCAGCCTCCCCGCGATCAATCTATTTGGCCTGGCGCTCGACTCCGGACGCAAGTTTCATTACCTGATCTGGACCCTGGCGCTACTGGCACTGCTGTCCATACACAATCTGCTCGATTCGCGTTCCGGCCGGGCAATTCGCGCCCTGAAGGGAGGGGGTTTGATGGCCGAGAGCTTCGGCGTCGACACCGCCAGGATGAAAATCATCATCTTCATCTACGCGGCGCTGCTCGCCAGCCTGTCCGGTTGGCTGTACGCGCACCTGCTGCGCTTCGTCAACCCCACGCCGTTTTCGATCAACGCCGGTATCGAGTATCTGTTCATGGCCGTGGTCGGCGGCGCCGCCTCGGTTTGGGGTGCCGTGGTAGGCGCGGGACTCCTGACCATACTAAAGCAGTGGCTGCAGGACCTGCTGCCCAAGCTACTCGGTCAAAGCGGCAACTTCGAGATGATCGTCTTCGGCGTGTTGCTGGTGTTTCTGCTGCAGCGCGCGCGAGACGGCATCATGCCGCTCGCGGTGCGTTATTTTCCCGGACCGAATAAGCCCTTGCCCGAGGCGGCGCAGGCGCTGCCGCAGCGAGTGCGCCCGGCTTCGGGTGTAACCCTGCTGGAAGTCAAGGCGGCGCGCAAGGCGTTCGGCGGGCTGGTGGCGGTGAACGATCTGTCATTTGCGATGAACAGCGGAGAGATTCTGGGGCTGATCGGCCCCAACGGTGCGGGCAAGAGCACCGTCTTCAATCTGGTGACCGGCGTGCTCCCGCCGTCCGGCGGCGAGGTGCGTTTCCGCGGCGAGCGCATCGACGCCTTGTCCGCGCGCGCCATCGTCCTGCGCGGCATGGCGCGCACGTTCCAGCAGGTGCATCTGTTGCCCACGATGAGCGTGCTGGAGAACGTGGCCATGGGCGCGCACCTGCGCGGGGTCAAGGGCGTGGTCAGCGCGGCGCTGCATCTGGAGCGCACCGAGGAGGCGCAGCTGCTCGCGGAGGCGGCGCGCCAGCTCGATCGCGTCGGCTTGGGAAGCAGCATGCATGAACAGGCGGGTAGCCTGGCATTGGGCCAGCAACGCATACTCGAAATCGCCCGTGCGCTGTGCGCGGATCCCGTTTTGCTCCTGCTCGATGAACCGGCCGCCGGTCTGCGCTATCAGGAGAAGCGTTCTCTCGCGGAACTACTGCGCAAGCTCAGGGCCGAGGGCATGAGCATCTTGCTGGTTGAGCACGATATGGATTTCGTGATGAAGCTGGTTGACCGCCTGGTGGTGATGGACTTCGGCGAGAAGCTGGCCGAAGGTCTGCCGCATGAGATCCAGGCAAACCCGGCGGTGCTCGAGGCGTATCTCGGCGGCGTCAAATGAACACGCCATTGGAAGTGCATGGTCTTTGCGTGGCCTATGGCAAGGTGGAAGCCGTGCACCAAGCCGGTTTGCGCGTGGAAGAGGGCAGGATAGTCACGGTCATCGGTCCCAACGGCGCGGGCAAGACCACGCTATTGGCGGCAGTCATGGGCATGCTGGCTGCACGCGGCAGCGTCAGCTACGCGGGCGAGGACATCATGCGAGTCGACCCGGAGCAGCGCGTGGGGCGGGGTTTGTGCCTGGTGCCCGAGCGGCGCGAACTGTTTGCCGCCATGACGGTCGAGGACAATCTGGTGCTCGGTGCGTTTCACCGCTATCGAAAGCGCGACAAGACTATCGCCGCGGATTTCGAGCAGGTCTACCATCTGTTTCCACGCCTGCGCGAACGCCGCCGGCAGCTGGCCGGCACGCTTTCCGGCGGCGAGCGGCAAATGCTTGCACTCGGCCGCGCCCTCATGAGCCGTCCGCGCTTGCTGATGCTGGACGAACCGAGCCTCGGTCTGGCGCCGCTGATCGTGCGCGACATCTTCCGGGTTATTGCCGGCTTACGCGAAACCGGCGTTTCCATTCTGCTGGTGGAGCAGAATGCCCGTGCGGCGCTACAGGTCGCCGATTATGGCTACGTGCTGGAAACCGGCGAAATCGTGCTTGAAGGGCCGAGCGCCGATCTCGCCTCCAATCCCCGGGTGATCGAAAGCTACCTTGGTTTGGTTTCAGGCAAGGCGGGGTAAAGACAGCGTTCTTTCAGCCTCGCTGATTTTGGGGCGGCGCGGGCGGCCAACTCCCCGTCCTTGTAACCCACGGTCGGTTCGCCGCCACACCCAAGCTGCGTGAAGCAGCGTGCCCCGGGGGATCTCGATTCCCTCGGTCTTCTGGCGGATGTTCCACGTGAAACACTGCGGTGCCCCAGCATATTTGCTGCAGGGTTTGCGCGCAAGAAATCCATTTCTCGCCATTCGCCTTCGCTCCGCGGCAAACCGGATTTGTCTTTGTTCCACGTGGAACAATGGCTTACGGTTTGGGGGAAATAAGCGTAAAATCGCGCCTCTTTGG
>Ga0182021_10006317_pt1 | contig 14075 bp, 17 predicted proteins | sample 612E3MmetaG_FD_120493 | JGI IMG/M metagenome (GOLD analysis project Ga0182021, IMG submission 120493) | Permafrost microbial communities from Stordalen Mire, Sweden - 612E3M metaG (Illumina Assembly) | ecosystem: Environmental > Terrestrial > Soil > Wetlands > Permafrost | place: Sweden...
AGCCGGAGATAAGGAGTATTCATTATACTTCATTGCTCCGACCGCCGTGGTCACCGATGCCAGCTATTCCCAAAAGTGAAAGACCTGGTATCAACATTATTTTTTTAACATTGCACCGACCGCGGGCATATCGTTGAGATGAATCTCGATGAGAAGGAAAATGTCCGCCACCCATATGATCAACAAATGCGAGGATGGCGGAGGTCAGAAAGTTCCATAGATCTACTTCTTGACCGAATACACTGGGAGCAAATCCCTTCCCAGAGCCTCTGCTAAGACATAGGACGCAGCCATGTAAACCGCACCGGCACTGGCGATGATCCCAACGTAGCCTGCTATGACCCCCAGGTCAGCAATTCCGAATCCTTCGGCAGTGGATAGCAGGAATAGAACGATGGTCAAAGCGGCCATGTGAGTTGCATCACCCTACTTGTCCGGAGGGAACCGATCAGTAGGTAGACGGTGAAGATTCCCCAGATGAAATATAACCATGCCATGGCCGGAGCAGTCTCCTTGACGGATAGCCCGAGCTTAGGCGCCAGGATCGTGGAAATCACTACGTCCAGAAGAACCCGAAACTGCAGAAGATTGTCATCCCGTAGGTGTTGCCCTTCATATATTCCATAAGACCAACAATGATCTGTGTCGCTCCACCGAAGAATAGACCCATCATCAATATCACTGCACCTACCTCGAAAAATCCGGCGTTGCTCAGGCTCAGCATTATGATCATCAATCCAAAACCCATCAGCCCCAGATGGGCTGGATTCGCTGAAGTGTCGTTGCTCTAGACAGCTTCAACTCGCTTTGCCCGGGGTAAGCAACCTTTACATTTGAATAATGCCACTAGTAGGCCTGAACACGACTGGTTTCTGGCATCGAAATAATGAATTCCATACCTCATTACGATTTGATACAGGAACGATCAAATTGAGGAAACCGTTGGGTTTAAGGAAAGTTTATTGTGTACCCATTTACACTGAGCCCATTACAGGGGTTAGACCTCGAATGGCAGAAGTTAATCACAGGACCCTCGGTTTAGGGATCGATACAGGCGGAACGTTCACAGATGCTGCCATCGTCGATATGAGGACCATGCGGGTGTTAGCCACATCAAAATCACCCACCACTTATTCAGACCTATCTATTGGTATGCTGGGAGCCGTGGACGGAGTCTTGGCATCTGGTTCGTTCTCGACAAAAGAGATCCGCCTTATCGGACTGTCCACCACACTCGCCACCAATTCTATCCTGACCGGTAAAGGAGGGACGGTGGGGCTAATATGTATTGGCTGGACCCCTGAGCCGGGAAGCGATCTGGGAACGAAAATGGTCCACACTGTGGCAGGTGGTCATACCGTTGGCGGACTGGAACGAGTCCCGCTGAACACTTACCAATTAGAAAATGCCATCGATTCTTTGGTGGGACAGGTCGATGCCATCGTGGTCTCTGGCATCTTCAGTGTCCATAATCCTGAACATGAGGATGCCGCCCGCCGGATGATCCTTCAGAGATCGCGGCAATTGGTCGTGGCTGGCCATGATCTTACCTCAGAACTGGGGATCAAAGAGAGAACGATAACCGCGGTCTTGAACGCCAAGCTGATCCCGATCATAGGGGAGTTCCTCACTGGGGTGGAAGAAGCCCTTAATAAAAGGGACATCGGGGGTTCGATAATGGTTTTCAAGGGTGACGGTTCGATGATGAGCATCGCCGTAGCGAGAGAGCGGCCGATAGAAACGATATTATCAGGCCCTGCTGCCAGTCTAATGGGTGGTCGACTTCTCTCGAAATTGGATAACTGCATTGTTCTGGATATAGGAGGGACATCCACTGACATCGCCTACCTTGACCAAGGATTCCCTAGAATCACCAAAGAAGGGGCTACGGTGGGAAACTGGAGGACAAGAGTAAAGGCCATCGACATCTGGACCAGCGGGCTGGGAGGAGATTCGGACGTTCAGATCGATAGCCATGGCCGAATTGAGATCGGACCGGAAAGGGTCACACCTCTGGCCATTGCCTCAAAACGCAATCCATCAGTGCTGGAAAAGATCAAGACCACCCGATTGACCACATTCTACACCTGGTATGAACGAGACCCTACCAGCCTGAGTCCAGAGGACGCGTTGGTATACGACCATATAAAGACCTATGGACTTTGTACCTTGTTCGAACTACATGCCGCACTGAAGGACCGAACCTATGTGACCGAGAACCTCAGGTCTCTCAAAGCCAAAGGGTTCGTCTCTCAGACCGGCCTAACTCCGACCGATATCATGCATGCCAAGGGTCTCTATGTTTCCGGAGACGTCAAAGCCTCCCTGGAAGGCATTGAAATTTTCGCTAACCAGCTGGGTGTGACAATTGAAAACTTCTTGGAGATATTCATGGACGAAATGGTAACCCGGGTCGGTGCGGAGATTATCAAGAAACTTATCTACGATGAAGCAGGAGAACTGACCAACTCTAGGTCGCTGGACTACATGATACGTGCCAGCCTTGGAGCGGCAGGATTCCGCACAATGTCGATCTATGCCATGCTCGACCGGCCTATCGTGGGAATCGGGGCGCCGGCACATATATTTGTGCCAGAGCTGGAGAAGCGCCTAGACGTCAAGGTGATTATTCCGCCTCATGCAGAGGTGGGGAACGCAGTGGGCGCGGTCTGCAGCAAAGTGTCGGAATCGGTCACCCTGCAGGTCTATCCCAGAGGAAGCCATTACTATGTCTTCTCATCATCGGTGGACCCGGAAAGGTTCGACAGCCAAGAGGCGGCGGTGGAGAGGGCAAAAGTGATGGCCTACACTTACGTGATGGACCGGGCCGTGTTAGCAGGGGCAAAGGATGTTAAGGTGATGGTGGAGGTTTTCGAAGGTTCGGACAATCCCAATCAAGGTATGGTCAGACATACTTCGAATTGGATTAGGGTCTGCGCTCGGGCCATCGGGGACCCAATATGAGAGACGATCGACCTCAGTTGTGAAATCATTATATTTTTATCAAATGCTTGATAAATTCTAAATACTTTTCACGAGCGTAATAGTTATTAGGTGAAATCTGTGGGGACAGAGAACGAAACAATCGAGTTCGTAATAGAAAAGGCAAGTACGTCGACCGGAATGATCAGTGCGGAGCGCAAGTACGACCTGCTCTTCACAAACAATGGCATTGCCATGATAATGGTGGAAGGTGCGGTCAAAATGGGCGTCGGAGGAGGAGGATTGGGGGGTGCTGTTCTTAACAAGGTCATCCGCGACAAACGCATCGATAATGAAAGGGCTGGATACGGGGGTATGTCAGTCCATGAGATGGTCGGGAAGGGCGGCAAGAACTTATACTATACTTACTCTGAAGTCAAATCGGTCAGCCTGAAGAAGAGCCTGGTCGGTTGTTCCATGGTACTTGAGACCGGTGGAGGAAAGTACAAATGCTCATTCTCGGGGAATTTGATGGATGGCGCCAATAAGGCCATATCGACCCATCTCGCGGGGAAGGTCCAATAACTTTCAGCATAAGATCCCACGGCTTGGTTATGACAGCGCACTGCTCATGCGCTAATCTTTTTAAAATCATTTTTTATCTTATTTTGATTCTTATCTTTGTCATCCCAGACTCATACGATCGTTCCGATGTGATCACCGAGGTAAAATTGACGAAATATTGTATGCTCAATGCGATAATAGATGAACCATCGAATCCCTTGAAGGTCGGAGACTCGATGACCATGACGATCAAGATCGAAGTTTACACGTCAACCTGCGGCAAGTGCAAGAAATTAGAACAGATCGTTCACGAAGCGGTCAATGAGCTGAAGCTTGATGCGGAGATCGTCAAACTCCAGGATGGAATTGAGGTCAGGAATCGCGGTGTAACTCGAGTGCCTGCGTTTTTCGTGAATGGAAAGTTGGTCCTGGAGGGTAGGGTGCCGCTCATCCGGGAAGCTATGGACCTCATCGAGGACGCGATCAGCGATATCAGTTACGCGTAAACAAAGCCCCTTTTCCTTTCTTGAAGCTTAATATTCCAATGCTAGGTCTACAATTTTGTGCGATTACCCACCACACCGTGTTTTCTGTTAACCTGAATGTTGTTGAAAACCAAGAACTAACCTCATTATCGTCACTTTCTCGGAGGAACATATATATTTATTATAAAAGCATCAAGTGTATCCGTATGGCACCAAAAACGCCTAAGGAAGAAGCTAAAACGCCGGCAAAGGTTGTAACTAAAAAACCGGCTAAGGAAAAGGCAAAGAGCCCGGCCAAGGTCGAGACCAAGGTTCCGGTCAAGGTTGAGGCCAAGAACTCGGCCAAGAGCAAGAAAGCCATAACCCAGGTAGGGAAATCGGCCGCTGCAAAGGCTAAGAAGGAAGTTCCGAAGATCAAGACAGCAAAGGATAAGGCGACAAAGTCCAAAGCCACCTCCAAGGCAAAAGCCAAGAAGGAATCCACTGCCAAGTCAAAGAAAGCCATAGAAAAGATCAAATCCAAGAAATTATCAGATGCCAATTATAGAAAAGGTGTTGAGGAGATCGAAGCCAAGAAAAAGGCTGCGATGGTCAAACCAACCCCGGCAGTAAAGAAGCTCAATGCCAAGGGGCGCAAGGCCGAGGCTTCCAGCGAGAAAAGTAAAACAAAGCTGAAAGCGAAGGCTGAAACGAGCAGCCACAAAGAGCATGAGAAGCAGCCCCAACCAAGATGGAAATGAAGTTGCACTGACAAGCTGCCTACGTCAGTTATAATAGTAATTTCTTTCAAGGAAAGGGTCATTGATAAACAATGGCTCTTCCCGATTCTATTTTTATATGTGTAAAAGATCGCTAGGCGCAAGGAAAATGAAAAGGAACACAAGGAGCACTTGGTCCGCACAGATCTGTCACTTAGTGTCCATCTTATTGGTCACGATCAGATGAATATCGACTCCAACCTTTTCCATCCATTTCTTTGCCGTGTCGACCATGTCCTGGTGCTCTCCGTCATCGAAAACCGCCTGAGGCACGCGGATGGTCATTCTTTTGAAGAGTCTCATCTCTTTCGCCTCTTCGATCGAAGCGCATGAAGGTGCCTCCTCGCGATAGATCACATCTATTTTCCCATCTTCAGTCTTGCACTGAAAAGACATTTCCAGACCGCTTTCTCCGGTCCTTGGGTCTTTAGTATAACTACCGGATAATCGACTGATGTTCGAGTACTTGGTCTTGATTTCCGTCATGAACCGCTTGATGTCCTTGCTGTCACCGAACATCTCTATCTTGTTTTCAATGTCGTTCGCGGTCATAACGCCACTATCTGAGCAACGCCTGTAATAAATTATCCCCCTTGGAGTCGGCGTTTTAGGGCATTATTCCCTCGATACGAACGACATAAAATCTTGTCATTTTTTAACAAGGAATCGGCTTATGCATGAATTATTTGCAAGATTTCCAGATATCGAAGCTCAAGGAGCGTATAATGCTCCAGAGACCTAGAGTTGCGACGGGGCATGTTGATATATTACAAGTTACCCAGTGTTGATCATGAGTTCCAACCCCAATAATAATGACACACATGCCGATTTCGGCGCTATCCGTGTGCCCGGATCCAGACCACATGACGGCAGGAATGATGATTGGGGGCCATATCCTCAGGGTTGGAAAGGCATCATTGCTGCATCCATTGCAAAACGCACGGTGTTCAGGACAGGATGGAATAAGATGAACACATTTGGTCTGGAGGTAGAAGCCTCCGAAATCATGATTCCGGTCAGCCACAGGCAGCCGCCCGCAGTAGAAAATATAAGGAGTGCGGACACTAAGTAACGTCCTAGGTTGATCTTATGCAGGATGATCTTCGAAAAGCAGCCTTCGCTGGCGGTTGTTTCTGGCATGTGGAAGCCGATTTCCGGGATATCAAGGGGGTGGTGGACACCGTTGTCGGATATGAAGGTGGGACATTTCCGAACCCCAAATATGAGGATACTCATGACGGTAAGACGGGGCATGCCGAGACCGTTGAGGTTACCTACGACCCTAGGATTGTCTCCTATGACAAGCTTCTCGATGCATTCTGGCAAATGATCGATCCAACGGAACTTAACCGTCAAGGTCCGGACAAAGGAAGTCAATATCGATCGGTGATCTTTTACTTCGATGATGAACAAAAGAAGGCCGCTGAGGAGTCAAAATTCCGATTGGGAAAATCGGGTAAATATGAAAAACCGATAGTCACCGAAATCATGCAAGCATCAAAGTTTTGGAGTGCGGAAGAGTATCATCAGAAGTATTTCGAGAAGCACGGGTTAAGGCAGTGCCGTATGTAAGTGCTAATGTGGACCCAACTGTCGATGTTGCTGGAGCACCATGCCTGCAGCATTTCCCCGAACAGTTCAGATAGGTCATTTCATATCAGGTCACAAACGACCAATTCAAAATCGAATTATTTGAAACGAATTTTAATCCGAAATAATCGTCGGCTCCGATGTTTCGTCTACTAACTGGACCGACGAAGATGCCATATGATACTAAAATAAACGCTGAAAATGCAATAATAACGCTCGAACATCGCCTTTTCCCTTGACAATCATCAAATACGATAATTAGGCAGTGTTAGACTGTCAGACGCGGAAACATCTTCTCCTCCTAAGAATCTCTTGCAGTTTCCCACCGTGCCTGACATCCCCTTTTTTTCTTGCCTAAGATATACCGTGATTGAAACGTAAAATGTAATTAAAATTCTAGATTCGAAAGACATCCGCGAAAACAGCGGCTTTTTTCTGCATTACTAATAATCAGGTTCGGGAGTCAAAAGGACTCTATGTGGGTGAACGATTCCCTTCCTTCGCGACGATACCTGAGGATAAGAAAAATGACCATGATGTTCAAACATAATGCGATCAGGTTCCAGAGCATAATAGGTAAATCCTCCAGAATAACTCCGTAAAAGAACCAGAGGGCCATTCCCATGCTCAACAATATCGGCATCGTCAAGGAAACGTCGTTCATGCGTTTAGTACGATATCCTTTCACTATCTGGGGGATGAACCCAACAGTGGTAAGCATCCCCGCGAGCAGGCCGAGAACGGTCCACGTTTCCATCAGAGGGGCATCGACCGTTCCGCATATCACGCTTTCGTTGCTCACTAACGTTACTTTGGCTCGAGCGGCATCATGATCTTGGAATGGAGGATCATTACCCCATCGATAATTTCTGGCCTTTTCGAGTAGACCTCGATGCAAGGACCGCAGACCTGATGTCCCTTGCCTTCAATCCATTCTTGCAGTCCCCTGTAGGCCTTGTGGTATTCGGAACCCGGACCCTTGAACGAGACCGTCGCCATCTTCTGAGCCGGCAGATGTTTAATCTTGATACCGTCGGCTTCTATTGCATGGCCTTTGAAGGTTATCCCAACCTCACTTCGGCATTTCTCAGGAGTTACTAACTTAGGGTCGTCGTAATAGATCCCTAATGGAAAGAACCCAGGCATGACCTTTTGGACCTTGGCCCATTCGAACAATTTGGGTATGAGCTCGTCCCAGGGCACCTTATCGTACTGACCTACGAACTCGATGTAGGCGAGATCGTTTTCTTTTCTATCCTCGATCTTAGGACTTACCATTTCAAATCACGATGAAAATACGCTATTTTTAAGATATAAGCATAACCGAGAGGGTGCCGAAAGTGCTTTCAGATCGATCATCCAACAGTGCCTGGAAGTTGGCTGCTACATTCAACCCATCTGCATCTTACTTCTGATGCATGTTTCGAACTCCGCCTCGGAATTGACCCTTATTATGTGCTTAGGCTTCATTTGCCCCAGGGTGCGCCCTTCCCGCATTCTTCGGTCTATCTCATCCTGGATGATACTGAAGGCGAGGGCATTGCACACCTTCACATCCACTCGTCCGAGATCATGACCTACCTTGAGCGTGTGCAACAGGTCGTCGCATTCCCGGAGCAGATGGTGAAGGATCTCCTTTCCATACCGTTCCCGGTCGGAAACATCCTTTTCCGGAATTATCAGGAAGACCAGTCGCGCCGGGCTACCCTTGATGTTGTAGAGTTCCCACCATCTCACATTGCCGACGCTGTGCATCGCCTCACTGATGTGCCTGGAATAGATCTTGTTACCGAGGAAGTTGCCAGACTCGTCCTCGACCTCGAAATCGATCACATCAGTCGAACGGCCCAGGACCTTGATCCGAGGAAGCACAACCGATGTTACGCCCTCCCCTATCCTGACCTCAGATACCCCTGCTGGATCGATCACTTCGATTATATCACCGGTGGGATACCGGACTAAAGGCAGACAGTGACCTGGACGAGTGATGAGCAATTCTCCTCTCAGACCGGCATACCATCGGTTCCATGGAACTCCCGCGACACGAACGTTTGGGTCATCTTTGCAGGCCAACACATCCTCGGGTTTGGCTATTTCGGGGATCAAGGAGTTGAGGAATACGCTAAGACCTTCGTCCCCTGTCTTGAATTGGGCAGCTATCAATGGGTTCTCGGTGCTGCCGTATACATCATGCATGTGGATGTTCGGGAAACTCGCTTTTAAGTCCTGCATATACGGCCCGAGCGTTTCGGCATATGAAATGCCGATGCGTGCCTGGTTGGCGATTCTGATCAACGACTTGCGGTCCATACCGGTGAGATACAGACGAGCGATCAAACTTGTGAAATGTCGAGGGATCATATAATCCTCGTGCAAACGATGACGAACGATCGATATTAGGTAATCTGGGTCCCTGGATATCCTGCCGATGATGTAAAAGACGATGGCTGCTCCGGCCATGACATCGACCCGATCTGCCTTACACACATGTTTCAAGGCGGAGACAAGGTCAGAATCATCTCCCAAAAGGGTCGTTATACATCCTGCCAATGGTATCGAATTGGCGACCCCGTCCAAGATCAGCCCGGACACCAAAGGTTCCGATCCCCCGAAGTTCCATCCGATGTCATTGCGGTCCATCCCGATTATGTGGGTGAACATGACGTAATCATCGACGATCGAACGAATATCGTCAGTGCTATAATGAAAACGTTTTGCCGTTCCAGTAGATCCCGAGGTATGGAAGAATCTCTCTGGTTTTTCCAGGAGAACGGTCTCTTCCCCACTCTCTTCCATGGCTCGGAATATCGTATCATAATCGGTAAGCGGCAGGTCAGAAAGGCTGGAAATACCAATTATATCCCCTAGCCGTCCCGCGTATATTGGTGACCTGACAGCACTGGCAACGATCTGTTTGAGCATCGCTTCATGATGTTTCTCATGAACATCGTAAGAAACGAGTAACTTATCCCTGACCCATTTTTCTGCCATCCCGGCGGGCAGTGCGGGCGTGCTCATTGGTTGGTTATCAGACTGGGTTTATTAATAGATGCGAGCGATGGAACAACAGCCTGCCGGCTTGGTTTCATAACCTTTGCACGTTCGGTTCGATCTGTTCGTCAAGGGGTCTGACGTTCCTGAAGTTGATGAAGAAAGCGGAGATGGCCATGATATATAGTATGGCTGCAATGATGAACGGTAGCTCGAACATTCCTGCGGCGAACATAAGGCCTCCGATGACAGTGCTCACGCTATTGGGGATCCTCCAAATGATGGAATTTATGGCACTGGCCAGACCTCTCTCCTCCGGCGTGATGATGCCCATCAGATAAGAGTCGAGGATAGGGCCCGCCATGTTCATCAGAGCGGCGCGAATGAAATACACTATCGCCGCGGGTGCCGCGCCAGGCATGAAAGGGATCGCCAACATGAAGATAGTGGATGTTCCTTGGGTGAACGCGATCGCTTTCACCGGGCCATATTTCTCCGCTATCCTCCCACTGAACAAAGAGGCCAGTCCTATGGAAATGCTGCATACTGCCAGCAGTGGCCCTGTCAAGACATCAGGGATACCATATTTCAGATAGAAGAAGGTCGGCACGAGCGGAATAACTAATCCGGCCCCAAGGCCGATCAGACTGTTGAAAATCGAGAACTTGAGCATCCGGCGCATGTACGGACCTTTGATCCGGGCCAATTTTTTCTCACCTGGCGCCCTCTTCCGGACGTTCTCCCGATGATCATGCAATAATCGGTGAAGCATTACCGGTGATATGACCGCTAAGCCCGCCAGGACTATGAAGAAAGCCGAGTGTAATGTATAGGAGCTCCAGCCGGTCAGAGGCATTAGGAACGGGATGATGAACGGCAGCGTGAAGCCTAGGCTGGTGAACCCACCGTTGAAAATGAACGACATGGAGAATGCCTTGGTGCGGGTGCCCGGCGATGTCATGTCGGCTATCATTGCGTTCCACGCCGACAGGAAGGCCCCTTCGGCTGCTCCGGCAACCACCGATCCGATCAATAGTAACGGCACTTCCTTGGTCAAGGCGTAGATCAGCAATGTCGGAGGGATCAGGGACAAGCTGACGACCAGTATGCGTTTCCTGCCGATTCGGTCAGCGAGGATACCGAATGGAATGGCGGTCAGGATCATAGCAGCCCCGTTCACACCGAGCAGGAGCCCTATGTTCGAAGAGCTGATGCCGATCTCCGGCAGGTAGGCCGAGATGACCATGGTAAGATAGCCATTGGCCACCGCTGAGAAACAGCTCAGGTAGATGATCCACCTTACCTTGTGAGGTACGCCATAGAACAGGCTATGTCTAGCGGGTTTCTTTTCGTCCGACAAAATGACTCACTACCAGCGGATCATCCGTGATTCCAATCGTATCTGACTGATGGTAAATTGAAAAGTGATACTTCAATTCTGTGGGCTTTAGGGAATTGCTATGGAAGTTCTTATGAGAACACGTAAATCTAATTCTATGGTGGAAATGATCTACAAAATCTTGACATTGGAATTCTCGCAGTCTTGGAAATATGCAATTCGAAAACATTTTTTTAACGAGTCTCAGACTGTCTATTAATTATACTCCCATTAATATTATAAACATTAGCCGTTCATACGTATGTGATTAGGGATTTGGGGGAAAAGTGCAATGGTCGAAAGGGCGACTTCAGGTGTCAGGCTTCAACTGCTTAGGAACTTACGTGAATTCTATCCGATCAAGGTCGACGAGATAGTCCTGATCTCTGCAGTGCAAAAAGTGCTCAAGGAGGTCACTGTCGACCTGATCGTTCAAGAGATACAGGCGCTCAAGGAACAGGGGTTTGTCGAGGTCTCTTCGGTAAAGACCCCTTTCGGCAAAGCAGAGAATTTCCGTTACAAGATCACCGGCCAAGGAATCGAACACCTCCAATCGCTGGAAGAAAGAGGCGTGAAGGCAGAGGTGATCCCGCCAAAGGAAATAGAGTCCCGCTTGGTGGAAACATATGATCGCATCAAGTCCGATATGGAAGAGATGAGGCTGAGTCTGGAGACCAGCCAAAAAGCCTTGGACAAAGAAATGGAGGACATGAGGAAGCAGATCGGCGACCATGACCAGGTCATCAAGACATATTTCATCCGGGTCATCGAGACCTTTGGTGTCTTCGTTGGACTTTTTGCGGTCGTGGTGGTGGTCATGGGACAGGGGTTGGGAACGGCCATGGGAGGTGCAAAGAACCTGTATGATCAATTGGTGGTGTTGGTCACAGTTACCACTTCCCTGACAATCGTCATCCTCGTCCTATTGTTGGGCATCAAGAAGCTCATCCTGATGCCGGACAAGAAATGATTTGAGCACATTCAAATATCTGCGAATCTGCTAACTAAGCAACCAGAGGGATTGCAAATGGTTCTAAAGATCGAAGTGTTCACCTCAACCTGCGCGAAATGCAAGATGCTGGAGGTCGTTGTCCGAACTGCGATCCAGGAGATGGACATTGAGGCGGACGTAAAGAACATCCACGATGCTATCTACATCCGGGAAAAAGGAGTGACCCGCGTTCCTGCCTTGTTCATTAACAACAAGCTCATCGTTGAAGGCAGAGTACCGACTGTCACGGAAATGAAGGGCATCATCAAAGATGAGATGCTCGACATAACCTACGGTTGATTGCCTTACCTGGTGTCGACATGGATTTCGGGCTCAACCCGACTCGGTATAGCCTCTGGGCGCCGATAAACGACCTGTTAACCTCTCGTCTCGATACGAAGCAGCCGCCATATGGAGATGCAAATGGCTTTGCGAGATGATGATAAGGTCTTGTTTTAATCGCTATGACCGAAGCGCTCAGGGTGATTAAGAAGGGCGGCAAGATGCTGATATTTGACAAGTTCATGGAAGTCGGTTAGGCTCCCCCTCGACTCTGGCATGCCATGAATAGGGTCTCCTGCATCATCGCCACCTCGTTGATAGTGAATTAAAAGGTCTGATCGAAGGATAGCCGATAACCGTCCTGAGGAACATATCTTCCGATTTCCTGAGCCGCTTCCGCATTTCTTCAACATAAAGGATTGATTTTTACCAATGGACCTTTCCACCGAAAGTGGATATCAGTAGCTCTCTGGAATCCTTATCGTTCGGGATGAGATATCGCTTAGGTCCGTTCGGTGTCTCAAAGGTGAGAAGATAGTACAAGTTGCCATCCGAATCCTCCTCAGATGATATCCGGATGCTGCCGACATCGGCGATCCTGAGGAAGGAATTTCCATTCGATTCGACCATGATCGCCTCGGGGTCGATGGACTGGAACCGCCTTGAATAGGCTCCCAATGATTTTCGGTGGCGTTCCGGATCGAGTATAGAACCGCCAAACAGGACCGACCCAGAGGCTTTCCGGATCTTGTTCAAATCCTCTTCAGTGGTCTTCGCCATCAGCAGTCGTGTTCTGGTGACGATGAGGGTGTACATCGATCCATCATCGTCCCCACCCTTGGCCAAGGCCATCGGGATTACCCCTTCGACCTGTTCTTGCTTGCTTGTCCCATCTGCCACATTCTCTGAATGGATCTTCGACCCACAATAAGGGCAGAACATCATGTCTTTCGCGATCTCCCTTTCGCAGGATGGGCAGTTGCTCATGATCACAATAGGCGATTAGGGACCGTTGGATAATTAATTGTCGGCCAAACAAGTTAGGTTTTTAGATCATATAATTAAAACGAAGGCCGACCTGATTCCCAGCCGGCTTTTGGTACCCGTTTCACAGATTCCAGGGATTCTTCAAAACCTGTTCGGAGTAGTACTCGGAAATCTTTCCTGTGGTTGCGTATCGGTAGAGTGCGGTCAAAAGGACCCCGCTCACTGCCGTTGCCAGGACCGCGATGCATAGCCAATACACAATGGCGACGATTATTCCAGCAATGATCACCATTGAGCCGCCGATGACGAAACCTACGATTATGGGGACTAAACCGACAATCCCCAAGGCAAGGAAGATCAGACCTATCCCCAGGTTCGAGATCATTGCCTCCCCCCAAGAGCCCTTGAGCACACTGGCGCTTCTCTTGATCGCATTGATCGGCCCAACCTGTTCGAAAGCAATGACTGGAACGACAAAATATGTTGCCACTGACCAGGCGAAGCCCACCAATCCGACGACGATCTTACCAATGATTCCTGACTTAGAACTGATCATCTGTAGGACCAGACCGACCGTCGCTGACAGCAGTGCCCATTCAACTATGTATTTCAGACGACCCGAAGCCATCTTGATACCGTAGGAGAACGTCGGGTCCCCTCCGTTCAAACGCAGCATAGCACACGAAACCAGCGCCACATTGAAGAAAACAACGACGAACGCCGAGATGAAATAGAAGGCGATAAAGAATACAGCCAGAAGGTATGGGTTCAGGTTCTCCAGTCCGAAGGCCAAGAAATATACTCCAAAGAACGATGCCGCCATTGTGATCAAGGCTATTCCCGAGATCACTGGAAACAGCAATATCTCCTTATCCTTCCCGATGACATTGAAGCTCAATTTAGTGAGCGCCCAGCCCCTTGAAAACCTTCCCATTTTAATCCCCGTTGCTTTAATGAGGTAAACTTCTATTAATATTTATTAAGAGGTTTGTTAATAATAGAAATTGTTACAATGACCGAACCGTTAATTCTCTTTTTCCGAGAGATGCTCCTTTAATGATTTGCTACTTATTTACTATAACTTCCGCCTCAGGATTGAAGGGGTTGGTCCTAACTGCCAGAGAGAA
>Ga0182021_10006318_pt1 | contig 14075 bp, 11 predicted proteins | sample 612E3MmetaG_FD_120493 | JGI IMG/M metagenome (GOLD analysis project Ga0182021, IMG submission 120493) | Permafrost microbial communities from Stordalen Mire, Sweden - 612E3M metaG (Illumina Assembly) | ecosystem: Environmental > Terrestrial > Soil > Wetlands > Permafrost | place: Sweden...
CCGGTCTTCCCGAACAGAAGCAGGCACGCTTGACTCAGGTTTAAATTGAAAAACCAAATTCCTGCCGGCTTCTTTGATTTGTATTGATTTGAGATATTTACCCTCCTGTTCTCCTGAGGTTTTAGGAAAAGTAAACATGATAAGCGCTTGTTCGGAAAGGCGGGTGCTCTCTCCGTTCACCGGTGAAACAACAACTTGAAATGATGATTGCTCAGGGTCAATCTCTGACTCATCACGCGTGAATATACCGTCTGATCCTAGCTCAACCCTCCCGAACCCCGCATACTGCACCTCATATTCGCCTCCCGCGATAACGACGGGAATACGTGCATCTATTCCTTTTCCTTCAGGGGGAAGGGTGTCAATAAACGTGGTTACATCAGACGTGAGACCATTCGTTAGAATCGATTCAGCGAGGGCCGGAACCGGAGACAACTTCTGCATCTCGGGAACCGGGTCAAATAGTTCATCAAACAATTGTGGCACCAGCGCGAGCGCCCGATCACGGGCTTCCCCTATTTCTCCCGCGGCAAGCTGACTCTTTGTGCTATGAAATATATCCACAGCCTGATCAGCATTCCCCATATTGCTATCAGTATATCAGTGAATTTCAACTTGACACGTATCTTTTCGTCAACGTATCCCAACCTGCTTACGATACATATTGGTTGCATCCTCATACCGCATCCGTGCTGCATTGCATAGATATACCCCATAAGGATACGCTGTAACCGGCTTCTATGCCCACATTCCTTGAGCGAAGCGCTGTCCGAAGTTTCTTTTTTTCCTTCGGTGAACTGGAGGTCCTCGATAATTTAAAAATTTCCAAAGAACAGAGAGAACAAATAGTCGACGACCAATTAGCCGCCTCCGACGCCCGGTTGGCAAAAGCCGGAGCCTCCGGGTTTAAACTCCAGGGAGTCATCGCCGATCATGAATCTATAGCAAGGAAAAAAGGAGAACCGGATTGGGATGAAGTGTAGCGGGATGCAATCCGCGAAATGGCACACAAAATGGCTGCAGAAACTGAGCTATAATCTGCTCCCCTTTTTAGGACTTCAAAGAATGCAGATTTGGGATCTCAATTACGTTAGAAGCGGCTTGTTCCCCAACTCAAATGTGTCAACTAGATCCTGAAGATTTACCGCATATGTTTTTCCTGTATGTATTTCAATGCCATAATATATCCCATACCGCCAGATAGTTTCTGGAGTTAGTTCGCAGAACCGTATGCCTTTCCCATTCCGTGTGTTCACAATCGCTATCTCTGTCCGTGCCTCTTTGTAGTCTGAAAGAGTAAGATCCTTTTTTTCAAACGGAGAAAGCCAGCCGCCGCGATGATGTCTGAATTTTACATGCAAAGGTACGCCATTGAATGAACAGTCCCCCTCTGAAGGGATATATTGTTGACGAAAATGTTCGTATATATATTTCAGAGGCAGGGCCAAATCCTGGTGCGTCAACCCAAGCTCATGCACCCGGTCATTCATATCCAGCATATGTGAAATCAGTGATTCTCCGGGCGCAAGCATCGCATCACGCGTTTTAATTAACGGATATTCGCTCGGGACCTGCAGTTGTGTCGTTAATGACTGTATATCATGTCCGTTTATGTGCGTAATTCCAAGTATTGTCGCTTCATCGTTAACGCCTCCGATGTTGAACCCATTATCAACGTCCCCCGTCGAATCAAATCTGACACCAAGCTGTTCGGGCGTAGGTTCAGCGATAAACTCAGATGAATTTTCCACAACCATACCACCCCCATGAGGTGATATTGCGAAACGATACGATGCATTTTGAACGATGAGCGTCGGGACAGTTCTTGTATCCTCAGGAGCGTAAAAATGACGCGGAGCTACACCTTTACCAATGATTTGTAAATCCGGAGTTATTTTATCCCGCACGTACTGTCCTAACGGCTTAAACACTCTCATAAGCCGGTCACCTTCAAATACGAATAATAACGTAATCGATGACGATTCATCATCTGTTTGCTCGAGATACGTACAGGAATATAAATTTTCTGACATTCTTGTAAAATTAGGGTGAAGTTCAATTTGTTTCTTCACCATTGGTGTATTTAAATCAAATAACGTATATTGGCGTTTGTCATCCTTCACATGAACCTGACCATTTTCGAAAGTAACATCAGGTACATTCAAGGATCCACTACTGCCGGATCCTCCTGCTAGTTTTCGTTCGTAGTTAAAAAATTTGGAATGGAATTGGATTGAAGAGACAATCATAACTTCGTTCCAGGTTGCAAATGTCTCATCGCCGACTATGCCAATTGCAAATGCATTGTGTATATCATCAGTGTCATCAAAAAAATCCGTAAAAATATTGGCTGTAGTGCCATCCGGATTATAGAGAATAGCGAATCCCGGCGTAATCCAAACGTTTGTGTCGTCAATTTGGCGGAATTCCGATGCCTGAATTCCATGTTCATGAGCAGGACCTCTTTGTAGCAGATTACCTTCGTACATAAGAGAGAATTATACTATAGGGCAATATCATATGCAAATATACGTAATTTCCTGGGGAACCATTTTATTGACCTGGCCCGTCATAATGGTCTATACTCTCCTATCATATATCTTAAGAACGACCTATTCCATGCGGGTAGCATGGATACATAAACAACACTATGACCGGAAATGAGACTCATGAAAATCAACAACTCGTCGAGGTGAAGAGGTACTTAAATGAGATGGCACTACGAGAAGTTCAGGCGCTATCCGGCCTTATCGACCAATACGTCGCGCCACATGTTGCCATAGAGCATCCGAGCGTTCTCATTGTAGGGCAGGGATTTCGATACACAGAAACAATTGCAATTGATGACCGTCTGACGCCCGGCCATATCACCTCTGCCGATAACGGTTTTTCTGAAATAGGATTGCATTACTCACTACAGAATGCGATTGCAGGCGGCGTCACCCGCGACGCGAACATCCTTTCACTGACAACACACGTTTCTTCTGATTTCCAGGATTTGGATGAGACGTATGACATTGTCTTCGCGTTTAGTTTGGCGCTAAGCCTCCAAAACCCGGAGTGCGTTGAGCAACTCCTGGGTAAAAGTCGCGGACTCTCTGTCATCACTGCCCATAAGCCAAGCGAGGATCTGAGGGGGTTTCTACTGGAAGAATATGTGCATATAGATCAATTACTTGAACAACGGGGTGTATCTTTTATCACACGCAAAGAATCCCTCTCTCTCCCAACTAAAGACGGACATATCTGGGTGATGAAATAACAAACAGAATCAAACTATATCGAGGCGTGTAGATTTTGGCTTATTTATCGTCTTCCCGCTGAGGAATGACGTAGAGCCGTTCAATAATTTGATGACCGGTGTACACATTTGCTTGACCCCACCACTGTGCAGACCGTATCATTTTCTTAACATCTGCCTTCTCTAAAGGGGCGAAGCAATCGGAACGTCGGACATCCATAATCTCAAACAGGCGCTCGCCGCGCGGATTGAGCTCAATGATAAAGCCCCGGTTTACACGCGCGCCGAAGAGAATATCGTGAGCATCCCACAACCCCATTGGATTAATTTCTGCGGCATCCGGCACATACATCGTTGTGTTATCAGATACTTGCTTTCCCTTCGTTTCGTCCGTCGATACGAAATTCCGGAAACCGATATAGTTGCGGATGGCATTCCCACGGGATTCAAGCTCTCTTCCTCTCGTCGATCCATTCACTTCCGGAACAAAATCATCGTTGGCAGTAAACCGTATTGATTGTATCTCATCAGGAAGAAACTGACTCACATATGTTCCGCGACTGACTGTCCCTATGAGGAGTTCAATTGCGGGAGCAATTGTTTCTCCAACCGCCATCACGGTAAAATTTGACCTGCGTCTAATCCGATTGCTCTCATACGGCAACGGGAAAATCATCCGGCTGGGTAAGACTTCCCCATATTGGTCTTCATACATCTGTCGAAGATAGATAAGCTGTTCTCTTGATTCCGTAAAATAATGTGCAAGTGGTCTCTCCAAGTCAATATCGCCTGCAAGTTCAACTTCCACGCCCTTAGCGAGATGTGGAAACAGGAAAAGCGCCCGATACAAGAGGTCGTTCATCGCGTCGACAGCTTGTACATTTTCCTGGTGAGACCTATTCGCCTGGAATGTATGCAGTAAATCATCAAGCCGCCGGTTCAGGCCGCCCACCCCCTCCCGTTCGATAACGGTTAAATATTTGACGTCTTTGACTAATCGGGTAATATAGGGATTTTGAAATTGCTCGCGCTCTGTCTCAAACCTGCTCACGAGATTATTTACAGAACCAACCGAGGCAATCGTTGTTTCATTCCCGTAGTAAGACAAACTACTTATGAATCCTTTTTCATATTCGCTGGTCGGTCCAAGAGAGTCTACCGGGCGCGACACAAGACTGGTAATCCGGTTTTGAATAAGCTGGATGTGAGGCGGTGAATCGTATTGATGTGTCCCTTCTTTCATGGCGTGATTATACTATAAGACCCAAAAATACCATACTTTTGCACAGAAGCGAATGATAACAATGGTCAAACACACGCAGGTAATCCGATAGAATTTTGGTCGCTTTTCCAAAAAGCATCTGATTTGAATTTTACTCCCGTTTTAACACTTCAAAAATAGCTGACTTGGGGAATTTCTACCCGGCCGATCAATTTCCCTGCAGAGCGGGATTTCGTCCTTCGACAGACTCAGGACTCAACATTCTCGCCTCACCCAACCATTTCCCTTATTAACTATATATATTGATATCTAACTATACTTTACTATATAATTCCGACATGGCTGCTATTGAATTTGCGGATGTAAAACCAAAAGATATTGATTTAACCGGCATCCCGACAGGATGGAATATCCTTTCTGAGGCCGAACATTCGCTGGCTTGGGATTTTTTATCCGGACGAAATACTGAAACGCTTCGGAGCATCATCACAATGGAAGGAAGAAATACGTTTATTCTGCGGCCCGGCTCCCCTGATCCGATATACACCCATATTCAGCTTTCCGGAGGATTTTATAAGGAGCTAGAAATATCAAGAAATGGGATGGCCATATCCAAAAATACTGTCCATCTATTATCTGCTGATAATTTCGTCTTGGGACGGGAACCCATGTTTAGAACCAATGCAATAACAGAGGACGGCCAAATAACGACGACCCAGCCTGATTATGTCCCCACCGGAGCATATACACAAATGCAGGCTATAAAAAAAGCTATTGATACCCTTTCTATCACAGCCAGTCTGGAAAAACTGAAAGCTCTCGATTTTCCTGATAAAAAAATGTTTATGGTTCCGAGGATTGTCGGCGTCTATCAATTTCCGGAAGTTACTGACCCGACAGGTGAGCCGGTATACGGAATTGCTATGCTCACATCTTCCCCTGAAAACAGGCTGAGCCAACGTATAAATAGTTTTTTCAACAGGTATGGAAAACACTATGAAGCGTCCATAAACAGACGGATACAGAGGAATTTCGGCTACCAAACGGTCGCACTGGGGGCAGCCATACGGACGCTTCATGATTCCTTTGACCTGTATCACCGTCAGATAACCAGCGGCAACTGTGAAATTGTAACGTTGCCGGATAACCAGTTCACGCCCTTCTTTCATGATTGGAGCACGACGATGAGGCTCCCTAAAAACCTTCGTCCTAATAGGATGGCGCGCGCAATTGACCTCATAATACCATGGGCATCCGTTTCCATTTTGATGGACCATATGCGCGAAACCGGCGCAACAAACAACGACGTTGCGCAATTTATGACCACGTCGTTTCTCGCGAATCTTACGGCAGGGTATGTGCATTTGCTGCCACGAAGATCAAACGAGTTTGAGAAAGAATTATTTTCTCAATTCACTCTTGCCGAAACGGACAGTAGCACCGTTGAGCGTTTAGCAAATTTTATCACCTCTTTTGATGCTACTATCGGAGTAGAAACAGAAGAAGAAATATAACTCTTCCAGTTCAATTATTCTCTCTTTAACACTTCAAAAAACGCCGACTGGGGAATTTCGACGAGACCTTAGAATTCAAGATTGTAATAGTTGTAGGATCTTTCCCATTATCGCCAACTGCTTACTCGCTTTTTCGATCACGCTCTTTGAAAACAGTCCCTTATAAGACAAATAGTCCATTGCTTCGCCCTCATCTAAATATTTTTGATGAAATTCTCGTTTACATTGTGGTGTGGACCAAGTCGCATGTGATCGTCGAGGTTCTCGAATATCTAGAAACAAGCCTTCGACACATGGCTCTGGGACGAAAATAACCCACCTATTGCCAATTAATAGATCTCTTCGTGGTGACGATAATTTAGTATCACCATCCAATAGCAATAATTTTCGTGAGTAAGGAATCTCTCCATGCGCTTGCATTGCTTTTTTTGCAGCACCATCAGCTCCGCCTCCATGAGCATTATCGTATCTCACTAACTTCCCACATCCTCGCGGACAATATAAACCACCTAAATAATGCAAAAAAGCTTCGTCTGTGGGACCCTCACCGTATAATAGTATCGATTGAAGCTGCAGACGATGCAATTGTGATTTCTTACGCATATCTTATACATTCGGCCGTCCTCCATATATTCCAGCCAAATATTTTTTTAAATAGTTACTATCGCTTCTGATATCATCAACGTCATCGAGTCGCCAAATGTTCGTTTGACCCTTTTGATTTTTCTCAGTCAAAAAGACCTGGTACATATCCAGACGGTCGAGCATTTGGATATTATGCGTCGACGCTATAAGTTGAGCGTTCTTTGGATTCCATTTTGGCGAAGCGAATAACTCAACAATTTTCGGCATCATCATGGGATGAAGCCCTTCTTCAATATCATCATAAACGACAACACCTCCATCTTTGAGTGCAGGAAGAACGTCTCTTAAGAGTAAATAGAGATTTTGTGTACCATGAGATTCGTTGTAAAGGGTCAACGGATAACGACTGTTCTTTCCTATTTCATGAATACCAAATGCAAAATAATCATCTATCATCTTGTCTGAACGATCTTTACGCTGTCGTTTTTCAATCTTCATTTCCGACAATCCAAGATCAAATTCTGAAATTAGTCGATCGGCCAATAGTTTTTCCTCACTATGAGAATAAAAATACTTAACGGCCTCATCAATGTCTTCCCAACGATTATTTAATGTCTTCCCCATCATCCCAACATTAGTCACAGATTTATCCCAATATTTAGCAATTGATAGACACTTAGGATTGTTTAACGTGACCCCAATTGACACTACGGAAGCGTTTTTTCGGCTGAGCGCTTGAACGATGCTTTCGCTTTTCCCAAAGAGCTTCGTGTTTATAACGTAATTGTTAGAGTTTTTATTCCATTTTTTTCTAAAAATATATTTAATATATTTCCCTTCATTTTTTTCTTTCAGAGACTCCGCAACGACATGCTCTTCAGTAAAAATTAAAGAATAATAGTATATCGACGTACCATCTAAAAACTCAACCTCAATGTGGGTTGGTTTATTTACAAATTTTGGGGAAAATACAAAAGAGTCAAACGGTATTTTGCTATCTGGTTTCATTTGCGAGGAGGCGGGAATGAAAAAATTCAAGAATGATAATATCTTGAGAGTGTTAGTTTTCCCCGACGCATTCGGACCAAAAATGAAATTAATTTTAGAAATACGATCATTAAAAATCGTTTTCACATAATCAGAAGTCGAAGGTGCGTTCCCATTAACATAAAACGATATATCTTGCTTCTCCCCAAGGGAATAAAAATTATTTATAACCAAACGACGAATCATACCGTGAAGTATAATCGTTTATTACAAATTTGTCAATATTATACGAATTTTTGTATAAAATCGATAAATTTGAACAATTATTCTCTCTTTAACACTTCAAAAAACGCTGACTGAGGGATTTCGACCCGGCCTATTAATTTCATCCGGGCTTTTCCTTTGGCCTGTTTCTTTAATAATTTATCCTTACGTGTCCTATCGCCGCCGTAGAGCTTCTGGATAACGTCTTTGCGGAATGCTTTCACATCGGCACGTGCTACAATCTGGCCCCCAATGGCGCCCTGGATCGGAATCTGGAACTGCTGGCGCGGGATAACCTGGGCCAACCGCTCGACGATGGCTATGCTCCGATGGTGCGCCTGATCGCGGACGGCGAGAAATGAAAGTGCGTCGACTTTTTCTTTGTTTACCAAAATATCAATTTTTACCACATCGACCGCCTGAAATTCAAAAAATTCATAATCCAGGGATGCATAACCCTCCGAAATACTCTTTAAACGGTCAAAAAAATCAATAATCATATCGGAGAGCGGGAGCAAATACGTCATCTCGACCATAATGCGCGAATCAAATTCATTAGGCTCGTCTTCGACCTCACCCGCTTTGTCTATTGTTGTATTGTTGTATTGTTGTATTGTTACTTCTCCATGTAAGTACTTCATATCGATGTATTCGCCGCGCTTCTCCTGCGATAGCTGCATGATCGCGCCGACGTAGCGCTTGGGGGTAAAAATTTTCACATCCATGATGGGCTCTTTCACGCCGTCGATGTAGGTTGGGTCGGGAAATTCGGTTGCGGATTGAATGGCGACCTCGACGCCTTGATCGGGCGCTGAGGTTGCTCGTCCAATTTCTCGGGCAGTTCGATCCCCGCTTTGCGGGGCCGCTTCGCCGGACGTCTCGAAATTGTCCAAGCGCCCCGCGCCCCGTACAAGTTCTGGGTGTTCATTTATAACAGACGATACGGTCAATCCTAATTTAGAAAGCGATACGCCGCGCGCGAGCATGAGATGATATTCAACCGACGGCGCCGTCGCAATCATGTCAAGGTCAAACTCACGCGAAAGCCGTTCCTGCACAATTTCGGCGTGGAGTAAACCGAGGAATCCGCAGTGGAAACCATTGCCCAAGGCAAGGGATGAGATCGGCCGGAAGGTGAAAGCCGAGTCGCTTAACCGCAATTTTTCCATACACTCGCGTGCATGGGTAAATTCGTCGGCGTTTAATGGGAAGAGGCTCAAAAAAACCATGGGTTTGGGCTCCCTATATCCCGGTAGCGCCTCTTTTGCCTGCTTAGGCTGTATATGAGCATTCACGGTACTTCCGGCCGTTATGGTGTCACCTACCTTCGCTAAACGTACATCCTTAAGGCCTGTGGCAATGTACCCCACTTCACCAGTCGAAATCCCAGCAGATTTTACCATTTGGGGCATAAAAAAACCTGCCTCAATTGCCTGAATTTGAGCATTTGATGCGAAAAACTTAATACTCGTATGTGGATCGTACTGCATAGTACCATCAACTACCCGAACAAACACTACTACTCCTTTATGCGGGTCGTACTGTGAGGAAAATATTAGTGCCCGCAGTGGTTTATCGGCATCACCGAACGGCGGCGGGATCCGATCAATAATTGCCTCAAGAACCGCTGGAACATTTTGCCCGGTCTTAGCGGAAATCTCTATCATCTCCTCATCTCTAAACCCTAATGCTCTAAGCTCTGCGCGCGTTTCGACAATGCGCGCGTGCGGCATATCAATTTTATTAATCAAGGGAATTACGGTGAGGTTGTGGAGGCGCGCCTGATGGAGGTTCGCGAGGGTCTGCGCCTGGACGCCCTGGGTAGCGTCTACCACGAGAAGCGCGCCTTCACACGCCGCAAGCGACCGGGAAACCTCATAACCGAAATCAACATGGCCGGGAGTGTCGATGAGATTTAATATAAACTCCTCCTTGCTGTCATTCCGGGCTTGACCCGGAATCCACACCGCATTCTCATGGATCCCGGCTCGGGGGCCGGGATGACAAAAAAAATGCATCCTCACCGGCGCAAGCTTTATCGTAATCCCCCGCTCACGCTCAATGGGATTGCTGTCAAGAAGCTGCGCCTGCATATCGCGCATCGCAACCGTCCCGGTAAGCTCCAGAAGCCTATCGGCGAGGGTACTTTTCCCATGATCGATATGGGCTATGATCGCAAAATTTCTAATATGATCTTGTTTCATATGCAAAATTGTTTACCCCGTAGACGTGCTCTTGCGAGGCGATCCGTCAGCTGACGGATCGCGAGCAAGTAAACGTTCTACTGGGGCGGATGTGATCCTGAGACATTGTGAACGGATTATAACAGGAATATAGTTCTTTGTTGCGTAAGCCCCGGATCAAATAGCTGTGCATAACGCCGTTTATTGCGTTATAATGCGCTCTTATGAATTCACCGGAACAGAATAAATTGATTTGCTGGGATAAAGACCACACAATCGGAGAGATTGTCCGAGATTCATTCGTTCCATACCCAGATATTAGATCCGTGCTCACCGAGCTCTCCCTCATGGGATTTCAACACTATATGACCACGTCGGCCGGGGAAGGCCCCACATGGGAACAAATGCAGTCGTGTGGACTTGACGATATATTTGACGAGGTAGATATTTACGGCAACGAATCGATCGAGACCGAACCGAAAATCTACCATACACCGTATTTCGTATTTTCCGAAGAGACCGGATCAAAAGAACCGCACAGAGACATGATCATTATCGGAGACTCGGTGAAAGACCAGGCGGGAGACCTCATCCATGTCGTATTTATCGGGCTGGATAAGGCCGAGACTCAACTGACAACGCTTCCACCGATTATATCTCACCTACTTGCCATGGGCGATGGAGAAATCAGGAAAGGATTTGACAGGATCTATCTGGATGCGGACCTAACAGATACCTCACCCGAAAATCATCAGGTGAAACACATTTCATTGCCTAACAGTGTTGCATTTGATCTCGAGTATATAGACCTCTATTTCCAGGTTCCAACCGACTTGGAGTTCAGTTATCCCGTGATCAGAAATATAACAGCCGCCCCTCCTCCAAACGTTAATTCACTGTAATTGATGCGGGCAAGCGAAGTTCTTATTGTGATCCCGATGTATATGGGAGGATATTAACAGGAAAACAGCGCGGGGTCCTTGAAACACTATTTATCTTTCAATAATCCCTGGGCTCTACTTAAGGCTGTATACGAATCCAACACACCCAAGGCGTCATGGTTACTTTTGTTAAGTTGATGCCATCTGCTTTCTACGGCGTCAATAAGCTCTTTTACGGTATTCTGCATATGCTTTTCTCCCGTCATAAGGAACCCATGTGTCGCCATAGCGTGTTCTTCGACGAATGCGCTAAATGCCGTTTCGCCAACACGTCTCATTTTATTGTCATCATATAACGCCTCCAATAACCATTGGGCGGATTTTTCCATGGAACTACGCTCCATAACCTCTTGCCAGATCTGCTTCGTTTCGGAAGATTGACGTCCAAACAACTTTTCCCGGATCATCTCCGTATAATTGTCTGCCAAATCATATGTCTGCCCCTCAACCAATGCTTCCCCATGGATAAGGGTGCGAAGAGCCATCAACCGGACGGAGGGATGTTCATGATCTAATCCGAAGTTGACGAGCTGCTCAAATAGCTCGTCTTCACCCTGTATATTTGGATTGAGCGTCCGGCCTAAATACATCAAGCCAAATGCTTCGGTCTCAGAAATCTTGCTCCATGTATTTTCATCCTCAAGCTCCTGGATATAACTACGTAAGGGATCGATGAACGCGCGGTTTAGATAATAATCGTGACCAACATCGAAACCTGCCTCCTGTTTGATCGTATCTTCGATGTGATCCAACGGTTGATTAAGAAGGTAATGATAGCCCACAACGCCTGCGACAAGACCATTGAGAATTCCGATGGACTTCATATTTCTATAGTGATTCAGTTCACGGGCTACTTCCAAAAAGGGCTGTGCAAAGTAGGAGGGCGGGTTAAGCTGGAGGCTCGGCGGCACAAAATCTGCATCTGTTGGTTTTTCCCCTCTAAACACGGACGACATAATGAGGACACCGTTATAAAAATCGAACCGGCTGCCTTTTCCCTCTAACTTTCTGCGCCATACCTCAATAGCATTTACTGCATCCGCGCGATCCGGCCTTTGATGTCCGTCAGCGGCGAGCTTCACGAGCACATCTGCGGTTATAAACGCTTTCAAATCTCTCACGTTCACAACCCGGTTAAAAAGATTGACCGTTTCACCGGTTCCTTCCTTTTTGGCTTTCCTGTCTACCGCTGAAAGCACGTTCTGCCAGACCACAATAGATTTCTCCGCAAGCTCATCGTGAGCACTACGGTCGTAGTCGGCATAATCGGTGTTTTGCGTAATTACCGAACTTATCTTAACCCTTGTATCATCCATGTTAACCGGGCGGGAGTAGCCCTGCGCCACGGATAATTCCAGTGACGCAATAAGCGCATCTCCTACACGTTCTCCTATGTCACCGTGCAAATCATTGAGGGATGCATCGCGGACGACACGGGCGGCCCCCACGCCAAGTGAATGTTCCGTCTTGGCGGCAAACTCCCAAACTTTCATCCCAAACCGCTCATGGGAGGATTCGACAAACGGGATGACGCCCTGGTCAAGGACCTTATCAAGAGCACTTTTCCACGCATCCACTGATGACAATGTGTACTCCAATGATGGGAATAGAAACATACGATCCCCGGCGAGTTGCAGTGTATCTTTGAGAGGATTGCCGTGTCCTTTTTGAGGACTATTGTTCTCTTTTGCGAGCGTCATATATGTGTTCCGGGCAGATGGTCAAATGATGCGACGGAGTATAGCCAATTGCGCCGGCAAATGCAAGAAATGGTAGGATTACCCTATCGTACGAGCTATCGGCGTAAATTGTTCGATATCGAGAACGTGGATGTGGACGCCGGCTTTATCCTGTGTCAACAGACACTGTGTCGCGCCCACATCTGCTGTCGAATCAATGCCATGAGACCTGAATACCGCCTCAAATTTATACGTTAAGCTGTCATCCATGTCACGCAATTTTTTCCACAAAGTATTATCCGTGCCGTGATAGAGTCCCGTCGCATCCGGTATCCACTCATATACCAGCACCTTTTTTTGCGTTTGCCGGTCTATGACACCGACTAGCGGTTCACAGAGACTCATGGACGCGCATTCCAATACGTTGCGGGTGAATTCCTGCACCTCGTGTGAATCAATGACCGCCCGGACGCGCGGCGCCATGGCAAGTTCGTTATAAATACTGTTACGGGCTCTCGCAATGTGCCGGTGCCTATCCGTTATGTTTTTTAACATGAAGGCGAGTCGTATGGAATCACGGTTATCGCTACGGACCTTTGCGATAAATGTCGGCTCCGCCGCATCCACAAATAAATTACCATGATCATCTATCCGCCGGTGGTACGGAATCCATGCCGTAAGGCCCTCTTCAACAAGCGGGAGAACAGCGGCAACCTTCATCTGATCCGCACTCAGATTCATCGCGATATCATATCGCCCATTATGGATCGTTTCTATCGTACGGACGTGATGTCTACCCTCTTCTATCATGTGGAATATCCTACCATTTTTTGATATAAAATGATATAGTTTATGATTCTCTTGTGTCCCCACCCAAATTGTCCTATAATTGCTTTCCAATGTTAGATAGCTCACCTATATGACACAATCAACCGAAGTAGCTGGCGATAGCACAGAAGCGGAATCCCGCGGGCTCCACCCGATGCCTACGGACTCATCAGATGGACAGGAAGATCTCGGTGACGATTTGCCGGCTGATAACCTGTTTAATGATGAAGAAGAATCCGAAGACCCATTGAAAAACGTACCGGAGCCGACAGAAGATGACCTGTCAGATATCGATGAGGATATTGAGCCGGTTGATAAAATATTACATGACATTCCCTTTGGCGACCGCCATGAAGAAGCCTCTGTAAAGATATATTTAGATGAACTTTTACGCACTCCCCTTTTAGATGCAGAGGAAGAAGTAGCCTTGGCCATGCGTATTGAAGAAGGGAAAAAAGCAACAATTGATATGACGAAACCCAAAGAAGAGTTAGATGAAAAGAGAATACGGGAAATCCCGCGCCTTATTGAGGATGGACGAACCGCCCACAAGCACCTTTTTACGGCTAATTTACCGCTCGTTGTCAGCGTTGCGAAGAAATTTGTGGGGCGCGGGGTTTCATTCCTCGAC
>Ga0182021_10006319_pt1 | contig 14072 bp, 9 predicted proteins | sample 612E3MmetaG_FD_120493 | JGI IMG/M metagenome (GOLD analysis project Ga0182021, IMG submission 120493) | Permafrost microbial communities from Stordalen Mire, Sweden - 612E3M metaG (Illumina Assembly) | ecosystem: Environmental > Terrestrial > Soil > Wetlands > Permafrost | place: Sweden...
GGGCATCTCACTCCCATTGACAAGGTTCTTCATCTGGCCCGTCAGGGTCCCACCCGGACCGCTTTGAAGCACCAACTCATGCGGCTCCTTTCCGACGGGTGCGACAACGATGCAGTCCCAGATTCCATCGATGTTTGACATGTTTGTACTCCGCGAAATGGAAGAAGTCGGTGGCAATCATCAGAGTCGCGAACGCAAACTGATATCCGCATAAATCCTAGTACATCCTGGTTTATACGCGCATAAACTCACATCCGACCCCACCTTTCCAAGCCCGATTCGGACTCTCGGGCCAACCTACAGCGCGACGAGCGCATACGGAGACATCGATGAAGAGTGCTGCCGAACTGGCAACTGCGGACCGGCTCATCGTCAGGCCGGTTGCGCTGGTATGCGCGCTGGCGTTGCTGCAGACCTTCGCGATCGGCGTGCGCGCCGCGGAGATCGATACCAGCAACCCGGACCTGACGTTGCGCTGGGACACAACGTTGAAATACAGCGCTGCGGCGAGGTTGAAATCTGCCGATCCCGTGTACACGTCAGCCGCCAATGCCAACGGCGATGACGGCGACCGCAACTTCAACAAGGGTCTCGTATCGAACCGCCTGGACCTGTTCACGGAAATGGACGCTGTCTGGCAGCAACGTGCCGGCCTGCGAATGAGCGGTGCGGCCTACTACGATGCGGTCTACGCGCGGGGGAACGAAAACCCAGGTTTTGCCGGTGGTGCGTTTCCAAACAATCTTTCGGTCCCCTACAACCAGTTCACCAGTGAAACACGCAAGTGGATGGGGCGCAACGATGAGCTCTTGGATGCCTTCGTCTTCGGCAATTTCGACATCGGAGACGCCAGGGCGACTATTCGCGCCGGCCAGCACTCGCTCGTCTGGGGTGAAAGTCTGTTCTTCGGTGCCAATGCCATTGCTGGCGGCATGATGCCCGTGGATGCGATCAAGCTGTCGTCGGTGCCTGCGACGCAGTTCAAGGAAGCCATCCGCCCGGTGCCCATGCTGTCGAGCACGATTCAGGTCACGCCAGAGGTTTCGCTGGGTGCCTACTACCAGTTCAGGTGGCGGAAGTCCATTCTGCCGCCGGCGGGATCGTTCTTGTCCAATGCCGACTTCCTGGACTACGGCGGCGAGCAGCTTCTGCTGGGCCCCGCAGGTGGGGCCGTACGACTGGCCGACCGCCAGCCCAGCGATTCAGGGCAGGGTGGCATTCAACTTCGGTTCCGCGGGGGGCAAACAGACTACGGCGTTTACCTCGTTCGCTACCACGAGAAGGGGCCGCAAGGCGTGCCGGTCCTCGGCGTCATTCCGGGCATTGGTCCGATCCCTACAGGTTACTACCTGGCCTACAACCAGGGCGTCACGGCGCTTGCGCTCACCGCCAGCCGCACCTTCGGTCTTTTCAACGTCGCCGTTGAGGCGGGACTCCGCCGCAACTCGTCCCTGGCTTCGACGCAGGGTGCGGATGCCAGTGCACTTGCGCCTCCTGGAGTGATCGCGCCCACCGACGTCACTGGCAACCCTGGCTATGCCACCGGCAACACGGCTCACATCAATTTGTCCACCCTGGCGACCATGCCGGCGAACTTCCTGTGGCACGAGGCGAGCCTGCTCGGCGAAATTGCCTGGAATCGGGCACTCTCAATCACGAAGAACCCGGCGGCTGCGGACCCGAATTCAACGCGTGACGGTGTCGCATTGCGCGCCGTGCTCGAACCCGTGTACCGCTCTGTCGCGCCCGGCGTCGACATCAGTGTGCCTGTCGGCATCGGTTGGGCGCCCAAGGGCTCGCGGCCGCTGGCCGCCGGCGGACCGCCGGCTTGGATTCCGGAGAATGGCGGTGACATGAGCATCGGTGTCAACGGCAGCTGGCGCGATGCCTGGCGCTTCACGGTGAACTTCACGCACTACTATGGGCCGAAGGCACCCGTTGAGCTCAACGGGGTCTATACGTGGCAACAGTCCTTGGGCGATCGGGACTTCATCGCCGCATCCCTGCGCTATTCGTTCTGACAGGCATTGGAGACATCATGAAAACGACTCGCCCGATTCTTGGCGCGGCACTGGCTCTGCTATTCGGGGCAGGCACTGCGCACGCCGCCGCTAGTGCAGCTGAAGCTGCAGAACTGAAGACGACGCTGACCCCTTTCGGCGCTGAACGTGCAGGCAACAAGGATGGTTCGATCCCCGCGTGGACCGGCGCACCCATTGCCAACGCCGACATCGGAGCGGATGGCCGTCGCAAGGATCCGTTTCCCAGCGACAAGCCTCTGTTCTCAATCAACGCGAAGAACATGGACCAGTACGCCGACAAGCTGACGGAAGGGGCCAAGGCGCTGATGAAGAAGTTCCCTGAGACCTTCCGCATCGATGTCTATCCGACGCACCGGACGGCTACAGCGCCTCAGACCATCTACGACGCGGTCGCCAAGAACGCCGTCAGCGCAAAGCTCCAGGAGACGCCGTCTGGCCTGATTCCGCAGGGTTCACAAGGCCCCACCCCGTTTCCCATCCCGAAGGCCGGCGTGGAAGTGGTATGGAACCACCTCATGAACTGGCGCACTCCCTATGCGCGCCAAGCCGAGCACGACTATCAGGTGACTGAAGACGGTCAGTGGGTCATGATCGGCGACGTGAGGGTGGACTCGATGTTCCCCTACCTGATGCCGTCAAATCCGAGTGGCGAATACCTGCTGGTGCGGCAGCAGACCTTCGGTCCTGCGTTGCGCGCTGGTGAGAGCATTACCGGACGACTCGCCATCGAAGACGACAAGTCGCAGACGTGGGTCTACCTCACCGGCCAGCGCCGCGTGCGCAAATTGCCCAACCCGTGCTGCGACACGCCGGGTCCGTTCTCGGCGGGCATCGTGACATTCGACGAAGTCAACGTCTTTACCGGCCGGACCAGCCGATTTGACTGGAGCATCGTCGGCAAGAAGGAGATGTACATCCCGTACAACGAGAACCGCCTGCTTGCGGCTTCAAAGGACAGCGACCTCTTCGGTCAGAAGTTCGTCAAGCCAGACCATGTTCGTTGGGAACTGCATCGTGTATGGGTCGTTGACGCGGCGCTGCGACCGGGTCAACGCCACACGTCGGCAAAGAGTCGCTACTACTTCGACGAAGACACCTGGATAGCCGTGATCGCGGAAAGGTACGACGCCAATGGCACATTGTCCCGAGTTCCCATGCAATTCCCGGTGGTTGCTTCCGAGGTTCCAGCCGTCATTGCGCCCACTTGGGCCGTCTACGATTTGGTAGGCGGCTCCAGCTTCGTGGCCGGATTCATGGGCGAGAAGAGGGATCCTGTCCGATTGATGCCCCCGTTCAAGGATGGGGTATTCTCTCCCGATGCCATGGCCGGCGAAGGCATTCGCTGACATGAACTCAAGCGGCCGTCGGAGGACTGGTTGGCGACTGTTGACGAAGGCGACACTCGTGTGGGCTGCATTGGCAGCCCCGCTGGTACCGGCAGCCGCTGCATTCCCCGCGCTGGACCGGTCCGCTATCCAGGTACGGTCACCCGAGCGCACCGTACTGCTTGCGGTGGCAACCGCGGGTCAGCGAATCGTTGCGGTCGGCGAACGCGGCGTCGTGACGCTGTCCGACGATGGTGGAGCAACCTGGAGGCAGGCGAGATCGGTACCCGTTGCCGTCACGCTCACCGCACTGCAGTTCATCGATTCACGGCAGGGTTGGGCCGTCGGTCACGGGGGCGTAGTGCTCAAGTCCGACGACGGGGGCGAGACGTGGCGCAGGCTGGCCGACGGGCGCAGCCTGGCGGCAACTGCCTTGCAGGATGCCCGGGAACGCGCACGAACCGCCCCCGCAGACGCGGGTGCCGTGGCGGCGCTTGCCGCGGCAGAGGCCCTGGTGGCCGACGGGCCGGACAAGCCGCTGTTCGACCTTCACTTCGCCGATGCCAGCCACGGCTGGGTGGTTGGCGCGTACAACCTGTTCTTCGAAACCACGGATGGTGGTGTCACCTGGCGCAGCTTGGCCGGTCGTCTGGACAACCCCGGCGGCAGACATTTGTACTCGATGGCCGTACAGGGCGACACGATCTTCATTGCCGGCGAGCAGGGCACCGTTTTCCGCTCCAACGACGCAGGTTCCTCTTTCAAGCCGTTGGTCACCCCATACAAAGGAAGCTGGTTCAAGCTCGTGCTCCTCAAAGACAAAGGAGTGATCGTCGCCGGCCTCAGGGGCAACGCAATGTTCTCGGCGAACGGTGACACCTGGTCCCGCATCGAGGGTGCACCCCCCGTGACATTCGTCGGCGGGACGACGCTGCCTGACGGGTCGGCGCTGTTGTGCAATCAGGCCGGCCAACTGCTACAAATCCGTGAAGGCAACCGTCTCGTGCCGTTCGCCGCGCCTGCGTTGACGCTGCCTGTTGGCGTGACCGCCACATCACCGCAGTCATTGGCAGTGGTTGGAATGACGGGCGCCACTCGAATTCCGATCGGCCGATAGGCCGGTCCAGGTGCGTCCTCGCACGGGCGCGGCCTCCTGGCAGCTTTTGTTGCCCCGTCAAGCATCCCACACATGTCCAATCCTTCTGTCTCCAGCGGCTTCGATCCCAAATCGGGGTCCATGCTCGAAAGAGCACTGTTCAATCATCGGGGTGCCGTACTGGTTCTGTGCCTGCTTGTCACGGTGATTCTGGGGTGGCAGGCGACACGTCTGCAGTATTCCGCCAGCTTCGAGAAGTCGATCCCGGCGTCGCATCCGTTCATCCTCAATTTCCAGAAACACGAGACTCAGCTCTACGGGCTGGGGAATGCAGTGCGCATCGCGGTGGCAAACGCGCGCGGCACGATCTACGACTCGCAGTACCTCGAGACGCTGCGAAGGGTCAACGATGAGATCTTCCTGGCCCCGGGTGTGGCGCGCCAGCAGATGCGCAGCCTTTGGACGCCGGCAGTCCGCTGGACGGGTGTCACGGAAGACGGCCTCGAAGGTGGCCCGGTCATTCCAGAAGGGTATGACGGATCTCCCAGGAGCCTTCAGGAACTCGCCGCCAACATCGCCAGGTCGGGGGAGGTCGGACAGCTTGTCGCGCTCGATGCCAAGTCGAGTGTCATCTTCGTGCCTCTGCTTCGCAAGGATGCGGAGGGCAAGCCGCTGGATTACCTGCAGTTCTCCCGGCGCCTGGAGGCGCTGCGCCTGAAGTACGAGAGCCAGGGCGTTGAAATCCATATCACCGGGTTCGCCAAACTCATTGGAGATCTCATCGAAGGCGTCCGCTACGTGCTAGCCTTCTTTGGCGTTGCGGTGTTGATCGCCGCCATCGCCGTATTCTGGTACACGCGCTGCGCTCGCTCGACCGCGATCGTCGTGATCAGCTCGCTGCTGGCGGTACTGTGGCAGCTCGGACTGCTGCCGACGCTCGGCTTTGCACTCGATCCCTATTCAGTCCTGGTTCCATTTCTCGTGTTCGCGATCGGCATGAGTCATGGTGCACAGAAGATGAACGGGATCATGCAGGACGTAGGCCGTGGTGTGGACACGCTCGTCGCTGCGCGATTCACCTTCAGGCGTCTCTTCGTCGCGGGTCTGACGGCCTTGCTGGCGGACGCGGTGGGGTTCGCAGTGCTGCTCGTCATCGACATCCCAGTCATTCGGGAACTGGCGATCGCAGCATCGATGGGCGTGGCAGCATTGATCTTCACGAACCTCATTTTGCTACCCATTCTCCTGAGTTACGTGGGTGTGAGCCGAGCTGCGGCCGAGCGTAGCCTGCGTGCGGAGGATGCCGAGGCTCGCGGCGAGGCGCGCCATCCGTTGTGGAGGCTGCTGGACCGCTTCACGCGCCCAACGCTGGCCACGGTTGCGGTGCTGGTGGGGATCGCATTGCTTGCCGTGGGCTACGCGACCAGCCTGCGTCTTTCAATTGGCGACCTCGACGCCGGTGCTCCCGAACTGCGCGTCGAAAGCCGATACAACCGAGACGTCGCTTACCTCAATGCCGCGTACGGTGCATCGAGCGATGTCCTCGCCGTCATGGTGGAGACGCCCCACGGTCAGTGCTCGAACTTGACGACGGTGCTCAAGGTCGATGACCTGGAATGGCAACTTCGTCAGCTTCCCGGTGTGGAATCGACGAATTCCCTGGCATTGCTGAACCGCCGGGTTCTGACCGGTCTGAACGAGGGCAATCCGAAGTGGTACGAGATGCTGCCGAGCCAGGCCATGGTCAATTCGATCACCGCCAACGCACCGAGAGGTCTCTACGACGATGCCTGCAAACTGCTGACGGTCTACGCCTACCTGCGGGACCATCGCGCAGCAACGCTGTCGGCGGTCGTGGAGAAGGTGCAGTTGTTCGCTGCAGCGAACGACACGCCCGATGTGAAGTTCACTTTGGCCGCCGGTTCGGCAGGAATCGAGGCGGCAACGAACATCGTCGTCAGGGACGCATGGCGCCGGATGCTCTGGCTGGTTTACGCCGCTGTCTCCTTCCTGGCCTACCTGACCTTTCGCTCCTGGCGGGCCGTGGTGGTCGCGGTCCTCCCCTTGCTGGTCACTTCATTCCTTGCTGAGGCCTTGATGGTTGCGCTAGGCCTCGGTGTCAAAGTCGCCACGCTCCCGGTGATCGCTCTGGGGGTGGGCATCGGGGTCGACTATGCGCTCTACATTCTTTCCGTCACGCTGACCTGGCTGCGCCAGGGAGTGCCACTGTCGGAGGCCTACCGCCGTGCGTTGCTCTTCACTGGGAAAGTCGTGATGCTGACCGGCGTGACGCTGGCTGCAGGTGTAATCACCTGGGCGTTCAGCCCGATCAAATTCCAAGCCGACATGGGCGTGCTACTGGCGTTCATGTTCATCTGGAACATGATCGGCGCACTGGTTCTCCTGCCTGCGCTGGCGTACTACTTGCTGCGCCCGAAGCCGCGTCAATCCCTCATCGGCGAGGCCTTCGACGGGTCGTTGCCTGTGACTCAGCCTACTGCAATGCCGTCACCGGAGGCCCCGCGATGACCTACGCATATCTTCTCGTGCCCATCGACGGTACGCCGCTCGCTGGAAACATTGTCGAGGGTGCAGTCGCCTTGGCGCGCGGCCTCAATGCTCGAATCTGCTTTCTCCATGTGGTGGCGGACTTTGGCGCCACCGACGAGGGAGCACTCTTGCACGCCGCTGCGCCAGGGGTCTTTGCCCAGGCTGTGCGCGGTAACGCGCGCTTGTTGCTGGAAAAGGCCGAAGCCGCAGCCCGCGCTCGGGGCCTCGACGCGAGGACAGTCTATGCGGTGGGCGATCGCCCGCACGAGGTCATACTGGAAACAGCGCGCACGCAAGGCTGCGACCTCATCTATCTGTCGTCGCACGGCCGGCGAGGATTCAAGGCCATGTGGCACGCTTCGGTCGTCCAGCGGCTCCTCGAGCAGACGACCTTGCCAATTCTGGTTGCCGAAGTGGAACGGAACAAGCAGCCTTCGGACGCGCAGCGCGCGCTGTCGGCGATACGCGACGAACACCGCTCCCTGGCTGCCGTCATCCACGCATTGCAGCGGGCGACACAAGACGCTGGCATGCCCGATTTCCGATTGCTGCGGGCAATGCTCTACTACATCGAGCATTTTCCGGAGCGGCTGCATCATCCCAAAGAGGAAGCGTATCTATTTCGCAAGCTCGCGGAGCGCACGCACGACTGCAACGCCGTGATCGCACAACTGCGGCAGCAACACAGTGACGGAGCGAAGCTGTTTGCCGCCTTGCGCGCCGCTTTGGTGGAGTACGAAGCCGGTTCGATGGTCGGGGCGCGTTTTTGCGAGCTGATCGAAGACTTCGCGACTTCCCAATGGGAACACATGCACGCCGAGGAGAATGTGATCATGCCCTCCGCGCTCATCTACCTGACGGCGCGGGACTGGACCGAAATCGCTGGTGCGTTCCTCGACAACAAAGACCCGCGTTTCGGTCAAGTCGCCGACGAGCCATTCTCCGAACTGTGCTCCCGTTTGCTGAATCTCGCGGCGCATACACCCGCGACGTGAGCACTTGGTGGACCCGCTCGGGTCAACGAGTCGGGCGCTTTGACTTTACAGTCTTCTTTTCGGGACGAGTCAGCATGCCATTGAAAAGAGTGTCGATGGCGTTATTGAAATAGTCCCAGGCAAAGTCGTCATCCTTGAGGTTCCGGCCGTACATCCGTTCGGGAAGTTCTGAGGCCAGGAAGTACGACACCAGCACACCCGTCAGCATCACGCAGAGCTGCTCGACCGGGAAGGGCCTGAAGATTCCCTCCTCGATGCATTCCTCGATGAGGATACTCAGGCGCTGATTGAACTGCTTCATGTAGTTGTCAACCAGCCAGTCCAATCGCGGGCTCGCAAACATCACCTCCTTCTGCATGATCGCGTGGACGGATGGGCGGCGTAAATTGATCATCGCGAATGATCTGAGCAACTGCTTCACTCGCTCCAACGGATCGGCGGGAACCGCTGCCCCCTCCAGCGCTCGCTCCAACTGGACCGTGTCCCGGTAGCCCTCTTCGATCACCGCGCGCCAAAGCCCTTCCTTTCCGCCGAAGTGGTAGTTGAGCAGCGGTTGCTTCACGCCCGCGCGTCTTGCAATCGCAAGCACCGAGGCACCATCGAATCCACGCTCGGCGAACTCGATGGTTGCCGCATCGAGAAGGCGACGCTTGCCGGCTGATTCCACCGGTTCAGTGTTCGGCACTTTGGGGAGTGCCTGCGTGGATGTCCTGGGCCGACTTCCACGCGGCTTGCTCGTCAGACTAGTGGCGTTGCCGCCCTTGGCGCGTGATGTAAGCATGCAAGATTCTATGCGTGATCGGATCGCGACTGCCGGTCGATAGCGCTTTCATTGGTGAGACTGATATTGGTATATGTACGGAGTTTTCATGGCTTATATGCGTATAAACTGACCTGTGTTCACCAGCCAAATTGGAGCAGCACATGGTCGACGCGTTGTCTTACATAGGGTTCACTTCGCCACGTGCTTCGGAGTGGAATGAGCTCGGTCCGGCGGTGTTGGGGCTCCAGGTGGCACCCGCGCAGCAAGACGGGTTGATCCGGCTTCGCATGGATGATGCCGCCTACCGGATCTCCCTTGCCGAAGGGCCCGTCGACAACCTGGATCATCTGGGTTGGGGGGTGGCGGGACCTCGGGAGTTCGAGACCGCGATGGCACGCCTGAAGTCGGCTGGCGTGACCGTGGTTCGCGAGAACAACGAACTGGCCTCGGCGCGCTGCGTGGCCGAAGTCGCCTCTTTCACCGATCCCTTTGGCTGGAGGCAGGAATTGTCCTGGGGGCAAGCCTGGCGGCAAGGCTCGTTCCAGCCCGGCCGGCCGATGTCCGGCTTCGTGACCGGGAAACAAGGACTCGGCCACATCGTCCTCGTCGTGCCCGACCTGGCCCAGGCCGAATCGTTCTATATGGACATCCTTGGGTTTCGCCTGAGCGACGAGATTCGCTACATGGGGATGACGATCCATTTCTACCACTGCAACTCGCGCCATCACACGCTCGCGATGCTCGCGCTGCCGGGTATGACAGGCGTTGCCCATCTGATGCTCGAGGTGCGCGCCCTGGACGATGTGGGTGCGGCGCTCGACATCGTCCAACGCCGCGGATACCAGATGCCGATGAGTCTGGGGCGTCACTGCAACGACCACATGGTGTCCTTCTACTTCCGCACCCCGTCCGGCTTCGACATCGAGTACGGGTGGGGCGCAGTCGACGTGGAACCCTCCAGGCCCGGCCTGTACGACAGCGGGGATATCTGGGGGCATCACCCGCCAGAAGACGGGATGGACCTGCCAGGCATCTTGCGCCAAGTGGACAACGCGTTGCCGAACGTTAATTCAACAAATGGGGACCCAACATGAGCGAGACGATCACTTCCCGCGAGGTCATCGCGGATGGCCACTCCCTGCGCGTCTACGAGAGCGGTGGCGCCGATGCGGCCCCGGTTCTCTGGTTGCACGGCTCTGGCCCCGGAGTCGACGCCCTGGCGAACTGGAAGGGCTTGTTGACCGATCTGGCGGGCGACTTCCACAACATCGCACCGGACATCCTTGGATTTGGCGAGTCTGCGTGTCCGGATCCATGGCCTCACGGCGTCGCCGCTTCCGTTGAATTGCGCGCCCGCAACACACTGGCGTTGCTTGATGAACTGCAGATCGAAGTTGCACATGTGGTTGGCAATTCGATGGGCGGCATGATCGCGATGCGCATGGCCCAGATCGCCCCGACAAGGCTCAAAAGACTTGTGCTGATGGGCAGTGGCGGAGCGGGCGGCCTGCGCCCTGAAGCAGCTAAGAAGACGATGGAATATCTGGCCAATCCGAGCGCGGACCATCTGCACGGCCTGATGCAGATGTTCGTCTATGACGAGGCGGCGTTTGGCGTCGACCTCCGAAAGCTCGCTGCAGAGCGCATGGCCATCGCGATGCGGCCGCACATTGCTCGCGTCAACGCGGCAACGTTCGATTTCAGCCAGCCGATGTTCGTCCTGACGCAAGAGCAGCTTGCAGAGATTCCCCATGAGACCCTCGTCATTCACGGCAGAGAGGACCGAGTCCTTCCCGTGGAGGCCTCGCACTTCCTGTCGACGCACCTTCCCAACGCCCAGCTTCACGTGTTCCCGAAATCGGGACATTGGGCGCAGCTGGAGCATCGGCGCGGGTTCAAGTCGCTGATCCAGGCGTTTCTACAGGGATCGCTCTAGCAGAAGCAGATGGGAAGAACGGATATGAAGCACGACCTTGATGTGATCATTGTGGGCGCCGGGCCAACCGGTCTCACGGCGGCGTTGCTGCTGGCTCGCGGCGGGCACTCGGTCGCTCTGTTGGAGCGCTGGCCGCAACCTTATCCCCTGCCCCGTGCCATTGGGCTCGACCACGAAGTGCGACGCATCTTCCATCAGGCCGGCGCGGACGAGAGGATCAACGAGGTCATCGAATGGACAGAGGACCTGCTGGAAGCCCAGTACGTCACCGCCGACGGGGAGGTGCTGTTGCGGATGCCTTTCCAGGCGCGCGCCGAATCCGGGTGGCCAGACATGGCCGGATTCAACCAGCCTGACGTCGAAAAGTTTCTCGAGGAGTTGATCTCCGAGAACCCGCGCATCAGGGTGATGCGCAGCGTCATCGTCAACGGGTTGGAACAAAGCGAGGTCGGCGCGATCGTGCAGTACGCGATTGCCGACGCCAATGGCCAGCCTCGCTTGGATGAACTGCCGCGCAAACTCTCAGCGCAGTACGTCATTGGCGCCGATGGTGCGAACAGCTTCGTCGCCGGCCAGATCGGCGCCGAATTCACCGATCTGGGTTTCAGTTCCGACTGGCTCGTCGTCGACATCCGGCCGACCGTCGCACGCAAGTGGACGCCGTATCTCGCCGAGGTCCTGGATCCGACACGGCCGACCACGGTGGCACCTGCGGGCCCCGGGCGACGACGTTTCGAATTCATGTTCATGCCCGACGAAACGTGGGAGGACATGGCGAAGCCCGAGGTCACGTGGAAACTCCTTGCGAAATGGAATGTCACGCCCGAGAGTGCGGAACTCGTGCGCGCCGTGCCGTACCGCTTTCGAGGTCGATGGGCCAACAACTGGCGCAAAGATCGCGTGTTCATCGCAGGGGACGCCGCGCACCTGACCCCGCCCTTCCTGGGACAAGGGCTCAACTCGGCCGTGAGAGATGCAGCCAATCTGGCGCAGTACCTCAACCTTGTTCTGGACGGCAAGGTGCCCGCCTCCGTTCTGGACTATTACACCGAAGAGCGGTTGCCTCATGTCAGGCCCATGATCGAAATGGCGGTGCACCTTGGGCTGCAGATCTGCATCACGGACCCGGAAAAGGCGCGCGCGCGTGATGATGAGTTGCGGGAGATCCGCGACGCCAGTCCGGTGGTCATACCGCGCACGCCCCTCAGCAACGGAGTGGTTGTCGATGGTGATCCGCTCGCGGGCACCCTGAGCCATCAAGGCCGGGTCGAGCACAACGGGGCTTGCGGCTGGTTCGACGAGGTTTGCGTCACCGGCTGTTTCGTACTCATCGGCATGGACGTCGATCCCGCAGCGAAGCTGGGGACGGAGGCTCTCGCCCTTTGGACTCGCTTGGGTGGCAAGAGCTTTCAAGTGGGCAGCGCGCAGTTCCGGGACTTGGAGGGCGTATACGAACGCTGGCTGTCTGCGACGGGTACGCGCATCGTCCTGATCAGGCCTGACAACTACGTTTTTGGCTCCGGCAAATCGGCTGCCGATGCCGACCGATTGGTCGTCGAGCTGGCGAAGAAGCTCCGCATGTAGATGGCCTGGGCCCCAGACTTCGCGCGCTGAGCGCCCTGTGTCGCTCCTGGCGACCGCTTTTTACGCCCGCTGACCCAGAGGCAGCGGCGGCTCGATTCCAAGGATCCACCATTGGCAACTGATCGCTCCGCCACGAACCTCGAGGACAAGTACACGACGTCCGAGGGTTGGGTGTACATGACGGGCATCCAGGCGCTCGTGCGCCTGCCGATCCAGCAACGCCTCCGTGACGTGGCTGCGGGCCTGAACACCGGCGGATATGTCTCCGGCTATCGGGGCTCGCCGCTGGGCCGGTACGACATGGAACTGGAGCAGGCCGATATTCACCTCAAAGCCCGCAACATCGTCTTCCGTCCGGGCCTCAACGAGGACTTGGCTGCTACCGCGATCTGGGGCGCCCAACACGTGGGGAACTTTCCGGGCGCCAAGGTGGATGGTGTCTTCGGCATCTGGTACGGGAAGGGGCCCGGTGTCGACCGGTCCGGTGACGCACTGCGCCACGCCAATCTGGCGGGTACGTCCAGGAGCGGTGGCGTCGTGTGCATTGCGGGCGACGATCACGGGTCGAAGTCTTCGACGGTGGCGAACTTCTCGGATCCCGTCTTCATGGCCGTCGGCATCCCCGTGCTGTACCCATCCAACACGCAGGAACTGCTCGACTACGGGCTTCACGCCATAGCCATGAGCCGCTTCTCGGGCTGCTGGATCGGAATGAAGGCCGCCACAGACGTCGTCGAAGGAGGTGGCTCCGTTCACGTGTCGCCGTCCCATCCGGCCATCAATCTGCCGAACGCGGACGAGGAGGAGTCCCGGTCGATCCGCGTCTTCGATCCGCCCCTGGTGCAGGAGAGGCGTCTTTACGACAACAAGATCCATGCGGCACTTCGGTATGCGCAACTCAACGGCATCAATGCCATCGTCGACGAGGCGCCAGGGGCCGAGGTCGGTGTCATTTCGGCCGGCAAAGCATGGCAGGACACTCTTCAGGCGCTGAGTGGCTTGGGCACGGGCGGCGACCGCGTCGCGGCGAAAGAGATTCGGTTGCTCAAGATCGGCATGGTGTGGCCGCTCGATCCGGAGATCGTGCGCCGCTTTGCCAGAGGACTCAAGCGGATCGTCATCGTGGAGGAAAAGCGCCCCATCCTGGAAGATCAGGTCCGCGCAATTCTTTATGGAACGAACGATGCACCGGAAGTCATCGGTAAGTACCGGTCGTTCAGCACCTTCGACGCGCAACGTGGTCCTGCGGCGTTCCAAAGCTGGGGAGAGTTGTCGCCCGCGTCCATTGCGCCGGTACTGTTGAGCGCGTTGGGACAGCCTTCGGGTGGGCAGTCCACGCCAGTTTCGGCAGCGCCTCGAAGCTTCCCCATTCGCCCGCCGAGCTTCTGTTCTGGCTGTCCGCACAACCGCTCGACCAAGGTGATCGAAGGCAGCCGCGCGCTGGCAGGCATCGGCTGTCACGCCATGGCGACGCTGCAGGATCCCGCCAATACCAACTCGATCTCCCACATGGGTGCGGAAGGTGTCATGTGGCTGGGTCAGCAGCCTTTCACCGACGAGAAGCACGTCTTCACCAATCTGGGCGATGGAACGTACTCTCACTCCGGGTTCCTGGCGATTCGCCAAGCCTTGGCCGCAAACGTTCCGATCACCTACAAGCTGCTCTACAACGGCTTCGTGTCGATGACGGGAGGCCAGGCCGTCGAATCGGGCCAGACGCCCTCCCAGATACTCCGCGCGCTGGCCGCGGAAGGCGTGACGAAGATGGCCGTCGTCACCGA